>ENA-OPRV01001494-OPRV01001494.1-human-gut-metagenome-genome-assembly--contig:-NODE-1494-length-12022-cov-2.563550_pt1 | contig 12022 bp, 13 predicted proteins | sample MGYA00241896_ERZ501886 | MGnify/ENA primary metagenome ERZ501886 (study PRJEB25962, sample SAMEA2042452) | human gut metagenome | biome: human gut; feature: human-associated habitat; material: faeces... | reverse complement strand
AAATCATATACCTGTATGAGAAAAGTTCTTTTTTAGACCTGAATCCAATTTCCTGAAATTAAATACAGGATAATTACCCCTATACCGGTAACTGCAAAGACTGCATTTCTGATAATAGATAATTTCATATTACCTTCATCCGTACACCAGTTATTCTGTGGAAATATGCATATCACAATTCTGACGATTGCCGATATCCATATGATAGCTTCAATGATGACTGGCATTTTTAATTCTGGGAATGTTAATTTCCAGATAAACAATAAGATAATATAGAACACTGTCATTGTGATTGAAGAAACCTGCAATCCAATTCCAAGCTGCCTTTTAATTTTATCGTTTGTTCTATATATTGCTCTTTTAATACGAGGAACCAAGTGGAATGCATCTCCACCACACAAAGTCAATGTTAATACACCATATAATGCGAACAATGGATTTCCTTTAGAGTATACAAAGAATAAGATTCCGGCAATTAAGTCAAAAATCAAGTAACAAGCATCAAAAATTGCTTCCATTACATCAGGCATTTTTTTCATTTGAAATCATCCTTTCTGCATTTTCATACACCTTTTGAAATATATTCATAAACACTTTGATCTCTTCTTCACTAAGTCCCTCAAACATATCTTGCGCAAACTCCTTTTGTGCCCATTTTCCATCTTCAATTACTTCATTGGCCAATTGTAGTAAATGAATAGTTACATGCTTTTTATTGTCTTTGTCGACTCTTCGCTCAATAAAACCACGATCTTCTAATACTTTAAGTGAAATTGAAACATGAGACTTTGTAGACTTACGAATACGAACAATGTCCGCAGCCGTATTGTACTCAGGATTGTTGTAAATAAACATTAATATGTCATACTCCAACTGTCTTAACTGATATTTTTCACAAACACCAGAAACCTTCATCTCATAATATCTCGTTATCGTTTTATGTTCATCCCAAAAGTGCATATGTCCCCTCCACATCGTTCTATTTAGAACGAAATTATTCTATAGCTACTCTCTAAGCTTGTCAACAACTTTTTATTGACACTTTTTATGTAAAAATACTATCCTAATTATAAGGAAGGGATCCAAATATGCATACACAAAAATCTAACTTTCAAACACTGAAATACTTCTTTTACATCTTAATGATTGCGATTTTAGGATGGTTTTGTTGCATGCAACTATTTGGTGCTAGCGAACAAGACTATAACGACTCATCCAAATCCATAATCTATTCCGGTTCCTTTTACTGGAATAAAGAGGATGGTTCTAAACAAAAAATAGAGATTCCCGGAACATATGAGGTAAAACCAGGTCATACCATGGTTATTACAACAACCTTGCCTAAAGACTATGATGAAACGTCTTTTGCGATTCGATCCTCTTTGCAGGACATTAAATTCTACGTAGGCAAACAACTACGTGCACAATATTCCACAAAAGATACAAGAATGGCTGGTAAAAATTCAGCGAGCCGCTACATCTTTTGTCCTACAACCTATAAAGATGCAGGAAAAACATTACGTATTGAATTAACAACCTTCACTTCAAATTATTCTGGCATTGTCAATGAAGTGTATTGTGGTAATAAAGCCGACATTTGGCAAAATATATACAATACTTATGGAATATCCACATTTATTGCCTTCTTTATCTTATTTGCCGGCATCACATCCATCCTGTTTGGCATAGCCCTAAAACATGTCTACCACACAACCTTTGACATGGAATACTTCGGATGGTGTATGGTCATGGGGTCTGTCTGGATGCTTGGAGAATCCAAGATTCGACAAATCCTAGTACCCAATGCCTCGGCTTTAGCTGCTCTATGCTTTGTGATGATCATGCTGAGTCCATTACCCATATTGTTCTATGCCGACAACATCCAAAATGGTAAGCATAGAAAACTCTATCAAAATATTGGTTATATAGTGATTTTAAACTTTGTTATTTCTTCCATACTCTATCTAGCAAAAATCAAAGACTACATTGAAACACTACCCGCTGCACAATTGCTACTCGTCATTGTGTTTATTTTAGTATTAATTCATTTAGTCCAATATATACGTAAAAATAAACAATCAAAAACAGACTACATTTTATTGATTGGACTCTTTATAGTCCTAGTCTGCGTTGCCATTGAATCTGTATCCGTTTATTTTGTCGCAACGATTTCAGGTATTTTTATTGGCATTGGCATGATCATATTACTCTTCACAAACATTGTTCGTACCATCCAAAAAATTCACATTGTAGAAGAAAAACATCATCAATTGGAACTGGAAATTGAAAAGAAAGAAAACAAAAAAATAACACTTCAAATGATGGAATCCCTCTCTACAACAATAGAGGCAAAAGATGAATATACGCGTGGGCATTCAAGGCGTGTAGCCCAATACGCAGCATTGATTGCCAAGAACATGGGTTGGACAAAAGAAGAAATTCAAAACCTTAAAAACTGTGCTTATTTACACGACATTGGAAAGATTGGTATTCCAGACCAAATCTTAAATAAGCCGGGTAAATTAACAAATGAAGAATTCAATTTAATCAAACAACACACTACAATTGGACAAGACATCTTAAAAGACATAACGATCATTCCACATATAGATGAAGTCACAAGAAGTCACCATGAACATTATGATGGTACTGGCTATCCTGATGGACTTAAAGGAAATGAAATTCCAATACAAGCACGTGTAATTGCGTTAGCCGACAGTTATGATGCCATGAATTCAAGAAGAATCTATCGTAATGCCTTAAGTCATGGACGAATCTATCATGAAATCCAAATGAATGCAGGTACACAATTTGATCCAGACATCACAAAAGTCTTCTTGAAATTAATGGATAACGGATCTTTATATAACTTAGAACACGAAATCCTTCCATCACAAGAAGACACAATCAATAAGTTTATTTCCGATGTTATGACAACCATGCAAGATCAGCAAGAAACAAAAAACATAGATTATCTTACAGGTCTTCCCGTTCGTAATGTAGGACAAAAACGCATTGCGAGCGCTATGCAAAAGACAAATGGATGCCTGATCTTTCTAGATATGGATAACCTAAAGAAAATCAATGATATCTATGGACATAAAGCTGGAGATAGAGCTCTAAAAAGCTTAGGAAAACTATTGCTAGACATCCCAATACCTAAGATCGCATGTCGTATGGGAGGGGATGAATTCCTTCTATTTTTACCAGAAACAAATACAGAACAAGCCGAAAACACAGTTTCAAATGTGATTGAACAATTCAAAGAAAACATCAAAGGCGATAGTGAAACTCATTTTGCAGCCCTATCTGCCGGCATGCTCATGTGCACTCGAAACGATACGTTTGCGGATGCCTATTCAAAAGCCGATAAAGCCTTGTATTATGTGAAACAAAATGGTAAAAACAATTATTCTTGGTACAACCAAATCCATTATGGTAATACATCCAATACAAGTTTAGACTTGAAACAAATCGCAAATTCCCTACAAACCAGTGGAAGCTATTCAGGCGCATTACACCTAGAATATCGCGATTTCACAAGACAATATGAATACATACACCAATTGATGACACGAAACCAATGGAACTGTTATCTAGTCTTGGTCACTATGGAAACCGTACAAGATACACTTCCATACATTGAAGAAATTGAAGAAGCCCTTGAGCATATGGGTGAAGCCATTCAAGACAACATTCGAAAGGTTGATGTATGTACTCGCTATAGTGCTATGCAATATTTGATTATTCTATCTCATCCTGCAGAAACACAGATTCCAAACATCATGTCACGCATTTTTATGGAATACTACAAGCTACAAGATAGTCAAAACTTCACGCCTAGCTATGAATACATTTCTATGAAAAAATAAAAGCCAGATTTTCATCTGGTTTTTTTTGCAACATATTCGCATATTGTCTTGTACATAAGACAAAAGCCTTTCGAATAAGTCGAAAGGCTACTATACTAATCTTCATATGTGATTGTTTTTGAATTTACAATCTTTTTAAATTCTTCATAAAGCGGATGTTTCTTAATTGTTCCAAGCTCTTTACTAATTCGATACGCAAATAACTGGAATACTTGAAGATACGTTAATGCCACTGTATCAGCACAAGGATTTAATAATGTTAATACATGATCATCCTCGTATTCTTTATCTGTGATGTAATACACGCGGTCTGAAACAGCTCTTGAAGCTCTAAAAATCTGATAAGAACGATTCGAAGTTTCATCCTGTGCATCAATAATAAATACGTTGTGCTTTGGAGATAATTGTAGATTTGGCCCATGAATATATTCTTCAAGTTCATATCCACAAGAAACAATTTTTACAGTTTCCCCAATTTTTAGTGCAGCCTCCTTTGCCACACCCTCAGCCGGACCACATCCAGCTGCATACATATGCTCCATTGACAATAGGTTCTTTCTAAACTTTTCTAAGAAAGCTTCTTCACGAACAAAGTTTTCCTTTTGAATCGACGCAAAGCTTTCGCAATAGTCATCAAACCAAGCTGTATCTACTTCTTTTCCTTGTTTTTTTAAAATCGCAAATGTCAATTTCATCAAGAATAAAGCAAGTGTCGTTACCCCCTTAGTAACAAAACCTTCTTTTTCTTCATCAACATATCCAATGACTACATCTGCATGATTTTTAATATCACTATTTAAGTCACCGGTTAACGCAATTGTCTTACGGTTTAATTTTTTTAATACATCCAATGCATCCAATGCATTTTTACTATATCCACTCTGTGAAATCACAAAGACAAAATCATCTTCAGATAATCTTGGATAGTATGCGAATGTATATGGAGAAATAATCGTAACATCTACTCTTAGATATTTTTCCATAATATATTTAGCGCACAAAGCACCATTTCCACTTGAACCAGAAGCTACAATCTTAATATTTTTGTAGTTTTCATCCACATAGACCTGGGCCAATTTATCTGTTTGCTCTTTATCTTTATATACTGCATTCAAAATATCTTGCGTCTGCAAAATATAATATTCCATAGTTTCTAATTGTTCCATTTTTCCTAATCCTAAACAAGAAATACCAGTGAAATTATATTTTAAATCGATAAGCACCCTTGTCACTTCGAATATAACAATGTGTATATTCAACTAGATTGTCATCTTGATCATAGCCAAGATATTGAAATCTATATACAGGTTCTTTTATATTTCCTAAAAACTTTGCGACTCGCTCACTTGGAAATTGAACAATAAGTGTTCGCTTAAAATTATAAGGATCATGTCCCTTAGTAGCCATAAAATCATATAGTGATACTTGGGCAAAATCATAGTCTTCAATACCCTGAACATACTTATATGGTATATAGGCAATTTCAAGCGAGAACGGTTCATCATTATAATAACGAATACGCTCTAGACAATACACCTCTTCCCCTTCTTCAAGCTTCAATCGCTTGCGAATAGATGTTGTGGGTTCAATTTTTTCAGAAACGATAACCTTACTGCTGATAGAATATCCTTGTGCTTTTAAAAAACTACTAAAACCTCTATGTTCATTCGCATCATCATATGTTCCCCAAGAAGGCTTATCAATTTGTTTAGCTACATATGTTCCTTTATTAGGAACCTTCACTAGTACCCCGTCTTCTATTAAAACATTCACAGCTGAACGCACAGTCTGGCGATTCACGCCATACTTTTCAGCTAAATCTCTTTCTGATTCCAGGCGTTCCCCTGGTAATAATTCACCATTATCGATACGTGTCAATAATGTGTTTTTTAATTGTAAATATAAAGGTATACGTACATCCATATTATTCGTTCTCCTCATCTGCATACACATAACGATTCATTCGCATTACAGATTCGTGATAACTTTTATATTTATTATCTTCTGTATACAAAAGACCTCTACGTAATACCAACGGACTGTTTTCCTCAACCTGAAGATACTTACTTTCTACTGGATTAGCATTCACAACAAGAATTTCCTGACGACCATGTGTAAATCTCACGCCATAATCATTTTCTAAAATTGAAAACAAAGAATTATTAACTAAATCTTTATCTAACAATCCATGAAAGTATTCAGCCTCAAAATAAGCAGTTTCAAGTGAAATAGCTTCATCCTCTAAATAACGAACTCTTTCAAATTCGATTAATTTCGTCCCTAAAGACACGCCCATTTTTTTGATCAATTTTTTATTACTATCGATTACCCTTAAGAAAAGCACCTTACGATGCATTGGCTTTCCTAAAGTTTCAATTCGACCACTCATACTTGAAACAACATTGAGCGTTTCCATAATGCGTGGTTCTGCCACATAATAACCAGATCTTTCAATACAGTAAATCCAACCCTCATCGAGCAAGCTCTCTAACGCCAAACGTACAGTCGCACGTTGACAATCAAATATTTCACAAAACTGTCTTTCGCTAGGTAATTTGTCATGAGGTTTGTATTCACCTATTTCAATTTTATAGCGAATCTCATCCGCTATGTAAATGTCTCTTGTAATAGCCTTCATAAAAACCTCCCTCAATCATGAGGTATTATACCATGTTTTAACCCCAAAAAATAAAGGGTTGAAAAAGTTTCAACCCTTTTAATTCATTATGTTTAATTATGCTAAAATACCGAAATATGCACAAACAACACAGATTGCCATCATTGCAAACATAATTACAAGTGGTTTAACTTTCTTATTCAATAAGACATATACTAATCCAGTTAATAGTAATGGTAATAATCCTGGGATAATTCCATCAATAATAGACTGAACTGTTGTAGCTGATTCACCACTACCAATCGTAATTGGAACTGTTAAATAAACCATTTCAGCTGTCATAGCACCCGCAACGGTTAAACCTAAGATACTTGCTGCTTTACTAATCAAGTCCATAACACCTGATTCTTCAGCAGAAGTAATGAAATCAGAACCAAATTTGTAACCTGCAAATACTAATAAGTAACGCATTACAAATGCAGGAACGTTAAAGATCAACAAGAATAAGATTGGTCCTAAAATGTTTCCTTGTAAAGCTAATGAAGTACCGACACCAGTAGCTAAAATTCTTAATGTTCCCCAGAAGAAACTATCACCAATACCAGCCAATGGACCCATGATAGCTGTCTTAACGTTTGAAATTGAGGCAGTATCAAAGTTTTCCATATCCTGCGCACGTTTTTCTTCCATCGCAACACTAATTCCCAATGGCAATGTGATAACGTGTGGAGTTGTATTAAAGAACTCTAAGTGACGTTTACATGCTTCTTTAAAATCTTCTGGATCTGGATAAATCTTTTTCAATGCTGGAAGCATCGCATAAAGATATCCATCATTCATCATACGTTCATAGTTCCACGTATGCTCCATTGAAATCGCGCCAAAGAATACTTTTTTCAATTCCTTTTCAGTAATGACGCCCTTATATTCATAATTAGAACTCATCTAAGCCATCTCCTTCCTCAACAACTGCAACTTTGCCCTTTTGATCTTTTTCTTTAAAGAACATTAATACTACATAAGCCAATGTGAAAATTGCGATAGCTGTTGTATTTAATCCTAAATATTGAACTGCGAAGAAACCAATAAAGAAGAAAGGAGCAATCTTTTTGTCCCAAATCATCTGTGCTAACATCGCAAATCCTAATGCTGGAATTACACCACCTGAAATATTAATACCTGTTTGTAGCCATTCTGGAATTTGACTTAATAAACCAACTACGGCGTCACTTCCAAAATAGAATGCACATGGAATTACAATTAAACGTGCTGCGAATGAGCAATAACCACCGAAGAAATAGTGGAATTTAAATTTTGCAACATTTCCCTCTTCGATATCTTTATCCATCAAGTGAGTGAATGTCAACATAATTGGAGATCCAACAACTGAGTTCAAAGCCAACATAACTGTAGAAATTGGTAAACCTAATGCCAATGCTGTCTCAGGTCCTGTTCCAGCTTGAATTGCCAAAGCTGTACCTAAGATCGTTCCTGAAATCATATCAGGAGGTATGTACGCACCAATTGAAACTGCACCAATAAACGCCAACTCAAGGGTAGCACCCATAACGATTCCTAATTCTAATTGACCGAATACTAAACCAACTAATGGTCCTAAAATAATAGGTCTTTGAATTAAAGATGTACCCAACAAGAATTCTGAACACGCAAATAACGTGATCAAGAAAATAAATAAAGTCTTAACTAACATCTTCTTCTCCTCTTAAAAATTGTTATTTTAATAATTCTTTTGTATCAACTCGTTTGTCTGATGGAACCATCTGTGTAAATACTTCAAATCCATCATTCATTAAGTCTTTTAATATTTTTTCATCGTTATCACTTACATAAACTGCTTTTGAAATCACGTGACGATCATCTGTTGGTTTTGTACCACCAAGATTGATTGACTTGATATTCAATGCTCTTGCAAGCTTATCAGCATCTTCGATACTTTCGACTACAATAAACAAATTGTACTTATCTGTTATACCAGATTCGATTGCTTTAATAGAATCATCAACTGTTTTAGCTACAACCTTTACGCCACTAGGTTTTGCCATTTTAATAGCTGACATACGCAATTTGTCATTCAACAATGTATCACAAGCTAATAAAATACAGTCTGTACCAATTTGTTTACACCAGCTAAAAGCTACCTGACCATGTAATAAACGGTGATCAATACGAAGTAATTTAATCATTTCTTTCCCCTTTCTATAACTCATCTAAATCTGAGTCTATTTCCATATCGTTACAATAAACGATCCCTGTTCTAGCTTCTTCGATACAACCACGAATTGTATCTGCAACATCATCACTTGCTGGACAAGTCAATAGAATTGACATTGCCAAGATCAAGTTGGTTCCAGTGACTAAATGAACATTTTCTTTAGCTGTAAGCTCTAATAATTCATTATTTACACTTCCACCAAATAAATCTGTCATAATTACGAACTCATCTTCAGGATGATCTTCCACTTCTTTAACAATCAACGGTTTAAAGAAAGGCTCTTCTTCTGTGTAAGCACAATATACTGAAACGTTGTCTTGTTTTCCAAGAATCAAATCAAGTGAAGACTTAATACCCTTAGACATATAAGCATGTGTTGCTAAAATAAATCTTTTCATCAATACATCCTCTTCTCTATACTGGATTTTTACTTAAGTACTTGCTTTTTACCATCCAACTATGCCCGCTTGTGGATGGTATGTAATTACGTACCATTTGTACAATCAAAGTATACCAGTTATTAATGCATATTGCAAGCGTTTACATAAAATATTTTTAATTATTTTTTTGCCAATATTCTATGATGTTATAAGCCTCTAAAATATCGCTCGCAATAACATCTGCCAACCCCTGATTAAAGTTATAACGATGGTCCTCTTTGGCAATTACACGAATATTCGCATTGATACAAGCCTGTATACCATATGTCGAATCCTCAATTGCGATGACCTCATCTGGTTTTAATCCCAATCTTCTTAATGTCTCTAAATAAATTGCTGGATCTGGCTTACTCTCCTTAAAATCATAGCCACTAACCATACAATCAAAATATTGAGCAATGCCACACTGATTTGTTACCATCTTAATATTTTCTAAAGAAGAACTCGACGCAATCGCAAGCTTATATCCTTCTTTTTTCAGTCTAGGCAATACATTCAATACATGAGGATTTATAATGGTACGATAATCCAAATTAAATTCCATCGCATATAAACCTGCCCTTAATTCTTGAGGCGTATATTTATTATCTAAATAATCCGCCATGATTTCATATGTCCTCTTATCAGAAGAACCCACAATCTTATACATTGCCTCTTTTAGATCCAGATAATCCACATCTTCTTTTAATACATCTAAAATAAAATCAATGACTTCCTGTAAGTAAATGGGTTCTGAATCGATCAAAACACCATCCATATCAAAAATAATACCTTTATATCTCATAATTACCCCTCCATTTTCAAGAAAAGCCACCCTTTCCAGAGTGGCTTCACAATGCAATTTAACTATTAATATTCAAATTGTCTGTAGTAACGACGATATTGTAAGTTGTGTTTAGTATAAACTTCGTAGTGTCTAGACAATCTACCAGTTAAACAAGCAGTAGTAATCATTGGTACAACGAATTTTCTGAATTCATTGTCTAAACGAACTGCATATTCACTAGCATCAAATACTGCATATTGGCAATTGATTTTTTTACAGAATTCTTCAACACGATTATCTTGAGCTCTAAATTCATCTTCACCCTTAACAATAAATACTGGAACTTTATCTTGAATCAATTCTAATGTTCCGTGGAAGAATTGTGCTGAGTTAACAGGACGGCAACGAATCCATTGCATTTCTTCTAACATACACATAGAGAATAATAATGTTTCTCCCCAAAGAGCACCAGAACCTGTAAAGATTGTGTATTCAGCATCATATAATTCAGAAGCCATCTTCAATCCGATTGGTTCAAATTTTTTCTTAATTGCTAATAAGTCTTCAAAGATATATTCAGATAATTGGTCTGCAAAACGATCATAAGCATCGAAATCACCACGTAAGTTCAATAATTTATAGATAAAGAATGCTTGTAATACATATGAGTGTTCGCAATATCCAGTAACAACTGGTGCATGAACTACATAGTCTAACATTTGTCCCAATTTACCTTTTTTATCAGTAAACGCAACAATACGAATTCCTTCTTCTTTCATCCATTTAGCAGCCTGAACGATTTCAACTGTATCACCAGAAGAACTTGCAGTAATAACTAATGAATCTTTATTTAATTTCTTAGGACGAACAGTGTTTACGTCAGCAGCATTTACTGCATAAACATCAACATCTGACATTCTTGACATTAAATATTCATAGTGACCAAATTCAAACTCAGTACCGCCAATACCTAATAAGAAAATATTTGAATAACCTTGATCATGAAGTACTTGTGCTAAATCTTCAGCCTCTTTACGCTGACCAACAACAGCTTTTCCATCTTCCAAATATTTTGGTTCATCAAATTTAACTAATTCTACTCTTTCACTAACAGTCATGTTTTCCTCCTTGTAGGTACACATAAACCCCGGGCACTGGTTTGTATTTACGTACCATTTGTACATCATTAATATACCAGTTCTTTTTAGAGAATGCAACACTTTTTTGAAAACGTTTACTATTTCTTCAAAAATAAAAAGCATCTGCATAAAACAGATGCCTAAAATTCAAATAAATCATCAATCGTTAGTAACACAGCTCCATCTTCTTTTGCTTGTCTTACAACTGAATCCGAATAGCCAGACTTACTAATAAACCACAAGTATTTCTCTTCTAGATTTGGAAATGCTTGAGTAGCCATTACTAAATCTTCATACTCATCATATGGCATTGGCTGGGAAGTAAATTTGCACTCCACAAAAACACCTTTTTTACCAGTACGATCCAACGCAAGCAAATCTACATCGTCCTGTGCTTTTAAAGTTGGATTTGTCCCCCACCATTTCCCCAAATGATAAGGTATGAAAGGAAGCTTTCTACATTTAGCCAAACGAATCAAATATTCTTTACAAATATCCTCAAACACATCCCCCATTAGATTGCTTATATCCTCCATGATTTCCTTAGATGCATCATTTGCTCCTAACATGGCATAGTAAGAATTGTTTGTGAATTCATAGCGAAACCAAAATTTAAAGAAATTATCCTTAATCACATAAATCGACTTCTTACTCGTTTCTTTATCACCACAAGGAATCCTCTTTTCAATCAAGCGAAGCATTTGTAGCGTAATCAAATATTTAGATACTTTTGTACGTTCCTCATGAATATAGTCCGCAATATCAACCACTTTATTTCTTCCATTCGCAATGGCAGCTAATATACTACTATACACATTAGTTTCTCTTAATTCCGCCTTCAATAAATTATCTGGTTCTTCATAAAGATAAGCTCCATTACGAATAATTTTATTCGCTATATTTTTTTCAATAGTTAGATTGGGATCAAAAGCCTCTAAATATCTTGGAATCCCAC
>ENA-OPRV01001471-OPRV01001471.1-human-gut-metagenome-genome-assembly--contig:-NODE-1471-length-12207-cov-2.823733_pt1 | contig 12207 bp, 10 predicted proteins | sample MGYA00241896_ERZ501886 | MGnify/ENA primary metagenome ERZ501886 (study PRJEB25962, sample SAMEA2042452) | human gut metagenome | biome: human gut; feature: human-associated habitat; material: faeces... | reverse complement strand
GAAATTATTTTTAATATTACACCCCCACAAACTTGATAAAAACTCTCACCTGCACCTATTGATTTTTACCCCAAAATTCAGTAATATAAAAGAGGTTAGACAAGACTAACCAAAATGTGAATAAATCATGTGGACTCCTCGTATTAGGTTGTGAATCCTGAACGCATCCTATGCAGAATTGAATGAAATTCTTGCGGGGAGTACTATTATTTTGTGGAAAAGGAGATAGTGTTACGATGAATTTTTTGGAAATTGAAAAAGTAGTTGGACGTGAGATTTTGGATTCGAGAGGCAATCCGACGGTGGAAGCAGAGGTAACTTTGGTAGACGGAACCGTGGGAAGAGGTACTGCTCCAAGTGGTGCGTCTACAGGTGAGTTTGAGGCACTGGAACTGAGAGACGGCGACAAGGACCGTTATCTTGGCAAGGGTGTAACAAAGGCAGTTGAAAATATCAATACAATTATCAATGATGCAATCGAGGGTATGGATGCATCAGATATCTATGCAGTGGATCAGGCTATGATTCAGGCAGATGGAACAAAGGACAAGTCTAAGCTTGGTGCGAATGCGATTCTTGCAGTATCTATCGCATGTTGCCGTGCAGCAGCAACATCCCTTGACATTCCTCTGTATCGTTTCCTCGGTGGTGTATCTGGAAATCGTATGCCAGTTCCAATGATGAACATCGTAAACGGTGGATGTCATGCACTTTCTTCTGGACTTGATGTACAGGAGTTCATGATCATGCCGGTTGGTGCTCCATCGTTCAAAGAGTGTCTGCGTTGGTGTGCAGAAGTTTTCCATGCATTGGCTGCAATTTTGAAAGAGCGCGGACTTGCTACATCCGTTGGTGATGAGGGTGGATTTGCCCCTGCTTTGAAGTCTGATGAGGAAGCAATTGAGACAATTCTCGAAGCTGTAAAGAGAGCAGGTTATGAGCCGGGCAAGGATTTCAAGATTGCTATGGATGCAGCTTCTTCTGAATGGAAGAGCGAAAAAGGAAAGGGCTACTACAAGCTTCCGAAGGCGGGTACAGAGTATACTGCTGAGCAGTTGATCGAGCATTGGGCAGCACTTTGCGAGAAGTATCCAATCATCTCAATCGAGGATGGTCTGGACGAAGAGGACTGGGAAGGCTGGCAGAAGCTGACTGCAAGACTTGGTGGCAAGGTTCAGCTTGTTGGCGATGACCTGTTCGTAACAAATACAGAGAGACTGGCAAAGGGAATTGAGCTTGGCGCCGGAAATGCAATCCTGATCAAGCTGAATCAGATTGGATCTGTTTCTGAGACATTGGAAGCAATCAAGATGGCACACAAGGCTGGATACACAGCAATCAGCTCACACAGATCTGGTGAGACGGCTGATACAACGATTGCAGACCTTGCAGTTGCACTTAATACATGCCAGATCAAGACAGGTGCACCTTCTCGTTCTGAGCGTGTTGCAAAGTACAACCAGCTGCTCCGTATCGAGGAAGAGCTTGGCGCAAGCGCTGTATATCCAGGAATGAAGGCATTTAATGTAAAGCAGTAATGAAAATCTGCCGATATATAAGATAGAAGAAAGAAAAAAAGTCGTCGGACTGGGACCTGGATTCCCGGCTCGGCGGCTTTTCCGTTTTAAGAATTAAGATAATTAAAATACAACAACTAACAGCATCTTGAACTGTTCTGCACCATAGACGGCATGTGGATGCTTGGCTGGCATTACGATGGATTCACCTTCGTGCAGGATATGTTCAACACCATCGATTGTGATTCTGCCGACACCATCTAAGCAGGTAACAAATGCATCGCCGCCGGACTCGTGTGTGCTGATCGCCTCGTCCTTGTCAAAGGCAAATAATGTGATAGATACGGCGTCATTCTGGGCGAGTGTCTTGCTGACAACCTGTCCCTCCTGATAAGTAACCTGATCCTTCAATACATGTACTTCTGATTTGGAAATATTCTTAATAAGATTCATAAAAATGTATTCCTTTCTTTTTTAAAATCCATATTTGGACATATAAAGTATATCATAAACTCTATTATACCCCGTATATTTAATATGAAAACAGTAAAAAACTTTATAAATTGAGGGAAAAATGTTGTCAAAAGCTGGAAAACTGTGTAATATAGAGAACATGTTGTTAAAATAAAATAAAGGAGAGTAGGAAACATGTGGGAAGCAATTAATAGCTTTTTGACAAAAGTAGATGATTTCGTCTGGGGTCCGCCGCTTATGATTTTGATCATTGCAGGTGGAATCCTTCTTACCATCCGTATGGGTGTGCTGCAGGTCCGTAAACTGCCGCTTGCCCTGAAATGGATGGTGAAAAATGAGGAAGAGGGTGAAGGAGAAGTAACTTCGTTCGGTGCACTCTGTACGGCGCTTTCAGCGACAATCGGAACCGGAAATATCGTCGGTGTCGCAACAGCAATCGGAGCCGGTGGCCCGGGTGCCCTGTTCTGGATGGTGCTTGCTGCATTCTTCGGAATGGCAACCAAGTATGCAGAGGGACTCCTTGCAGTTAAGTATCGTGTGGTAGATGAAGACAATCATGCACTCGGTGGACCATTCTACTATATCGAAAAAGGTATGGGTACAAAGTGGAAATGGCTTGCGAAGATCTTTGCATTCTTCGGTATCTGTGTAGGATTGTTCGGTATCGGAACATTCTCACAGGTGAATGGTATTGCATCGGCTGTCGAGGGATTCTTCGATCCGAATGAATCATGGAGCGTAGAGATTCCTGGAATCGGTACATATTCGTGGACGGTAGTTATTGCATCTTTGATCCTGAGTGTCTGCGTGGCACTTGTGTTGATCGGTGGTATCAAGCGTATTGCAAATGTATCCCAGATCGTCGTCCCATTTATGGCAGTGCTTTATGTTCTGCTTTGTCTGGTGCTTCTCATCTGCAATATCAAAGAGATTCCGGATGCGTTTGTAACAATCGTAAAGGGCGCATTCAATCCAAAGGCAGTGACCGGTGGTGTGGTTGGTACGATGATCGTTGCAATGCAGAAGGGTGTTGCAAGAGGTATCTTCTCAAATGAATCCGGTCTTGGTTCTGCACCAATCGCTGCAGCCGCAGCAAAGACAAAGGAGCCGGTACGTCAGGGTCTGGTTTCCATGACGGGTACATTTATTGATACAATCATCATCTGTACGATGACAGGACTTTCTATCGTATTGACAGGTGCTTGGCAGCAGGAAGGCTTAGAGGGTGTACAGGTAACAACCTACGCATTCCAGGAGGGACTTCCGATTTCCGAGCAGGTAGCTGCGTTCCTGTTGATGCTTTGTCTGGTATTCTTCGCATTTACAACGATCCTCGGATGGGATTACTATTCGGAGCGCTGTCTGGAATACCTGTCAGGCAAGAACAAGAAAGCAATCCTTGTATATCGCTGGTTGTATATCTTGGCAGTATTCATCGGACCATACATGACAGTAAAGGCAGTATGGACGATCGCCGATATCTTCAACGGATTGATGGCGATTCCAAACATGATCGCAATCTTCGCTTTGAGTGGTGTGGTTGTGAAGGAGACAAAGGACTTCTTCAAACGCCATGCAGAGCAGAATCAGTTTAAGTAAATAACATGATTTTGAAACAGGTGTGCTGTATTGTTGCGGCATACCTGTTTTTGTATAATCAAGACTTCACACTTTTTTCACAATTTTTATTAGCACTCGCTATTGACGAGTGCTAATAAGTGTGTTATAGTACACCTAGAACATGAGGGAAGACCTAGAGAAGGGAACCCGAGTGGGAAGGAAAGTTGATATTGTAATTGCAATTAAATAGTGAATGCCGTCAAGAAACATAGATTGCAATTACTGAGTGAAGTATAAAAGGAGGTATGGCTTATGTTAATGCCAAGTTTATTTACAAATAGTTTTATGGATGATTTCTTTGATGCACCAAGTTTTGGTGTCTATAAGTATGATGCACCGGCACAGAATCTGATGAGTACTGATGTGTTTGAGAAAGAAGACGGTTACGAGATTGATATGAACCTTCCAGGATTTAAGAAGGAAGATGTAACCGGTGAAGTGAAGGATGGTTACCTGATCATCAAGGCTTCTACAAAGAACTCTAAGGATGAGAAGGATGCCAAGGGCAAATATATCCGTAAGGAACGTTATGAAGGTTCCTGCAACAGATCCTTCTATGTGGGCGATGCGATCACACAGGATGATATCAAGGCAAAATTCGAAGATGGTGTCTTGAAGATCTCTGTTCCAAAGAAGGAAGCAAAGCCACAGGTGGAAGAGAAGAAATTCATTGCCATCGAAGGATAATTTAAAATAGCTAGCCAGACGATTTTTCGTTTCCCCTCTCTTACTGGGCGGTCACAGGATGTGGCCGCCCTTTTAGCGTTCATAAATGTTAATTGTGCATGTGACCGCTAGGCGGATTGGCAGATCCTAGCTGCGGTGGGAGTCCTCCGTTCAGACAGGCATTGCCGTGCGACATTCATATCATTAAATGGAATCCGCTTATCCCGGCAAACAATAAATTCTTCGTGCCCTTTTCCAAGGATCAGAAGAATGTCGTCCGTATCTAACAGGGAGATTCCCTTTCGAATAGCGTCCTTCCGGTCATGCACGATTTCGTAGTTATCGTAAGAAAGCCCGGATGTCATATCATGGTAGATCTGTGCCTGATCTTCATAATGAGGATCGTCGTGCGTCATTATAACGTAATCAGCATGCTTGCAGGCAATCGCGGACATCTTCGCACGTTTATCCCGGTCTCTTTCACCAGTGCATCCAAACACGACATAGATGCTGCCGGAGGTAAGTGCACGTGCGGCAGTCAGAACCTTGCTCATGGCGTCTGGCGTATGTGCGTAGTCTACCATGATCAGATTATTTCCTGTGTGGATACATTCGGTTCTGCCCTTTGGAAGTGTAAGTGCTGCGGCTGCCTGTGCGATGGTGGCACTGTCAAACTGCTCCAGTGTCAGAATCACAACGGAAGCCATCAGATTGTAGATATTGTAAGTGCCGATCAGATTGGTCGAGAAGTTCTGGGTAAATGCAGGGCACTGTACCGAGAATTCTGTATGTTCCTTGTCTGCGGCATCCAAAGCTACATTGAAATCTCCGCCGGTAAAGCCGAAGGTTACATTCTCATTTTCTTCAAGCAGAAAATAGTGCTTGTAGGAATCGTCATAGTTGATGATCGCTTTGCCGGATGGCTTTAACATGCGGAATAATTCCTGCTTTGCAAGGGCATAGCGTTCCATCGTCTTGTGGAAATCCAGATGATCCTGTGTCAGGTTTGTGAAGACCGCATAGTCAAACTGCAACGTCTCGACACGGTGATTTGCAAGTCCCTGACTGCTTACTTCCATGACAACATACTCACAGCCGAGCGACAGGCATTGCAGCAGAATCGCGTACAGATCATAGATATCGGGGGTCGTGTTCGCGAGACTGCGGATCTTCTCGCCGACGTAGAAGCCGATTGTGCCAATATAGCCACATTTTCTGCCAAGCTTATTCAACATCTGGTGAAGCAGAAATGCTGATGTAGTTTTTCCGTTTGTACCGGTGATGCCGATCAGCTTGAGTTTGCTGATTTTGTCGTAGTAAGTATCTTTCAGATAATTGACCAGATATGCTCTGGTATCCTCGACGATACAGGTTTCCACCTCGTAGCTTCCTTCCTCGCAGATGATCTTCGCTGCGCCGTTTTCAATTGCCTGTCGGATATAGGCATGTCCGTCGTGGTCGATGCCGCGCAGTGCCACAAAAGTGTCGCCCTTTTCGATTTTTCTTGAGTCTATTTTTACGTTCATTTATCTCCCTGTCTTTCCTGAAAATATGTGTCCGGATTTCCTAAAATCCCCTGTTAACATAACATACCAAATAATTGCATCAAAGTTGCATCAAAAGTGTAACGAAGTTGCAAAATAAATATTTATAGTTTGTATAATTTTGTAAATGATTATATAAATAACGTACGAATCCGCTGGTTTTATGATGCTGTTTGAAATATTTATTATTTACAAAACATATGTTCTATACTAAAATAAAAACAGTATGTGAAATAAGACACGGATTTATCTATGTGGAGTGACGGTATGCGGCAGTATATAGCAATTGATCTGAAATCATTTTATGCGTCGGTGGAGTGCGTGGAGCGGGGATTGAACCCGCTCACAACGAACCTCGTCGTAGCAGATGAGAGCCGGACAGAGAAGACAATCTGTCTGGCTGTTTCGCCATCCCTGAAATCCTATGGCATATCGGGGCGGGCGCGCTTGTTCGAAGTTGTGCAGCGGGTAAAAGAGATCAACCGTCAGCGGCTGGCATTTGCACCGGGGCGGGAATTTAACGGATCGTCGTATGAAAATCTGAAGGTGAAAGCGGATCCAAGGCTGGCGCTGGACTATATTGCGGCGAAGCCGCGGATGGCACATTACATGGAATACAGTACGCGCATTTACGATATCTACCTGAAATATGTCGCGCCGGAGGATATGCATGTCTATTCGGTGGATGAGGTGTTCATTGATGCGACGACATACCTGAATACCTATCAGATGACAGCAAGACAGCTTGCAGAGACAATGATACGGGATGTCTATGAAACGACAGGAATCACGGCGACGGCGGGGATTGGAACGAATCTGTATCTGGCAAAGATTGCGATGGATATCGAGGCGAAGCATATGCAGCCGGATGAACGTGGCGCGCGGATTGCGGAGCTTGATGAGATGAGCTACCGCAGACTGTTGTGGAACCATGAACCGCTGACGGATTTCTGGCGTGTGGGGGCGGGTTACCAGAAGAAGCTGCATGCACAGGATCTGTATACGATGGGAGATATTGCCCGGTGTTCACTGGGCGGAGAAGATGATTACTATAACGAAGATCTGCTGTATAAGCTTTTCGGGGTGAATGCAGAGCTGCTGATCGACCATGCATGGGGCTATGAACCGTGTACGATCGCAGAGATTAAGGCGTACCGCCCGGAGAGTAATAGCATTAGTTCGGGGCAGGTGTTGCAATGCCCGTATACATGTGAGAAAGCACGTGTGGTTGTACAGGAAATGACAGAGGGACTGGTGCTGGAACTGGTTGAAAAGGGGCTTGTCACAAATCAGATGGTACTTACAGTTGGCTATGATATCGAGAATCTGTCTGGGGGAGCAAATGGGTATCACGGTGAGGTGACGCGTGACCGCTATGGGCGGAAGGTGCCGAAGCACGCACACGGGACAGAGAATCTGGACAGTTATACATCGTCAACAAGCAGGATTGAGGCGGCGGTGCTTCGCTTATATGACCGGATTGTGGATGAGAATCTGCTTGTGCGGCGGATGTATGTGGTAGCCAATCATGTGATCCGGAAGGAAGATGTGAAGGAAGAGACTTCTGGATTTGAACAGATGGATTTATTTACCGATTATGCGGCGTTGGAAAAGGAGAAGGAAGCAGAGAAAGAAAAGGAAGCAAAAGAAGCGCAGATTCAGCAGGCATTGCTTGCAATCAAACATAAATACGGTAAAAATGCAGTTCTACGTGGAATGAATTTCCGCGAGGGCGCAACGGCGCGTGACAGGAATAATCAGATCGGAGGACATAAGGCGTGAGACGGGATTACAGTGATATCATCGACCGGGAACGCCCGGTGTCGAAGAAGCATCCGCCGATGGATCGGATGATGCGTGCGGCGCAGTTTGCCCCATTTGCAGCGCTTACGGGACATGATGAAGCGGTGCGGGAGACGGCACGGCTGACAGAGGAAGAGATCGAACTTGATGAGTATGAGGTTGCGGAACTAAACCGGAAGCTGCAGTGGTTAGCGGAGCACAAGGATACGGAAGTAGCGGTCGTACATTTTGTGAAGGATGCGAAAAAAGAGGGCGGTGCCTATGTGAAGGACACCGGAATTCTGAAGAAAATAGATGAACATACGCATACACTTGTGTTAGTATGTGAACAGGAAGAAGTGCAGATAGATATATGGAAAATAATAGAAATTTTAATCTGATTTTAATCTTTCCTACCTTATAGATTAATTTTGGTGCCGTAAGATAAGGACACAATCAAGAACAGCAAAGAACAAATTACAAAACCGCTGTTACAGAAAATGGAGGATATCAGATATGGATCAGTTAGAAAAGGTAGAAAAAATCAGAGAGAAAACAGGCGTCAGTTATGAGGATGCCAAGAGTGCACTCGAAGCATGTAATTATGATCTGCTCGATGCGATCGTGTATTTAGAGAAGCTTGGAAAGATCAAGGCTCCGGAGGTTGGCACTTATACGACGACTCCGCAGGAGACATCGAACGAGCTGGCACAGGCACAGGCTGCCTACGAGCAGTCTTGCAAGAAGAAAACATTCGGTGAGCGTATGGATGAGTTCTTCGCGTGGGTAGGCGATATCATCAAGAAGGGCTGCGAGAAGAACTTCATCATTGAGCGTAAGGGTGAGCGTTTTATGCGGATGCCGATCATCATATTCATACTGCTTTTGATCTTCGCATTCTGGATCTGTGTACCACTTTTGATCATCGGACTCTTCTGCGACTGCAGGTACCATTTCGAGGGTGACGCGAAAACAGTTCAGGACATCAACAACGCCTGCGATAAGGCATCCGATGCCTGTGCGGGAGTGAAAGAAGACATCAAGAAATAAAAATCTGAAACATAGAGAAAGGAAAATTATAAGATAGGGGAAACGATTACGTATAAAAAAATATATTTCAGATATGTATAGTACCAATTTTAATGCAGACCATTGGAACATGTCGGTACTTAACGAATTGTGCCAGTTTACTGGTGCAATGAGTTTAGTACCGCTACATGTGGAAGTGAGCGAGAGCGCGTCTGCATGTAATTGGATACTATACATATCTGGTATAAGCATTATGACGTAATCGTTTTCCTGTTTATAGGAGACGATATGAGCAAGATTTTGATTATTGAAGATGAAGCGGGCATCGCCCGTTTCGTCGAACTGGAATTAAAACATGAAGGAAATGAAGTCGAGAAGGCGGCAGACGGCAGAGAGGGCTTGGACAAAGCCCTCTCCGGTTCGTTTGACCTGATCTTACTTGATGTGATGCTGCCGGGATTAAATGGCATGGAAGTGCTGCGCAGACTCCGGCAGGAGAAGGACACGCCGGTCATTATGCTCACGGCACGCGACGCTGTGATGGATAAGGTAGCAGGGCTGGACGCTGGTGCGGATGATTATATCACGAAGCCATTTGCCATCGAGGAGCTGCTGGCGCGTATCCGCGTCGCGCTAAAGAAGCATGCGCGTACAGAGGATGCACCGACACATAAGCTGGAGGTGCTGGGTGTCTGCTTAGACGAAGACCGCCACGAGGTGACTGTGCAGGGCGAAAATGTGGAGCTTACGAACCGTGAATTCGAGTTGCTGCACACGTTGATGCGGAACAAGAATATTGTACTTACCCGGGAGAAGCTTCTAAATGAGGTCTGTGGGTATGATTATGTCGGCGAGACGAATATCATTGATGTGTATGTGCGGTATCTGCGGACGAAGATTGACGATCATTTTGGAATTAAGCTGATCCAGACAGTTCGCGGAGTCGGATATTGCATCAAGGAGTCATAGGAGGGATTGGATGAGAGAAGAACGGCCAAATCGGAAGACAACCTCTATTGCCCGGAAGATTCATGTCGGATACTGGTTCCGGCGCTTTTTTGCGTTGCTGGGACTTGATATTGTGATACTCGGAATGTTGTTCGTGGCGGTGCTGGTATGGCGGCTTGATACGACAGATGCAGACTGGATGTCCGGGGCGAAGCCGGTGCATATTACATGGTCGGGTGATTCATATGCCACATGGGCGATGACCACACAGGTCGGTAAGAACACGGACAATTTTCTGGTGCATGAGGTTCTGGATTATGCGGCTATACCGCTCATTGTGGTTGGCGCGGTGGAACTTATGATGCTCATTTCTGCGTGCTTTGGTATACGGAATATCAGACGGAAGCTGCGTCCGTTGAATGATCTTGCTGTGCGTGCGGAAGCACTCTCAAATATGAGCGGTGATGAGGTAAATCTGGAGCATCTGGAACAGGCAATCTCGAATGTCTCCGTTGATGCGAATGATATACGGATATCGACCGGGGATAAGGATTTGCAGAGCATTGAGGTGGCACTGAATAATCTGCTCGCTCGGATGCAGGAGAGTAAGCTGCAGCAGGCGCGGTTCGTGTCGGATGCATCGCATGAGCTGCGGACGCCGATCTCCGTGATTCAGGGCTATGTAAACATGCTCGACCGCTGGGGCAAAGAAGATGAAGCAGTGCTAAATGAGTCGATTGAAGCGCTCAAGAACGAATCTGACCATATGAAGGATCTGATTGAACAGCTTCTATTCTTAGCGCGCGGAGATAGTGGGCGGAATACATTGAAGCCGGTCGAAGTGGACTTAAATGACCTTGTGCAGGAGGTGTACGAGGAATCCATGATGATTGATGAGACGCATCCGTACGAATTTTCAGCCTGCCCAGGCTGTATGGTGCGTGGCGATGTTGCCATGCTGAAACAGTCTATTCGTATTTTCGTACAGAATGCGGCAAAGTATTCGGAAGGGGGCGATACGATTCATTTTACAGTCGGGCGGTCAGAGCAAGGCGTCTATTATCAGGTGCAGGATGAAGGTATCGGCATGCAGGCATCCGAGGTCGTGCATATCTTTGAGCGGTTTTATCGTTCCGATGAGGCACGCAACAGTGAGACGGGCGGATCAGGTCTTGGACTATCCATTGCAAAATGGATCGTAGATGCACATGATGGACAGATTGACGTGTTGACCAGACCGGATTTTGGAACGCGGTTCCGCGTGACATTCCCTTGTAGTAACACTGTGAATATGGTACAATAAAGTTTCAATTTTATTGTTAATAAGGAATTGCGAATATACGGGGAGTGTAAGAATTAAGGATATGAGATCTTCAAAGAAAACGCAGAAAAAAGAACGGGGTTTAAACATTATTATCGTTGGATGCGGAAAAGTTGGAAGTACGCTGGTGGAGAAGCTCAGCAAGGAATCCCATGATATTACCGTCATTGATCAGAAGAATGAGGTGATTCAGCGGATTACGGAAGACTACGATGTTATGGGCTTTACCGGAAATGGTGCGAGCTACAGCATCCAGATTGAGGCGGGTATTCAGGATGCGGATGTTCTGATTGCCGTGACGGAAAGTGATGAGTTAAATCTGCTCAGCTGTACGATCGCGAAAAAGGTCGGTGACTGTGCTACCATCGCACGTGTCCGGAACCCGGATTACAGTATGGAGCTTTCGTATCTTCGAAATCAGCTTGGACTTTCGCTGATCATTAATCCGGAGTTGGAGACTGCACGCGAGATTGCACGTCTGCTGCGTCTGCCGTCGGCCCTTGAGATCAACTCCTTTGCGCGTGGACATGCGGAGCTTGTGAAGTTCAAGATTCCGAAGGGAAATCTGCTGCACGATAAGCCGATTTCGGCGATGCATGAGTTAAACTGTGATATGCTTGTCTGTGGTGTCGAGCGGGATGGGAACCTGATTATCCCGGATGGTTCTTTCATCATGCGTGGCGGTGATGCCGTGACATTTCTTGCGACACCGACAAACAGTATGGATTTCTTCAAGAAGATCGGTGTCGATACACATAAGGTCAAAAACTGCATGATCATTGGAGGAGGAAAAACCTCGTATTATCTTGGAAAACAGCTGATTTCATCCGGTGTGGAGGTCAAGATTCTGGAGTTGGATGAGAAACGGTGTGAGGAGCTGAGCGTATTACTTCCGAAGGCACTGATCTTGCATGGCGATGGCTCGGACGAAGACCTGCTCCGTGAGGAGGGCATCGAGAGTACGGAATCGTTTGTTCCGCTGACCGGACTTGACGAGGAGAATATCCTGCTTACGTTATTTGCGAGAAAATGCTCTGACACAAAGGTGATCACGAAGATCAATCGGAGCACATTCAGTGATGTGCTTGATAGTCTGGACATCGGAAGTATCGTATATCCACGTTATATTACAGCAGAGAAGATTCTGGCGTATATCCGTGCGATGCAGAATTCGGTCGGAAGTAATATTGAGACACTGTATCATATCTTTGATAACCGGGCGGAGGCACTGGAGTTTAAGGTTGAGAAGGATTCTCCGGTAATCGGGAAACCGATCATGGAGTTGAAATTGAAGGATAACCTTCTG
>ENA-OPRV01001466-OPRV01001466.1-human-gut-metagenome-genome-assembly--contig:-NODE-1466-length-12258-cov-4.317381_pt1 | contig 12258 bp, 7 predicted proteins | sample MGYA00241896_ERZ501886 | MGnify/ENA primary metagenome ERZ501886 (study PRJEB25962, sample SAMEA2042452) | human gut metagenome | biome: human gut; feature: human-associated habitat; material: faeces... | reverse complement strand
ATTTGACGAGCACCGCGATAACTCGAGAAACTCGCAAAGCGTGTTTCTCGTAGTTTGCAGGCAAAACAGGGAGGAAGCAAATAGATGAGATATCTGGTTGGAACAGATAATAATACTTGGAGACTGCCGGATGCAATTCAGGCAGCGGCTGCGGGGGATACCATTGAGTTTCAGGCAGGCTATTCGCCGGTGGTGAATGGCATTGCCATAAGCAAAGACCTTCATTTTGAAGGAAAAGTTACATTGGCAGAGGGTGGAAATCAGAACTTTACCAATGTAATTACAGGAAAATTTAATATCAATCAACAGGCAAATGTAACATTTGAAAACATCTGGATTTGTTATGGAGTGGAAAGAACCAATATCATTAACTGCAAAGAGCAGGCAGAAGTCAGCCTGATAAACTGCGTGCTGGAAAATTCACAGACGGATGGTGAGGTATATCCGCTGATTTATGCAGAGAATGAATCAAAGGTGGTTTTGAAAAACACTACCATCATGGAAAATCCGAAATTGTATATAAAAAGCTATATCGAAAACAGTAAGCTGGAACTGGATAACTGCGTTTTCCAGGACTGTAAGCTGATTATAGACAATGTAGATTTTAAAGTGAATAACAGTACCCTTCAGACAGGGGATGGAAATGCCATAAATGCAGCAGGCTGTAATGTAGAAATTGTAAACAGTACCATTAAGGGCTGTGACAAGGACAAAGAATATCCGGCAGTATGGCTGGATAAAAGTACAGCAAGCATTGTATCATCCCGTATCCTGCAACCGGGATTTAGTGCAGCCATATGTGTGAAGAGTGGTTCTGGCTTACATTCTGAGGGAAATGAATTTACTTCTATAAAAGTGGAGGATGCAAAAGCTACCTTTAAGGATACGGTGATTCGTGAAGGAGCTATGATACAGGATGAATCAGCAGCATGTATTCTTGGAGAATGGAATATTTTAGGTGAGAGTGAAGACAAGATTGACCTTGGCATCATGAATCGTTCCGTAGTATATGGAGACACTCTTACCTTAAATCATGTGAATTCACCGAATATCAGAATGACAGAGGATTCCATTTTTAGTGTGAAGGAACTGAAACATAATGGTGGAGAAGTAAGTGAACTGAATATTGAGGCAGAAGAGGGCTGCAAGACTTATTATCCAAAGAATGGCAGTGCATCCGGAAATGCCGGCAATGGCAGTGAAGATTCTGATAAGCCACAGGTAAGTGCAAGAGAGCAGTTGAATCAGTTAATCGGACTTGGCAGCGTCAAGAAAGAGATTGATAAAATGCTTCGTATGGTGGAATTCAACCAGCAGCGCATTGCAAAAGGATTAGAGCCGCAGGAGCAGTCTTATCATTCCGTATTCCTTGGAAATCCGGGAACCGGAAAGACAACCGTAGCCCGGTTAATCGGAGAAGTTTTATTTGAATCCGGAGCATTTAAGAGTGATGAATTTAAATTGATAGAAGCATCCGAGCCGGACTTTATTTCCCAGAATGTAGGTGGAACGGCGCAGCAGACACTGGCATTATTGGAAAAAGCCAAAGGCGGTGTGTTATTTATTGATGAGGCATATGCCCTGAATAAAAAGGATGCCAATGTAGACTTTGGTATTGAAGCAATTAATACCATCTTAAAGTATATGGAAGACCACCGTGGAGAAATCATGATTATCTTCGCCGGATATACCAAAGAGATGGAAGAGTTTTTAAAGACCAATCCGGGACTTACTTCCCGTGTGCCAAACAAATTTGTCTTTGAGGATTATACACCGGATGAAATCGTTGAGATTGGCGAAAAGGATCTGGTAAAGAAACAGTATCAGTTTGAAGATGAAGAATACTATGCACAGCAGGTAAAACGTGCATATCGTAATTCCTTAGACCATAGCAATGCCCGTTGGATTCGAAACTTTAATGAGAAATTGCTGAAAGCCTTTGCCAACCGTGTTATGAATACGGGAACAGAGGATTTGGAAACTATCACCAGAGCAGATATTGATGAAGTCTTAGCACAGGGCAGATATCAGGCATCCGGTAAGAAGGATGAGGATGCATTGGAACGTCTGCAGAAGCTGATTGGAATCAATGGTGTAAAGGAACAGGTAAACCGCTTTATTTCATTGGTAGAATTAAATCACCGGAGAGAAGAACAGGGCATGGAAAACAGTGACTTCACACTGCATTCCTTATTCCTTGGTAATCCGGGAACCGGAAAGACAACGGTAGCCCGTATTGTAGGTGAGGTTCTTTATCAGAAGGGAATTATAGCCAGAAGAAATTTATTGAGGTATCAAGAAGCGATCTGGTGGCAGGCTATATCGGTCAGACAGCCAAGAAGACAAGAGAAGTTTTAGAGTCAGCATTGGGTGGCGTCCTTTTCATTGACGAGGCATATTCCCTGAGTCAGGGCAGCGAAAATGATTTTGGTAAGGAAGCCATCGATGAGATTTTAAAATTTATGGAAGACCACAGAAAAGATATGGTTATTATCTTTGCCGGATATACGAAGGAAATGTCTGAGTTCTTACAGATGAACTCCGGTCTTGCCAGCCGTATTCCGCATACCTTTGATTTTGAGGATTATACACCGGATGAAATTGTGAAGATTGGACTTCTTGGTTTACATAACGCAGCATATGAAGTGGATGAAGCAGCTTATGCAGATTTGGTAAAGAATAACTACAGTTTGACTTCAGATCACAGCAACGGACGTTGGGTAAGGAACTTAAATGAAGAGCTTATCATGGTGATGTCAGAACGGGTTGCCCATGCCGAGGACGCGGATATTAACCAGATTCTGCAGGAGGATCTGGATGCTGTCCGTGCGGGAAACCACGGAATGCGTACATTAAAAAGCACAGAAGAGGGTACGGAAAAAGTAGTTGCAGATGAGAATGGGTATGCAGTACCGCCTGGCAGCAACTGATTTCGAAACCGGCGATTGATAAAATCGACAAAAAATGTATATTATTTTGCACAAATTTGTAGAATGTATCAAAAATAAAAAAAATATAAACTTTGACTTGATTTTTTAGAAAGTTTCATGTATTTTAGATATAGCAGATGAAATGTGCGTGACGAACAAGGGTGTTCCAAAGGAATTGGAATGCCCTTTTTTCTATATCTGGGGAATTACCGGAGGAGAGAAGTCATACATTGATTGCAGAAAATAAAAATCATATTTCTCAGGGGATTTATGGTGAGAGGCAGAAAGGATGTATAGTATGAGCGAGACAGAATATTTCAATGTAGCAGATATTTTCGGCGAGAACGTATTCAATGATGCGGTAATGCAGGAACGTCTTCCGAAAAAGACCTACAAAAAGTTAAGAGAAGTAATCGAAGAGGGAAAAGAATTAGATCCAGAGACAGCAGACGTAGTGGCACATGAGATGAAAGAGTGGGCAATCGAAAAAGGAGCTACCCATTATACACACTGGTTCCAGCCATTAACAGGAGTAACCGCTGAGAAACATGATTCCTTTATTACAGCACCAATGCCAAACGGTAAAGTTTTAATGAGCTTTTCCGGTAAGGAATTAATCAAAGGTGAGCCGGACGCATCTTCTTTCCCATCCGGTGGATTAAGAGCAACCTTTGAGGCAAGAGGATATACAGCATGGGATTGTACTTCACCGGCATTCGTAAGACAGGATGCAGCAGGAGCAACTCTTTGCATTCCTACCGCTTTCTGTTCCTACACAGGAGAAGCATTAGACCAGAAGACACCGTTACTTCGTTCCATGGAAGCGATTAACACCCAGTCTCTTCGTCTTTTAAAATTATTTGGAAATACAACATCTAAGAGAGTAACTCCTTCCGTTGGACCGGAGCAGGAATACTTCATCGTAGACAGAGAAAAATATTTAAAGAGAAAAGATTTAATCTTTACCGGACGTACCTTATTTGGAGCAATGCCTCCAAAAGGACAGGAAATGGATGACCATTACTTCGGAATCATCCGTGAGAGAATTGCAGCATACATGAGAGATGTAAATAAAGAATTATGGAAACTTGGTGTATCTGCAAAGACACAGCATAACGAAGTTGCTCCTGCACAGCATGAGTTAGCTCCAATCTACTCCGAAGCAAACGTAGCAGTAGACCACAACCAGTTAGTAATGGAAACCTTAAAGAAGGTTGCCGGCCGTCATGGCTTACAGTGTCTGCTTCATGAGAAGCCATTTGCAGGTGTCAATGGTTCTGGAAAACATAATAACTGGTCTATCACAACAGATGATGGAATTAACTTATTAGAGCCAGGCAAAACACCTCATGAGAACGTACAGTTCTTGTTAGTGCTTACCTGTATCTTAAAAGCAGTAGATAAACATGCAGATCTGCTTCGTGAATCTGCAGCAGACGTTGGAAACGACCACAGATTAGGCGCAAACGAGGCACCGCCAGCAATCGTTTCTATCTATCTTGGAGAACAGTTACAGGATGTATTGTCACAGCTTATCAGCACCGGAGAAGCTACACATAGTTTAACTGGTTCTAAATTAGAGACTGGTGTTAAGACATTGCCTGACTTCATGAAAGATGCAACAGACCGTAACAGAACTTCACCATTTGCATTTACCGGAAATAAATTCGAGTTCCGTATGGTTGGTTCCCAGGATTCTATCGCACAGCCAAATGTTGTATTGAATACAATTGTAGCAGAAGCATTTTCTGAGGCGTGTGATGAACTGGAAAAAGCAGACGATTTCGATATGGCAGTACATGATCTGATTAAGAAATATGCAACTGAGCACCAGAGAATCGTATTCAACGGAAACGGATATGCACCGGAGTGGGAGGCTGAGGCAAAGAGACGTGGACTTCCGATCCTTCCGTCCATGGTAGATGCTATTCCTGCACTGACTACAGACAAGGCAGTGAAGCTGTTTGAATCCTTCAATGTATTCACAAGAGCAGAGCTTGAGTCCAGAGCAGAGATTCAGTACGAAGGTTATGCAAAAGCCATCAACATCGAGGCCAAGGCCATGGTGGATATCGCAACCAAGCAGATTATCCCTGCTGTCATCCGTTACACAACCGTTCTTGCAGAGTCCATCAATTCTGTAAAAGCAGTAAGTGCAGCACTTGATGTCAGCGTACAGACAAGCCTTCTGGAAAAATCCTCTACCCTTCTCGCAGAGACCAAGGCAGCTATGGATAAACTTTCCGGACTGATCGCAGAGGCAGAAGCTCATGAAGAGGGACGTGACCGTGCCGTATTCTTCAGAGAGAGTGTTGTACCGGCAATGAAAGCATTAAGAAAACCGGTCGATGAGCTTGAGATGATCGTGGATAAAGATATGTGGCCGATGCCATCTTACGGCGATCTGATCTTTGAGGTATGATCGGCTGAATAAAATATAAGAAATAAGAGATGTTCCTTGAATGCAGAGGCATCTTTGAAAGCAAATGACGGGACGGATGTAAGATCTGTCCCGTTTTTTACCTGGCGGAGAGAGAAGCTGTAAGGCTTTTATCCGCTTGAATCAGATTCAGGAGTAAATATATATATGAAAGAATTAGAATTTTTAAAAGAACAGAACGTTTCCGAAGACCTGATCCACGGTGTCGAGGAATTCCGGAAAAACTATGGCGTGGATGAGGCAGTACAGGGAAGAGTTACCAGACCGTCCATTCCGTTCTATGGAAAAGAGATCCTGGAAATGGCCATCGCAGGTCTTCTGGAGGGGGAAAATCTCCTCCTTGCAGGTCCGAAAGCCACCGGAAAAAATATCCTGGCCGAAAATCTGGCCTATGCGTTTGGCCGCCCGATCTATAACGTATCTTTCCATGTCAACACAAACAGCGGGGATCTGATCGGAACGGATACCTTTGTAAACAATGAAGTCTGCCTCCGGAAGGGCAGTATCTACCAGTGTGCCGAGTACGGTGGTTTCGGTATCCTGGATGAGATCAACATGGCAAAGAACGATGCGGTCTCAGTCCTTCACGCAACGCTGGACTACCGCCGTTCCATTGATGTTCCCGGATATGACAGGATCGATCTCCATCCGGCGGCACGTTTTATCGGAACCATGAATTATGGATATGCAGGAACAAAAGAGCTGAACGAAGCCCTTGTTTCCCGTTTTCTGGTGATCGATATGCCGGCCCAGACAGAGGAAACTTTAGGGTTCATTTTTAACAAAATGTTCCCGGAAGCAAAAGAAAAAGCAGTGGAACAGTTTATCGGCGTTTTTATGGACCTTCAGAAAAAATCTGTAAACAGTGAGATTTCCACAAAATCCCTGGATCTCCGCGGCCTTCTGGCTGCCATGAAAATCGTCCGCGCGGGACTTTCTCCCCTGGCTGCAGTGCAGATGGGAGTGGTGAACAAAACCTTCGATATTTTTGAAAAAGAGATCGTGGACGATGTAGTCCGTACAAGGATCCCGGAAGAGTGGACAAAGGACGATGTCTATGCGTAAAGATCTGACAGAAGAACTTTCCATTGAAGATTACAAACTGGATCTGGAAAACCGCATCCGGAATCTTCTCTGGACGGTCAGTGGAGATTACACCCTGGAAGTAAAGCCGGATGTATCCCTGTTTCTCCGCTCCAAAGAGATCGCACTTTACGACGGAATCAAACAGGGCGCTTTTGCCAGATATTTTGACAAAAACCTTCTTGGCCTTTACCTTGTGAAAAAGATCTATCTGGATGCGTCGGAGGCGGAACTTACCGGGCTGACACAGCTTTGCATCGAGGCAGCAGTGGGAACGCGGATCTGCGAGGAACGCCCGGGCGTGCGCCGTATGCGGAAAAAAGCGCTGGAAGATATCCTGGATCAGGAATATGAAACCCTGCCTTCCTATGATAAACTGCTGGATCGGCTGAAAGTCGCGGTATTCCGTGACGTTCTTGCAGGAAGTGTGCAACCTGTGGAGAAAAAACTTTCCGCATTCCGGGATCAGATCTATGCCTGTGCAGAAACCGGAGATACCATGGAACTGATCCGGATCATTGACAGGCTTTATAATACAGTGATCGATCCGGATTTTGAGAAGAAAAACGGTTCTCTGGATCGGGTAATGGCAGTGACGCTTGAGGAACTGACGGAATTCGGCTGGGAAGACTATCTCAACGAAGAGATGTATGAGGATGCCCTGGAAAACTATGTGGAAAAGATTACGGACCGGATGACAGATCTTGAGGATTCTTCCCTTACTGAAGATATGGAGGAAAAGCGCAAGGTAAAAAACAAGATCACAGTGGTTTCCGAGGAGGCACTTAAGAAAGCCCACACCTATGTGGAACTGAACTTTGGAAGAAGTTATCTTTCACCGGCAGAAGAAAAAAGAATGAATTATCTGATGTGCCGGGGGATTCACGGGGACTGTACGTTATATTTTACCGAAGGGATCCTGAAAAATCCGGTCCGGGACAATTACCAGTACCAGTATGCCAAACGTCTCCGTAATAAGAACATATGGGTCTATCATGACAAGCACAGGATTGCGAAACGGAATATTTCCATGCTGACGGAACTTCTGAAAAAAGCACTGGTGATCCGAAGTGAAAACCAGGAAGTCCTCTCAGACCGGGGAACCATCGTTCCTTCCAGGCTGTGGCGTGTAGGAAGAAGCAGCGAGGCGAATCTGTTCAAAAGAATCCTCCGTGGAGATAATACAGATTTTGCAGTGGATGTTCTGATCGATGCCAGCGGTTCCCAGATGAGCCGCCAGGGAGATGTGGCACTGCAGGCTTATATGATCAGCTCTGCCTTAAGCAATGTGGATATCCCTCACCGTGTTATGAGCTACTGCACATTCTGGGATCACACCATCCTGCACAGATTTCGTGAATATGACGATCCGGCTTCTGCAGATGATGATATTTTCAATTATGTGACTTCCTCCAACAACCGTGACGGGCTTGCCATAAAAGCGGTGGGATACGGTCTTTTACAGAGAGAAGAGGAAAAAAAGATCCTGATCATCTTAAGTGACGGACGGCCCTACGATGTGATCATAAACCGTCCCAATGCAAAAAATCCGGCACCTTATCAGGGAAAATATGCCATCGCAGACACTGCAACAGAAGTGCGCCGCCTCCGCAGCCAGGGGGTCAGTGTTCTGGGAGTATTTGCGGGAGAAGAGAAGGACCTTGCAGCGGAAAAGAAGATCTTTGGAAAGGATTTTGCCTATATCCGGGATATCGGAAATTTTTCCAAGATCGTAGGACGATATCTGACAAAACAGCTGGAAGCAGATAACTGAAAAAAAACGACATTTTTTTCGGAATGTATAATATTCAATTAACAAGAATACAGTCACTATGTTAGCATAAAAGCTGCATAGTGACTAATTTTTTGCTTATAATTATCCATAAAATTGTAAATAATACATAATATTACAGAGATAATTCCTTGCAAAAATAAGCGAAATTTGTTATACTAGATAACGTTACTAATTTACTAGATAAAGGGAGAGGAAATATGAACGAAAACACAGAGTTCAAACCTTACATTCCGGCGGAGAAAGTTACTCCGGAGCTCACAGTTACATCTGTGATCATGGGATGTATCCTTGCTGTCATCTTCGGCGCAGCCAATGCTTATCTTGGCCTTCGTGTTGGTATGACAGTATCTGCCTCCATTCCGGCGGCAGTTATCTCCATGGGTGTTATCCGCGTACTTCTTCGCAGAAACTCCATCCTGGAGAGCAATATGGTCCAGACTATCGGTTCAGCCGGTGAGTCTCTTGCAGCAGGTGCTATTTTTACCATGCCTGCACTGTTCCTCTGGGCAGAGGAAGGACTTTCAGACAAACCAGGCATCGTTGAGATCACTCTGATCGCACTTTGCGGTGGTATCCTTGGTGTACTTTTCATGGTACCCCTTCGTAATGCCCTCATTGTTAAAGAGCACGCAACTCTGCTCTATCCGGAAGGAACTGCCTGCGCAGATGTTCTTCTTGCCGGTGAGGAAGGTGGAGCAAACGCTTCCACAGTATTCTCCGGTATGGGACTTGCAGCCATCTTCAAATTCGTTGTTGATGGACTGAAACTGCTTCCGGCAGACGTTGCAGCAGCATTCAAATCCTTCAAGGGTGAGATCGGTATGGAAGTTTATCCGGCACTTCTCGGTGTTGGTTACATCGTAGGACCGAAGATCGCATCTTACATGTTCGTTGGTTCCCTTATGGGCTGGATGGTTATCATTCCGATGATCTGCCTGTTCGGACCTGACACATGGATGTACCCTGCAGCAGAGGGAACAACCATTGCACAGCTTTACGCAAACGGCGGAGCAGCAGCAATCTGGTCTACTTACGTTAAATACATCGGCGCAGGTGCCATCGCAACCGGTGGTATCATTTCCCTGATCAAATCCCTGCCGCTGATCGTTACAACCTTCCGTGACTCCATGAAGAGCATGAAAGGAAGCAAGAGCACAAGCACAGCGAGAACCGCACAGGATCTTCCGATGCAGTTCATCCTTCTTGGCGTTTTTGCAATGGTATTTATCATCTGGATCGTTCCGGCTATCCCGGTAACTCTTCTTGGTGCATTTATCATCGTAATCTTTGGATTCTTCTTTGCAACTGTATCCTCCCGTATGGTAGGTCTTGTAGGAAGTTCCAACAACCCGGTTTCCGGTATGGCTATCGCTACTCTTCTGATCGCTACATTTGCAATCAAGAGCTCCGGTAAAACAGGCATCGACGGAATGACAGCAGCGATCGCTGTTGGTTCTGTTATCTGTATCATCGCAGCCATCGCTGGTGATACTTCTCAGGACCTTAAGACAGGATACCTTCTTGGTGCCACACCTAAGAAACAGCAGATGGGTGAGATGCTTGGTGTTGTTGTTTCCGGTCTTGCTATCGGTGGTGTTCTGTATCTTCTGAATGCAGCATGGGGATATGGTACAGCCGAGATCCCTGCTCCGCAGGCTCAGCTTATGAAGATGATTGTTGAGGGAATCATGGGCGGAAACCTTCCATGGGGACTTGTATTCATTGGTGTATTCCTTGCAATTTGCCTTGAGATCCTTCGTATTCCGGTAATGCCTTTCGCAATCGGTCTTTACCTTCCAATCTACCTGAACGCTACCATCATGATCGGTGGTGTTGTACGTGGATTACTTGACCGCAGAAAAGGTGTTGACGAGAAGACAAAGACAGCTCAGTCCACAGATGGTACTCTGTATTGTGCAGGTATGATCGCCGGCGAGGGTCTTGTTGGTATTCTTCTTGCAGTATTTGCAGTATTCGGTATCAGCCTTGATATGTCCGGCATTGTAAACTTCGGAAATATCGGTGGCGTTGTACTGATGATCATCATGATCCTGTCACTGCTTAAATTCTCTATCTGGAGAAAGAAGAAAGCCTGATGAGAAAAAACAAAAAGGATAAGAAACAGGATATCAACTATCTTGATCTGATCCCGGAAACAAACCAGTCGATCCGGTGGCACCGGGACCTGAAGCAGCGGATCATTCTTGAGATAGAGAATAAAGGTATGTTCAATACTATCGCACAGAAGGTTTTTGGCAAGCCAAGGTTTTCCAAGGTTCACCTTGATGAAATGGGAACTTTTATCTGGCCTGAGATCGATGGAACAAAAACCGTGCAGGATCTTGCCCTGCTGGTGAAAGAACATTTCGGGGATAAGGCAGAACCGCTTTATCCGAGAATCGTAAAATACTTTCAGATAATGGAAAGCTATGAGTTTGTTCATTTTATAAATAAGAAGACAGACAAATAGCAAAAGAGAACGGGAACGGACGCAAAATAGTGTACGGTCCCGTTCTTTTTATGACACGTCAGTACGGGAAACTGATGCAGTTGTCATATGATAAATGAAAGGAGCACTTTATGAGTCTTGTGACAAAAAAGAAATGGTATCTGGATTATCTTCTGATCATAGTTGGAACCGGACTGATGGCACTTGCCATCAATTCCGTGTTTGATGCTTCCGGGCTGGTAACCGGTGGTTTTTCCGGTATTGCGATCCTTGTGAAACGATGGACCGGAGGAATCGTAGATGGGGGTATCCCGCTGTGGCTTACCAACATTACCTTGAATATCCCGCTGTTTCTTCTGGGATGTAAGATCAGAGGATTTTCCTTTGTAAAAAAAGCTCTGATCGGAGAAATCTCCCTTTCAACCTGGCTTGCCCTTCAGCCGGTGTGGAATATCGCGGGAGATGATCTTCTTCTGGCTGCTGTATATGGTGGTGTGATCCAGGGAATCGGTATCGGAATGGTTTTCCTTGGACAGGGAACCACAGGCGGAACAGATATGATGGCAGCGCTGATCCAGAAATATCTGCGTCATTATTCCATCGCACAGATTATGCAGTTTATTGACGGTCTTGTTGTAATTGTGGGTATGTATGTGTTTGGCATCCAGCGTGCTCTGTATGCCATCATTGCAGTTTATCTGGTAACAAAAGTATCCGACAGCCTGATCGAAGGTCTGAAGTTTTCCAAGCAGACATTTATCATTACGGAGAAGCCGGATGAGGTGGCAAAAGTCATTATGGAAGACCTGGACCGCGGGGCAACCGGAATCTGTGGCAAGGGTATGTACTCCGGCCAGGAGAAAACCATCATCTTCTGTGTGGTAAATAAGAAGGAAATCGTGAAGCTGAAAGAGCTGGTGGATGATATTGATCCCGATGCTTTTGTGATTGTTTCCGATGCAAGAGAGGTTCACGGAGAAGGCTTTATAGAGAAAAATTAGGCGGATTTCAACAAAAATTTGTAAATTTTTTCAGTTTTCCTCTTTTATTTTTGGTGATTTTGTATTAAAATAGCCATAGATAGAGAGGGAAAGACAGAAGATAAGCATACACATAAGTGAGAAGGGATTGAACGGAATGATATCGAATCAGGTGTTACAGAATACGCTCGAGGGACTTAAAGAAATATCAAGGACGGAATTTTGTGTCATTGACACAGACGGTAAGGTACTGGCGTCTACCTTTTCTGATTTTGAAATCCAGCCGGCAGATATCCAGGCTTTTGTAGAATCCCAGGCGGACAGCCAGCTTGTCAAGGGATTTCAGTACTTTAAGGTCTGTGATGATTATCAGTTGGAATACGTCCTGGTAGCCCATGGAGATGATGAGGATACTTATATGGTAGGTAAACTTGCAGCCTTCCAGATCCAGAATCTGATCGTAGCGTACAAGGAGCGTTTTGACAAGGACAGCTTTATCAAGAATCTTCTTCTTGATAATCTTCTTCTGGTGGATATTTACAACAGAGCGAAGAAACTTCATATTGAAGCAGATGTCCGTC
>ENA-OPRV01001464-OPRV01001464.1-human-gut-metagenome-genome-assembly--contig:-NODE-1464-length-12264-cov-2.405684_pt1 | contig 12264 bp, 6 predicted proteins | sample MGYA00241896_ERZ501886 | MGnify/ENA primary metagenome ERZ501886 (study PRJEB25962, sample SAMEA2042452) | human gut metagenome | biome: human gut; feature: human-associated habitat; material: faeces... | reverse complement strand
GCTACATAAGCGACATTTGGAATATTTACGATTTTACAACTGTCGAACTACCGTTTGGAACACTTTTTACAATAAAACGTCAAAATCCTTACATATTTTGTACATTATATTAAAAATTGATTGAGGTTATAATAACGTTGTAGTTATAAATACGCAATTTTTTTAATATAAACTAAGACTATATAGAGTTTAGTTAAAGTGAGGTAAAGCAATGCAGCTGAAGAGTTCGACTGATTATGCGATACGAATTGTATGTTATTTAGCAACGCATAATGGGATGATCTCTACTACTGAGTTATCGAAACAGCTATACATTGCATCTACATATATTCCTAAAGTCGCAAAAAAATTAAAAGACGCAAATATTATAGTAGCTTGTGAAGGTGTAAATGGTGGATATACACTTGCCAAAAGAGCAGAGGATATTTCTTTAAAGGAAATCGTTTCTTGCATGGAAGAAACAATGGCTATTAATCGTTGTTTAGAAAGAGATGGTTTTTGTTCTAGAAATGCCGTAAATCATTGTAGAGTACACAAGGTCTTGTTGGATGTACAAAACACATTTAATAATAAATCAGAAAATACAAAAGTATCAGATTTGATTCGTCCTGGAAAAGATGAATATTTCGGTCGCTTCTATGTTGTATTAAAAGTCAATCTAAAGAAGAACAGTTATGAGTGTGTATATTCGCACAATCAAGATGTATATGATCAATCTGAGATTATAGATAGTTATGATGAATTTATAAAAAACTATGTAAATTGGTTTGTCTATGAATCGGATCAAGAAAAGATTGAATCCTTCTTATTGCTGAACGAACTAAAGAAAGTGGATTCTTGCATAGAAGAAGATCTTCCATATCGTAGATTGAACAAGGATTCTTATATCTGGATGGAAGCCAAGAAATATGTGGATACTGATAATCATAAGGCGATAATCACATTGCATAATAATAAGATTTTCCAAAATACCATTGTAAGTATGGAGCAGGAATTAAGAAATAAAGAGAAGGTCATGTTGAAGCAATATTGGGACATGGTAACTCTTTTAGTAGCGGTATTAAATCATAATAATGTAGTGGACAAAGAATATCACGATGATATTAGTTTTTATACGCAACAGATGTATCTTCAACTTCAAAAGGATTATCCAAAATATGGAATTACAGATGAAGATATTGAAATCGTGACTCATTTAGCCCCTATTCATGATATTGGTAAGGTTCGTGTTCCAATTGAAATCTTGAATAAGCCAGGAAAACTAACAAAGGAAGAGATGGATATTGTAAAGCAGCATCCTTTGGTTGGTGCTGAAATGACGCAGAGATTTCCAAAAGGATTAACAACAGAAAAATTGAATCAATATAGTTATGAAATCTGTAGACATCATCATGAAAGATATGATGGTACAGGTTATCCAGATGGATTAAAGGGTGAAGATATTCCTTTGAGTGCGCAAGTCGTAGGTTTAGTAGATGCCTATGATGCCCTTATTAGTGTTCGTCCATATAAGAAAAAGCTAGAACATGACCAAGCCGTACAAATGATTTTGAATGGTGAGTGTGGCAAGTTCTCGGACGAATTGCTTCATTGTTTTAAAAAGGTTTCAAGCCAAAACAATTGGATAAAAAGAAGTGAGAGGGAAGCTGTATGAGAAGGATAAGAAAGTTAACATCCAATTTCCTTGTATGCATTCTTTGTATGACTACCTTTATCACACAGATTCATATGGTAAATGCTGAAGAAACAGAGGATACTCCTACAGAAGAGATTGTACAAGAAACAACTCCAGAAACAAGCGAAGTACAAGAAGTGCAGGATGTTCCACAAACAACAGAGAAATTGGATGAATATTATAAAGATGGAAAAATTCTTATTTACAATTATGAACAGTTGAAACAAATAGGTTCAGATGCCTTTGTCTATACAAAAGATAAAGATGGAGATATTGGAACTGGAGATATTGTTGTAAACGATGGTACTCAACTTACTTATGGTAAGGATGCTCAGTATCTATTGATGAATGAAATCAAAATGGATACGAAATCAATTTGGAATGTAAAGGATGACTTTACAGGAAAGATAGAGGGAGAAGAAATCAAAGAGGATGAAACTCCTACTTTATATGATAAGAAAACAGATACGATTTATATTTATAATCCGTATCAATTAATGGTTCTAGAACAAGAAGATTCAGACAAAGAACCTGTAATGTCATTGGATTATGATGCACCACAGTTTGGTATGGGACAAATGATCTATCCAAATGGAGAAGACAAAGATTATTTAACTTATAGTAAAGATCATAATTATGTCATTTCAAAGAACTTTAGTTCAGACAAGCCTGAATTGGTTGCGGATCAATTGAGCATAAATCCTGCTACAACAGATACTGAAGGGCGTGACTTCAAGGGGCAGGTTGTAAAAACAATTGGTGATAAAACCTATATCTTAATTGGTAATGAGGAACAGCTACGAGCAATAGGTACAGACAAAGCAGTTCAAGGAGCAGTTTATCAAGCCTATCTTGAACTAGGAAAATGGAAAATCGATAAAGATTCATCTGGTAATTCAATTATGTTGTATGGTGGCGATGCCGACTTAACGAAAGAACAAAATGGAATAAAAGATTTTACGTTTGGAGAAGTATCAGATACAGATAAGAAATTAAGTAGTGGAAGTAGTTTTCATACCAGAGGTAAATGTGGTGTTGATCAAAAAACAGGTAAGGTTGACCCAAACCTTGATATAGAAAAACAAACAAATCAAAAATATACTAAAAATGCGAATTATATTATATTCCGTGATATTGATTTGAGTGGTTCAAATTGGACTCCACTTACTTTTCAAGGCACAATGATTGGTGCTAAATCTGCAGAAAAAGGTGGACTTTGGAAAGATGGTGTATTAAATACAGCTGATAAACCAGTGTTATCGAATGTAACTGTAGATCAATCAACTAAGATTAATGTTGGTGAACAAATGGGTGCTGGATTCTTTTCAACAATATCAAGTGAAGTAAGTGAAAAGGATATTGGTCTTAGTAAAGGATTGGTAAAGGTATCTAATATTCAATTTGATAATCTAACAGTTCATACAACAACCAATGAAACTTATTATCCAGAAACATTAGTAAGTGCACTTACAAAGACTCTAGGAACGTTATTGGGTGGATTGTTGAGTGGATTAACATTTATTTTAACTTTTGGGCAAGTGAAAATTGATTTAGGCAAAACATTAGGCGATGTTTTAGATGCACGTAAAAAAGATCCTACAGCTTTATCAACTGGAGCAATTGCTGGGCGAGTTGAAGGGCAGGTTGAAATTTCAAATATTGAAGTCAACAATGCAAATGTAAAAAATGTGAATGGCTATACAGGTGGTTTTGTTGGATATGCCGTTGGTTCAACTCAATACGATGGATTATCGAATGCTTTAGGGGATTTGGTTAAATTATTAACAAATATTTTAAATGTCATCCCAGGTTTAGGCTTAGGTGATTTAATTAAGATTCTATTAGGGAACGCAATTCCTTTAGGAAAGTTAATTCCAACAGGATATATCAATCCGAAGATAGTGAATTGTAATGTAAATGGCTTAACGATTTCAACAGCATCCGATAAAGAATATGCCGGTGGATTTATTGGCATGCAAAAGGGTGCTATTGTAGAGAGTTGTTCTGTAACAGGTGGTACGAATACAATAAGTGGTAAAAATTTTGTGGGTGGCTTTGTTGGCTTAGCACGTGATGATGTGATTAAAGGAACGTTATCTGGCGCATTGGATATCGAAACAAAGCTTCCAAAGATGAATACGGAAAGCTTGCTTCTAAATTGTTCATTAAATAATGCTGTTCAGTCTGTTTCTGGTGAAAGCTATATTGGTGGTTTTACTGGTGGCATGGCAAATGCTTCTACAGTTAATTGTAGTATTACATCTAATGCTCTTACTGTAACAGCCTCTGGAAATTATGCAGGTGGTTTTGCAGGAATTGCATCACTTGGATGGGCAGCTGATTTAGGTAAAGGTGATACAAAGAATGACTTGCTTGGCGGTGTGGTTGACCTTGTTGTAAAACTGTTAAGTAGTAATCCTGGAGCAACTTCATCCTTGCTTTCTTTAGCTGGTGTAAATCCATCACACATCTTAGGATGTTCAGTGAATACTTCACTTACAGTGAGTGGTAAAGATTATGTTGGTGGTATTACAGGTCGAGGCAATGGTGCATATATAGCTCAATCGAATTCGGATAATTTACAGAAAATATCATATTGGAAAAATAATGTTTATGATGTTGGTTCTGTTTCCGTGCTTGGTGTGTCTTTAACCGGATTATCAAATATAAAAGGAAATGATTATGTTGGCGGTATTGCTGGCTCGATGGGTACAGCTAGTGTTGCTGGATTATTAAATACTACGCTTGGTGTTGCATCTTATCTTGCGTTTACTGTAGACAATGTCTATATAAGTGGCAATGATTTAAGAATTGAAGGAAATGAGCGTGTTGGCGGAGGTCTTGGTGATGCGCTTGGTGGTTCAATTAAAGCTGTAAAGATTGATAATCTTAATTCAGTTGAAGGTAATAACTATGTTGGTGGATTTATTGGTCTTTCTGGTCCAGGCGATTTGGCTGGAACAGATGGTGGATTAACCGTTAACCTATTAGGTTTGAATTATGTGTTGAAATTGAATAATTTGCTTTCTTTAGGACAGGCTATCGAAGTTAAGATTGATGATGTAAATGTGAATGGAACTACAGATGGGTTTACTGTACACGCAAAGGGTAGTCGTGATTCTAATTCTGTTCTTGATTATAGTGCTTCTGGGTTTATCGCAAAAAGTGGTAGTACAAAAGTAGAGAATTCTCATGTAACAAATCTAAAATCAGTGAAGGCTGCAGATGATGGCGGATATGCTTCAGGATTTGTGGCTATTTCAAAAACGGGTGGCTTGGCAGAGGTTGCTGATGACAATTCAATTAAATCATTGATTGAGGCTAATGGCTTAGTAAATGCCATAGGATATTTAATTCCTAAATATACAAATTGCACGGTTTCTTTTGTGAATGGTGGAAGTGTTACAGCAGATGTTGCTGGTGGTTTTGCAGCAGATTTCCAAAGTGGAACAGTGGATAATAGTTCGCGTGGTGAAAATGATTATTATGCTGTATATAATTTAGACTCTGTGAATGGTCAAAGTTATGCTGGTGGCTTTGGTGGAAATGTTTATTCTGGAGCATTGGCGGATGCTGGTAAAGGTATTAGTGTTCTAGGAAATATTAATGGTTTAAATATAAATATTGGAGATCTTGTTAACTTGATCAATGCATATGTTCCAGTCATCGAATATGCAGGAGTTAAATCAGAAAATGGATTTACAGTATCGGCTAATAAAATTAAATCGGATGATACGAATTCTGGTAGTGCAGGTGGCTTTATTGGCTATGGCAGTTCAGGTTAGTCATTGTGATGTAACAAATTTAAAACATACAAAAGTAACACCTCCTAAAGATTTAGAGGGTGAAGATAGTTCAAATTATTTTAGTCAGGAAAGTACATATGCAGTAACGGGAGCTAGATATGCTGGTGGATATATTGGATATATGAATATTGGTTCGGCTGCTTCGGTTGGAAAAGGCTTGAGTGTTTTAGGTAAAACGATTGGTCTTAATGATGTATTGGATGCATTAAATGTTGTAGTTTCTACAATAGAACATTCTAATGTTACTGGAGGACCTGGCGGTTTTGCGGTTAAAGCTTCTATGAAAAATACAGCTTCGGATGCTTCTGCAGATGATGTATTAGGAGATGCTGGCGGTTTTGCAGGTAAGATTTCTGGTGGTCATATTCAGAATTCAAACTCATATAATTTCTCATATATCATTGGTCAGATTACAGCAGGCGGTTATGTTGGAGACTTACAGCCTGGTAGTGTAGCAGATGCTTTAGGTGGAACAAGTATATTAGGTGGTCTTGTTAATACTAAAGAAACACTTGCTTCTTTAGCACAGGATTTTGTACCTACGATTCGAAATAGTTCTACAACTTGTATTCCTTGTGGTGGTGCAGTTCGTGCAGATGCAAGTTCAACTACAACAACTCAAAGAGGTATGGCTGGTGGTTATGCTGGACATAATGAAGGCGGTCATATCTGGGGCAATAATACATATAAATGGAAAGGTCAAGATTACACTGGACCAATAAGTACTTGTAAGGCTGTTCGTATTCGATCTGTTTTTGGAGAAGAGATTGCAGGTGGATTTACAGGTTTAATGGAATCGGCAGATACAGCAAAAGCTGGAAGCTTGTCTCTATTATGGGGATTGGTAAAAGTTGATAACATCTTAGGTGCTTTAAGTGTTGTTTATCCAACTGAAGAAAACACAGCAGTCTATGGACCTCTTGCATTAATGGATTTAGACACATGGAATTCATGGGTTGAATATGTTGGTAAATATGGTGGTTATGGTAGTGATTTCAGCAACTTAGTACAAAGTGGAAAGATAAACACTCAAGAAGATTTGGATAAGATTCTTGGTCAATATGTCTATGGCTATAATGTTGTAGCTGGAAGAACTAACTACCGTGATGAGACGATTCTTTCAAATGGTGGCGCAGCTGGTGGCTATGTGGGTTCCATGTTAACAGGAACTATCACAAATGGTCTGGCTCATGATACTAAGTTAGTTAAAGGACTTCGTTGTGCAGGTGGATTTGCCGGAGAAATGATCAATGGTGGTGCTGCAAATCTTGGTGGTACAAGTATTTTAGGATTGAAATTAGAACTAGGACAGATGCTTAAAGTTTTAAATGTATTTGTACCAGTAATCAAACAATCTTCAGTCGAAGGTTATCAAAGTGGACTTAATGTTCAATCAACAGGAGTAAATGATGATAAAGAGTTACTTGGATATGCGGGTGGCTATGTTGGAAAACTGATTGGTGGACAAATCTGGGGTGATGACACATTGCGTTGTAAGGTCACAAAGCTTAGACGAGTATCTGGAACAAGTTATGTCGGAGGTTTTGTAGGCAGTTCAAGGCCTGGTAGTGTGGCTACAGTAGATCCTGTTCGCGGTGAAGGATTGTTAAGTAAGTTACTAGGTACTTTATTAAATACACCTACAGATCTTATTAAAGTCTTAAATGCAACAGTCGCAACCATTCGATATGCAGATGTTGATGCATGGAATGACTGGGGTGTTATCGTAAATGGAGCTTATGATGGTGGAGGCAAAAACACTTCTTATGCCAAAGCTGTTGGTGGATTTGCAGGAATGCTTGAAGGAACCGTACTTGGTAAAAAAGATGAAGATTTAGCTGGTGTTACTGCCCAAAATATTCGTTCTGTAGTGGCTGGTGAATATGCCGGTGGATGTTTTGGAATTTCGGATGTTGCAGGTGTTACTAATATCAGTGCAGGTAGTGAAACGTCTTTATTGGATAAACTTTTAAAACTAGGTCGAGCAGATGTACTGGATGCATTTAGAAGCTATGTATATAACGGAAATGTAAGTGGAAGTAAAGATGCAGGTCTTAGTGTTAATGCAAATGTTGCTAATAAATACGGTCAGAATAATGAGGTTACATATAGTGGAACTGCTGGTGGTTTTGGTGGTTCACTATTAAATGGTTCAGTTAAAAATAGTACAGTAACGAACTTAAGTAATGTTCGAGGTTTAAACAGTGTAGGTGGCTTTGTTGGATATTCTGGTAAGAGTGGAGTCGTTGGAGCAGATAAGATTGATGTTCTTGGAGACAATACTGGCCAGCTTTTAGGTGGTGCTCTTGGTGTTATGGATATCTTTGGATCTCATATTGATGACTCTACAGTCACAGGAATTAATGGTGGTTATACTGTTCAAAGTACTGGTGGAGTAGAGCAAATTGCTGGTGGATTTATTGGCTATGCAAATCTTGCAAGAATATCCCGCTGTACAGCTGGAGCAGAAGATTCATCTTTTGGTTTAAAACAAGTTACATCCGATGGTACAGCCGGAGGATTTGCGGGAAGAACAAGTTATGCATATCTTGCAGATGTCAAATTGGATTCAGGACCTGTAAACGTATTGCTTGCGGTAGTTAATAAACTTGTACAGGCACTGTATTTAGATAAGATTCAGGATGCAGATTTATTAAAAATCAATTTAGGAATCATTAAAGTAGAGGCATTGTATGATGGAAAATTAATTCATGTAAATATACTAGGATTAGATATTTCAGTAGGGTTGTCAAAAAAATCGAAAGATAATGATCAACAAACAGATCTTGCAATCATAACAATCGGAGATTCATCTATTAAACTTCCATGTGATGAAAATGGTCTTTTAAATGATAATGACGCAAAATCTAACATTAGTGTAAATCTAATCAAGGCAAATCGAACAAAGATTACTGACAGTAAAGTTTATGGAATCAGTGCTGGTTATGATGTCTATGCAGGTGGTGCCGACAATAATAAGGATGGCACTGCAAAAGATGGACGAAGCGGAGGCTTTGTTGGATTCAATAACGAAGGCTTACTACAAAACAATGATATGTATTTATGTGACGTTGTTCGTGGCACTTCAAAATTAGTTGGTCCATTTAGTGGAAAAAGCGACTTAAACTCAGTGTATGAATTTAATACACTGGATAAGGTTGAGGGAGTAAGTAACAACTATCGTATCTATAGAAAATTAGATAAGGCATTAGATGAAATCAAAAAGAATACAACAAAATTAAATATGGAGTATTCAAAGGATGCTTCAACAGGCTGGGACATCTATACATTAGGACATATGAAGCCAGTTAAACAGTATGATGATTTAAAAAATGCTCAGATTACCGATTCAAGTGGATCAACTAAGATAGACTTAAATGCATATGAATCGGAAGCGAAGGCTGTATTGATGTCAGATACAAAAACAGATTTAAACACAGGAGAAAGTGACACACCTGAACCTTCAGAGTCACAGGATCCTTGTGATGAGTATATTAAATTAACAATTAACAAGATTTGGAAAGACTTGAATAACTTTAGCAAGTTAAGACCAAATAATATTACGGTAACAATTTCTCGTACTTGGACAGGTGCAGATAACAAAGAACATACTGAAACAGTTCCAAATTATGAGAGTTACAAAATAAATGGTGATATCAACAAATCAACTTGGAAGGAAGTAATCAAAGGATTACCAGCTTACAAGACGGATGAAGATGGAAAAACCATACATTATTACAAGTATTCCGTTACAGAAGCGGAAGTAAATGGTTATACAACAGAAATAAAATCTTCAGATGGTGGATTTACATTCACGATAACCAACAAACACTTCCCTGGATTACCTGATACAGGTGGTAACGGAAGATACTTAATTTATTTGATAGGTCTTCTGCTTTTAGCGATTTATCTTGTTACGGGTAAAAAAAGAAACAAGAAAAATCAGCTTGCAGAAAAGCTATAGAAATTCGATTCAAAGAAAAGGAGTAAAAAAAATGAAAAGAATTAAAAAATTGGCAGCAGCCATGCTGACAGCCATCATGATGATGACTATGACAGTTACAGCATATGCTGCAGAAAGTTGTACATTAACTGTCACTACAAAAGGTGGTCAAGATTTGAATGGTCAGACAATTAATCTATATAAATTGTTTGATGTTACAGAATCAAAAAGTGGTGAAACTACAAACTATGCTTATACAGTAAATACTGCTGCAGGCTATAAAGATGCTTTAGCATCTGTATTAGGTGGAACAATTACAAGTACTTCAAAAGATGAAGAATTTGCAAAGGCTGTATTAGGTTTAGGAAAAGATAACGGAACTGAAGTGCAAAACTTCGCAAACAAATTTACAACTTATGCATTAAAGAATAGTTTAGGTGCAACAGCAACTTCTAACAAAATCACAGGAGAAAACACAACATCTTATACATTTAACAATTTAGATGCAGGTTATTATTTAGTTTATGTTACAGGTGGAAAAGAAATTCAATCTTCTTTAGTTACAGTAGATAAAGATACAAATACTGTTAACTTAAAAACAGAAGCTCCTAGCATCACTAAAACTGCTGATAACGATACTGTGTCAATTGGACAAGTAGTTACATATACAGTTACAGGTTCTATTCCAGACACAACTGGATATAATCAATATCAATATATAATTCACGATACATTGTCTAATGGTTTAGATTTTGTGAAAAGCGCTACTGGTGAAGCACTTGATAATCCTAATGCGGTAAATGTATCAATCGCAATTACTGGTGGTACCGATGCTAGTACAGCACCTGCAACAGCCGAACTTTCTGGTAAGGGAAATAGAACTATGGCTCTTGATTTATCTCCATGGGTAAGAGCTAACCAAGCTAACAAAGGAAAAGAATTCACAGTTACTTACTACGCAAAAGTAAACGCAAATGCCGTTGTAACAGAAAAGAATAAGGCTCAATTAGAATATGGTAATAAGCCAGGTGAAACAACAACAACTACACCTAGTGAAGCTAAAACTCCTACATATCCATTAGACATCTTAAAGAAAAAATCTGGAAGTGAAGAAAAGCTAGCTGGTGCAAAATTCGAACTTTATAAAAATGCGACAGACGCAAAAGCAGGTACAAACGCAATTACGGTTTCAGGAAGCAAAGGAAACTATGTAGTAGATTCTACTTCTTCTACTACTGTATTTGAATCAGTTGTAAGTATTGATGGAAAAGACTATAACTTACACTTAAATGGTTTGGCTGCAGGAGATTACTGGTTAAAGGAAACTGAAGCTCCAGCTGGATTTAATAAGTTAACAGATCCAGTTAAGATTACAATCACTAAAACAAGTGATACTGAATGGACTGTTAAAAAGAATGATACTAAAGAAGAAGATAAAATCATCGACATCGAGAACAGCACAGGATCATTACTACCATCAACAGGTGGAGCAGGTGTTATCGTGTTTGCAGGTGTAGCTATTCTATTAGTGTTTGGAGTTGCTGTAAGCTTCATTCGTGATAAAAGAAAAGCTTGTTAATTAATGGGGTGCGGTTGTCGTTTAGATGACCGCGATTCCCATATAACGATAGGGGGAATGCAATGATGAGTAATAAGAAAAGAAAAATGACTATAAAAGATATAATTCGATTGCTTGTGCTTGTCGTTGCATTCGCCGTGTTGTTATATCCTACAGTCAGTAGTTATGTAAATGAAAAGAATGGTTCTAAGGTTGTATCGAATTATGATGCGGAAAGTGTTCGTTTAAGTAATGCGGAAAAAGAAAAGATGCTTGAGGATGCTCGTGCATACAATAAGGAAATGTTAAGTAATATTGATTTGATTGATCCTTTTTCTCAGGGTGAAAAAAGTTTGGATGCTCGATATGAAAGCTTATTAAATGTGGATGGATCTGGTATGATGGGCTATATTCGTATTCCTAAGATTAAAGTGGAGATTCCTATTTATCATGGTACTTCTGAATCTGTATTGCAGGCTGGAGTTGGTCATTTCTGGGGAACTTCTCTTCCTGTTGGTGGAGAAAGTACACATACGGTATTAACAGGTCATAGGGGTTTGCCTACAAAAACATTATTTACGAATATGGATAAGCTTGTTAAAGGGGATGTGTTCTACATCAAAGTCTTAGATGAGACATTGGCATATAAAGTGGATCAAATACTTACTGTATTACCAGAAGAAACAGAAGCTTTATCAATCGTACCTGGAAAAGATTATGCGACATTAGTTACCTGTACGCCATATGCAATTAATACGCATAGACTCTTGGTTAGAGGTCATCGTATTCCGTATGAGGAAGCTGTAAAGATTGAGAAAAATACAAGTACAGGTATAGAACTATCATTTACTACAAAGGTATTGATTGTAACACTTGGAATTATTTTTATAGGATTGATTATAGCTATGCTATATAGTTTGTATGATAAGAGAAGGAGGAAGAAAAAGTGATTAAACAATTAAAGATGCATTCGCTCTTTCTGCTCCTTATTAGCTTGTTGTTTGTCTCTCTTATTCAAGTTCATGCGGACAGCAGAATGGGAAGTATTGACATTGATTATAAGGGAAGAACAGATAGTCAGGAAGAGATTATCTTGTCTGGAGCTAAGTTTGAGATCATCCCCATTCAATATGTAGAGAATGAAAAATGGGTATGGCAATCTTCATTTGTGGATTGTGGTATTTCATTAAATGATACGAGTGCAGAAGCTAGAAATAAACAGGCTAAACAGTTGATGTTAGCATATAAATAGGACTAGTCAAAAAGAGAAAATTTACACCAG
>ENA-OPRV01001459-OPRV01001459.1-human-gut-metagenome-genome-assembly--contig:-NODE-1459-length-12308-cov-2.538970_pt1 | contig 12308 bp, 8 predicted proteins | sample MGYA00241896_ERZ501886 | MGnify/ENA primary metagenome ERZ501886 (study PRJEB25962, sample SAMEA2042452) | human gut metagenome | biome: human gut; feature: human-associated habitat; material: faeces... | reverse complement strand
TTCGGTCCAGCAGCATCATAAAAATGATAAGTTTTTCCGCTCTCAACGATAGCCTCACCGTTTGTCATTACAATCCAGTCAGCCGGTTTCACAATAATCGGAGCGGCAATAGACACAGCTCCATTTCCCATATCGTTTACTGCATAAATCGAATAAGTATAAGTTCCGAATCCCGGAGTATCGGTATAAGACGTAGCCGATGGATCGGATATTTCTATTTCATTCGAAGCAGAACCATTGGAACGAGTGATAACATATTTCGTAATACTACCCGGATCAAATGTCCCGCCATACATACCTTCTCCGGGAGCTTTCCACGTCAATATAGCCTCGTTATCTCCTTGTTTCACCACAAAATCGACCACCTTTCCCGGTGCATTTTCCCCTACATAAGTAGAAACATCATCGCTATCGACTCCACCATCGCCTTTGGAATTTACGGGAACAAACCGATAACTATATAATCCGTCTTGTAGATTCTCATCGGTATATTCCATAGATTGTCCTGTCTTATCGGACGAAACGGTCACGGTTGTCACCAACTCTTCTCCTCGATAAATCTTTATTCCTGTAAGTTCGGTCAAGGCTTTACCTTGTGCATCAAATGAAGGATTCCTCCACGAAAGAATAGCCGAATTGCCCGAAGCTACCACCTTACGGTCCAAAACTCTGTCCGGCGCTCCGACAGGGACATGGATATAAGGAATAAACATACTTGCCATACTGTCATCGCCATTTTTACCCACACCACCAATAACAGTGGCCGCACCAGTTGTTATATCGACCGTATAGAGCTTGTAGTCGCCACAATTCAGCCAATACAAAATTCCTGTATTTCGATCGAAATCCATACTTTGAGTAAAAGCCGCATTCACTCCGGTAGCTCCGATCAATGTACAGGCGGCTGTGGCTTTATCTATACGATAGAGATTATCGTCGGTAGAAATACCATACATCGTCCCATCGACATGGCAAGCCAATGCCAACATATAAACAGACATTGTCGAAGTTTGGAATGCTCCTATCTGCTTCGTCTCTCCGGTATTAAGGTCAAGAGTCATCAAATATTCGGCTCCATTTTTAATACCATACATGGTGTTCGTCGTGTAATCATACGTCATTTCTACCAAATGGACTCCATTAGTAGAAATAAGAGTGCGTGTACCATCGTTCATATCAACAGTATATAGACCTTCCAACGACGATTGTGTACCCGGTTTTGTCACCTGCGCATACCATTTATAATTAAAATAAGTACCTGCATAAACAGCCCCCAGAGTGGATTGATCGGCTATGAGTTCTACAACTCCCAGATTATCCGACGAAAATTTCACCGGGCCTTTTTGTACATTGACAGGATTGCTTTGTTGCCAATTTCGATAAGCATAAATAGTTGTCTGCGCTTGAAGCGAGCTAACGACGCAAAAACACAGGGAAATTAGGGCGTAAATTTTCTCCATAAATAATAAAATATTAGTTTAGCGATTAAAATTATTTTATTCCAATACAAAAATACGGATTAATTATAATAATTTTAAAGCAATCTTCGTTACATTCTTATATTTTATTATTAGCTATAATTCAATCGATTAAGTAAAACATGCGTTACTCAACGCAACGATAACTACAATTTTATCTCTTGGAAAAGTTCCTCTACGGTAATATACTTATGCATCTTGTCATTGATTCGTTTACGCAAAACTCTAATGGCAGAAACCGAGACACTGCGACAAGCAGCACATTCCTTAGTATTCAATCCAAGAGAACTTAGACAAAAGAAATAAAACTCCTCGTCGGAGAATGAAAAATAAGCAGTAAGAAGTTGATAAAGTAACGCATACTCTTGACGTAAGGATTTAAATAGCCTGTCCCGCAACGATATTGTAAGGAAAACATTTCCTCCTTCGATATATTCGGTTACCTCCTTAAAAAATTCCGATTTCACAAATCGTTTGTTTTTCTGTGCTGTAATCTCTCCTATCCGTTCTACGATCTCCCGTTGCAATGCCTCTGTTCGTTTTTCTATTTCCGTAGAAGTTTCCCGATTATTTTCTTCCTCGACTTCGATGTGTTGTTTATTCGGGATAATTTTCCTTCTAAAAAAATAAAACAGAAAAATACTCACTAAAACGACAACAACGGCTGTACAAACTATACTTAATAAGGTTCGGTCATGTATTCTTCGGGAATATTCCACATTCATATTGTTTATCAACTCACCGTAAAATGCCGAATTGACCTTTGCTGGTTTTACCATTCCAGCGATGGAATCGCATAACGAATGATACAACCCGAGATATACACTATCGCCAGTCATAGCATACAAGTTCTCATAGGCCGAAGTCTTCGTATAGATATAATTACTACGAGCTGCCTTTTTCGTGTAATAAATAGCAGAGTCAATATTTCTTTCTCCACAAAAGATACTACCTCTTACCAAACAACTTTTATAGAATAATACTGAATCACGACAAAGAGGTCTGATTTCAGAATTATATTTCATTGCAGAAGCATAATCTCCCGATATCAGAAAATAGTAAGAAAGTGCATTTTTAGTTTTATAAAGTTCTTCCTCACTCTCAATTTGGGGAATCAACTCGATTGTTTTTAAAAGAGTTGTATCAATACCTCCCTCCTTATCTACATAGTAACATTTCCATAAGCCACGATAAGACTCAGAAAGCTGACTTTTATCCGAAAGCATGGAATTGAATGTAATAGCCTTTCGGAACATTTTTTCGGCCTCCTCATTTATATTGCTTTTAAAAAGCAACAAAGCAATCCGATTATAGTAAGCCCCCAAAGCATCAAAGTCTGATATTCGACTGGAATCCAAGCTACTAATTGCAGACAAATAATAAACGGCCGCCGAATCGAACATATTTTTATCCTCGAAAGCTACCCCCTTCTCAAAATAAGTCGAAGCCTTATCCGCCTCTACTACTCTACCTGCACAAGAAAACAACAGAATAAAAAGGGAAAATACCGATATGTAATGAATTAGCCTCAACATCTTTTAAGAACCATAAATTACCCTTCTTGCAAATTTAGAGAAAATATCCAACCTTACAAACAGTGATACCCGTCTCACCCTTAATAAAATCACAAAAACACAGGGCTCCCGTTTCCGAGAGCCCTAAATATATCATATTATAGAAAAGACAAACCGACTATTCGGCCACTCTCTCCAACCATTTAAGCATACCTAACATTACACCCATCGATATCAAACATACGGCAAAGAACACTGCCCAGCATTGCCAAATAGGCCAAGCGTTGTACATAAGGGGACCAATCCACAACAACAAATTGCCTAATGCAGTCGCTCCTAACCACAAACCCTGACAAAGTCCCAACAAATGTTTGGGAGCCACTTTGGATACAAACGACAAACCGAGAGGCGAGATGAACAACTCGGCTACCGTCAAGAAGAAGTAAGTTACGATAAGTACCCACCAATGTGCTTTCTGAGACATTTGCTCAGCGACCGGGAGAAGTTTGAAATCGTCGGCAGAAGGATAACCTTTTAATACTGAATAGATCACCAAGAATAAGAATGCCAATCCGGCGATAAACATACCGATAGCAATCTTACGGGGTGTCGATATTTCTTTTCCCCGACGGCTCAACCAAGCGAACAAAGCCATAACAATAGGGGTAAGCGTAATAACGAAGAAAGGATTGATTGCCTGCCAAATCTCCGGAGCAACTGCGCTCGAATCTACAAAATCGCGTGCAAAGAAAGAAAGAGACATACCATTTTGGTGGAACGAGAACCAAAAGAAAATAACGATACCCAAAACGGCGAACAAGGCAGCCATACGTTGTTTGATTTCTTTGGCCATTGCCCGTTTCTCCTCGGCGGTATACGATTGGGACTCCACTTTGGTCTTTTTGCCCGGAGTAGGAAAACGTCTCTGGTAAGCGACAAAAATTATCAAAGAGATAACCATAGCGACAACCGACGCTATAAACGAATAGTGAATACCCTCGTTAAAAATTTGAAGATAGTTTTGACAAGCACTCGTCAGTTCTGCCACGTTACCGCCCGCTGCCGTCATAAGGGCATTAAGGTTATCCAATGCAGCCTGACTCATTTGGGTTCCATTGTTAATGAACTCGTGGCAAAGTGCCGGAAGTTGGGCATTATAGGCCATTCCGTTCGCTCCCAACCACCATTCTCGCAAAAGGGGCGCAATAAAAGGAGCAATCAAACCACCCACATTAATAAATACATAAAAAATTTGGAATCCGCTATCCCGTTTGCTTTTCGCAATCTTCAAAGCCTCATGACCTTGTTTTGCAGCCTCTGCCTCAAAATCGTCATACAACTGCCCCACAATAGCCTGCAAATTTCCCTTAAACAAACCATTACCAAAAGCTATCATAAACAATGCAAAACAGGTAAGCGGAAGCAACCAAGCTATATTCGTACTCGTTGCTAAAATCGGAATAGACAGCAGCACATAACCCGTTGCCATGATTATCAATCCGGTTCGAATCGTTCCTTTGTAATTCTGGGTACGGTCGGCGATAGCACCTCCCACCAAAGCCAACAAATAAATACCCGCATAAAAGAATGAATATATAGTACCCGATGTCTCCTCGCTTAGTCCGAATTTAGAACAAAGAAACAATACCAATACAGCATTCATAATGTAGTAGCCGAAACGCTCGCCCATATTCGCAAGAGCCGCCGCAATCAACCCCTTAGGATGTCCTTTAAACATAATAACAGATTTTAAGTATTAAATGAATTAATTGTTTTTCACTTTAAAAGCCAAAGCATACATGCGCATTTGTTTAACCATAGCCACAAGCCCGTTCGAGCGAGTCGGCGATAAATGCTCGTTCAACCCTATTCTGTCGATAAAATAAAGATGAGCATTCAAGATCTCATCGGGAGTATGGCCGGATAAAACCCGTACCAACAACGAAACTATCCCCTTCACGATAATCGCATCGCTCTCCGCTTCAAAATAAACGGAACCCTCTCTATAATCGGCCTGCAACCATACCCGGCTCTGGCAACCTTCGATTAAATTTTCGGGAGTCTTATATTTCTCGTCCAAAGTAGGAAGGGCATTGCCCAAATCGATCAGCAACGCATATTTGTCCATCCAATCGTCGAATACCGAAAACTCCTCTATAATCTCGTCTTGTATTTCGTCGATACTTTTCATATTATTCATTTTTCAATCATTCTTCATAAAGAACCGTCAACACGGTCTGGCCTACGGCTTTCAACGTCGACCGATCTATATTTCTCATTGTATCGTCTACCGTATGCCAATAAGGAGGAAAACCCGTCTCTGTATCTCGATGACATGGAATAATATCGATACTGGGTATTCCATAACGGTTTACATACAAATGGTCATCGGTAACATATCCGCCGTCCTCCTCGATAAAATAGTTTCCGTACCCCAATCGCTTCGCCGTATCCCATACTTGCGCCACAATTCCGGAAGCATAATACTTCGAAAATAACTCTCGTCGAAATTGTGCCCCGGCTCCGCCCACCATATCGAGTAAGATCCCGAATCGGGCCCGATATCCCGGCTTATGAGGCCGACGTGTCCAATACTGTGTGCCCAATGCCCATGTGTTTTCGTCGCTCGACTCGCTCCAATAGGGAACACCGTAATCCTCGGCATCGAAAAAGGCTATATCGACACCCGTGTCGGGCTGTCTCTTCCCTATCTGACGAGCTATTTCAAGCAATACGCCCACTCCGCTCGCACCATCGTCGGCTCCGGCGATAGGCTGACGATGTTTACTCTTATCCGGGTCGTTATCGGCGTATGGACGAGAATCCCAATGAGCGAACAATAAAATGCGATTTTTCTTTTCAGGAGAAAACGAACCTATGATATTCCGTATAGAAAGCTCTGTCCCGTCATAAGCCGTAACCGTTCCTTGCTGCACTTCTACGACAGCGCCATGCCGAGCCAACTCGGAAGATAAATAATCGGCCGTTGCCAAATGTGCCGGAGTGTTGGGCACTCTGAAACCGAACTGCACTTGACGTTCGATATAAGCATAAGCACTATCCGTATCAAAAGAAGGAACCTCTATCGACACGCTATCCGTATCCTTTTCCTCGCTATTTTTTACCGACTTTGCAGAACAAGCGACCAACCCGACAATTAAAATTAAATACCCGGCCTTACGGTTTACTGTTTTCATCATGCTCAAAAATAAACATTCTGATAAAAACTCGCAAATATCCCGGCTATTTTATACAAAAAGATAAATCCACCGACCGCTCACCGACAGAAAACACGACATCTGCCCCCTCGATCATCGGCAAATTATCCGAGACATGCCCCACCGGAAAATCGAAACATACCGGATAATCATACTCATCGACCATTTTACGAATCAACTCATACAATGTACCACCCAGACCTTCGTTCTCGGTATACTCGGTAAACCTACCCACGATCAATCCCGACAACGAAGCCAAACGACCGGACAGTTTCAAGTTATAAAGCATGCGTTCTATTTTGTAAGGAGGCTCGGCTATATCTTCTATAAACAAAACCGTTCCAGGCAAAAATATATCATACGGAGTAGAAATCAATCCGCACAAAACCGCCATATTTCCACCCACCAACATTCCCCGTCCCTCGCCGCAACGGTTCAACGGGTGAGGATTTTCCTTGTATTCGGGAATTTCTCCGAATAAAATTTGCCGTAAATAGTGCGTACAACGATTATCCGCCGGCTCGGTAGTCAAATGCTTGCACATGGGAGCATGCAACGACATCACCCCACGGCTCACACAGAGAGCATGCAAAGCCGATATGTCGCTGAATCCGATAACCCACTTCGGATTCCGAGCAATATCATCGGTCAATCCGTCCAACAAATGAACAGCCCCATATCCGCCACGGCTGCACAAGACAGCCTTCACAGCAGGATCGTACAACGCATGGCGGAAATCGTTCATTCGTTCATCTATCGTCCCCGAATAAACGCCCGAATGATCCAGACAGTGAGAAGAAACAGTCACACCGAGCGACCAACTTTCCAAAACGCCGGTCGCCCCTTTCACATAATCGGGATTGATAATACTCGCAGGCGAAACAATGGAAACGCTATCGCCGGGGCATAAAAATTGAGGTCTGTACATCATCAAAAATCCAATATTTTAAATCGTTTCTTATCCGACTCCTGTACATAATGTTGATAATGCCACCATTCATTAGGAAGCGGATAAAGCTCTTGTTCTCGCATGACTGCATACAAAAATCGTCGATTGTGATAAGCCGCCTCGCTTATCCTACCTGTCTTCAATAAATAATCGTCGTCGACCGTATGCGCTTCTTCTCCAAAAAAATCATACGGACTGCCCATGTCCAATGCGACGCCATCGCTACCGAGTATCGATAAATCGACAGCCATGCCGTAATTATGGAAGCCTCCCTCATTGTAAGGATTAGCCACATACTGCTCTTGCGGTGTACCTCGCACTCGCTCGAACATTCTGCGCTGTATGCTTAACGGACGGGCGGCATCGTAAATCACCAACCTATATCCCGGCTTTAACTCCTGTAACCGGGCATGTACCCGGGCCAGCCGTGAAATCATATGAGGCAATAGATAGGCTTTTCTCAAATCGGGATATAAAATTTCACCCATAAAATTATCGGCCGTAGCGTATTTCAAATCTACGACCACATCGGGAATGGCAGTTTGAATATCGACCAACCCCGCCTGCTCGAAATATTCCTCATAGTTGATCACCATACGGCTGTAAATCCATTATTGGGTAATAAAATCTCATTATTGTTTTCTCCGTGCCTAAACGAGTATCTGTTATGTCCATACGACTCTATCCGATAATTATCGGTAAAACTTACTAAATGAAGCTCTTCCTTAGAGGTAGGTAAAGAAATAGACACATCGGCATGGCGCGTGAGCTCGGGCACTTTAAAGTAGAATTCCCGTCGTAATGTAGGATAAGAACATTTTATCTTAGCATCGAAATATACATACTCCCCATCGATACATAATACTCTGTCGGGAATATCAGAGGTAAGTTTGATACCTATTGTTGCCGAATTTTCCAACTTCACGAGCTCCACTTCTATGTCTCTTACGCAAATTGGAACATTTCCCAAATAAAATTCTACCGAATAGTTCAATAAAGAAACTGCATTTTCAACATTCAACGACTCAATAAAAGAAAGACACGACAATTCTTCTCTCAAAAAGAAAACCTCGCCTTGCTCTTTCTGGAAGAAAGGATTCTCATTAAAAGCAAAAAAGCATGAAAATTTGGTCAACTTATTCTCCGTTCCTTTCTTCAAATATTTCTTATAACGCAAAGATTGCGATATGCAAAATCCAGCATCTTTACATCTCATGTACTGTCCAGCCTCATCGTAGAGTTCGTCTTTTCGATTAGGAATAATTTGAATATCATATACCATATCGTCTCTGTATGACGGGTTCTTTAAGATAGACGAAAATACCCCCTGCATATTCTTCGCTAAAAGACTACCTAGCAATCGCTCGCTACAATTATTCACGACATCAATCACTTCTTTGGAATCATACTTCTGAATAATATCCAATTCAGCGCCCAACGATTTAACAATACTATCATCGACCTCATTTCGAAACTCTTCCTTCACTCGTTGTTGCTGACGATCCAAAAGAGGTTTTATCTCTTCGACTATACTCTGGGCAGAGGTTCTTTTCGTAAGTAACTGATAGGTTAACGTAAACAAGAAAAATGCAATAGTCGTACTTATAATAGACGTTAACAAATCGTACAAAAATCCCTCCTGCATTTTCCATGCCTCACAAATAAAACCTATTACGGCGGCAGCCAATGCGACAGCAATGATAAAAAGGGCATACCAATAACGCTCCATCACATTCCGGAATTTACTTTCTCCCTTATCCTCCATATATAAAAACTTCTAAATAATTAAAATCAAGACTCTACTATTCACAAAAATAGCAATCTTTCAATAGTATTTAAAATATCTGTCCCGAAATCTGTGAGACTTCGGGACAAACGACAAAAGCTATAAACAGTTTTATTTTTCTCGCATGAAAATATTGATGGGTGTACCGCTGAAATTCCAATTCTCCCGTATCTTGTTTTCGAGATACCGTTTGTACGGGTCTTTCACCCATTGCGGCAAATTACAAAAGAACACGAACGTGGGGACGTAAGTCTCCCGCAACATGGTCACATATTTTATTTTTACATACTTGCCTTTATGTGCAGGAGGCGGATAATTTTCTATCGCACTCAGCAACACTTCGTTTAATTTCGAAGTAGGTATCTTGGTATGCCGGTTCTTATAAACCTGCACGGCGTTCTCCAAAACTTTATAAATACGTTGCTTAGTCAACGCCGAAGCATAGACAATGGGAAAATCGACAAAAGGAGCAAGACGTGCCCGTATGGCATTTTCGAAAGTTTGAATAGCCTTGTTCGATTTATCTTCTACCAAATCCCACTTGTTGACACAAACCACCAAACCCTTTTTATTTTTCTGTATCAACGAAAAGATATTCAAATCCTGTCCTTCGATACCTCTTGTAGCATCGATCATCAAAATACAAACATCAGAGGCTTCGATAGCTCGTATGGAGCGAATCACCGAATAATATTCGAGATCTTCGGTAACCTTCCCTTTCTTACGAATGCCGGCCGTATCTACCAAATAAAAATTGAATCCGAATTTATCGTATCGGGTATAAATCGAATCGCGAGTCGTACCGGCAATATCGGTAACAATATACCGGTCTTCGCCAATAAACGCATTGATGATAGAAGACTTTCCGGCATTAGGGCGTCCCACTACTGCAAAGCGGGGAATATCCTCGTCCAGAATTTCATCAGATTCCTTCTTGAACTTGCTGACGATAAGGTCCATCATATCGCCCGTACCGCTACCCGTTACAGCAGAAATACAATAAGGGTCACCCAAACCCAAACTGTAAAACTCAGGAGCATTGTATTGCAGTTCATGATTATCAGTCTTATTGGCAACCAGCAACACAGGCTTCTTGGCACGACGCAAGATGGCAGCTACCTGCTCGTCGAGGTCCGTAACCCCGTTCATCACATCCACCACGAACAGTATCACGTCGGCTTCGTCCACCGCCATCAATACCTGCTTACGAATCTCTTCTTCGAAAATATCATCAGAGTTCACTACCCAACCGCCGGTATCTACCACGGAGAACTCACGTCCCAACCATTCGGTCTTTCCATATTGGCGGTCACGGGTGGTTCCCGCTTCCTCATTCACAATTGCCTGACGTGTCTTGGTCAGACGGTTAAATAATGTAGACTTTCCCACATTGGGACGTCCTACGATTGCAACTAAATTTCCCATAGTTCACACTCTTTGTTTTTTGCGACTGTCACAGTCGTATGAATAACTCTTAATCCAGCTGATAACCAAAATTACGCAGTTCCTTGTCCGAACTCCGCCAATCCTTATCAACTTTCACAAACGTCTCCAGGAATATCGTTTTCCCGAAAAACCTCTCCAAATCACGGCGCGCTTCAGTAGCCACTTTCTTCAAAGCCTTCCCCTGCTTGCCTATGATAATACCTTTTTGCGAATCACGCTCCACATAGATTACGGCACTGATATGAATCTTCTTTGCCTCCTCCTTAAACTGTTCTACCATCACCTCCACCGAATAAGGGATTTCCTTATCGTAGTACAACAGAATTTTCTCACGGATTATTTCGGTCACGAAGAAACGCGCCGGCTTGTCCGTCCACTGGTCCTTGTCGAAATAGGGAGGAGAGTCGGGCAACAGCTCCTTCACCCGCTTCATGACATAATCCACATTAAATTTCGAAGTAGCAGAGATAGGAATAATTTCCGCCTTCGGCAGCAATTCCTTCCATGCTTCCACCAGTTCCACCAGCTTTTCCTGGTTGCTTAAATCAATCTTATTGATAAGCAGCAATACCGGAACGTCCAAGTGTCCCACTTTCTCCACAAAGTCATTATGCTTGTCGGGAGTCTCAACCACATCTGTCACATACAGCAACACATCCGCATCCGTCAATGCCGAAGTGGAGAAATTCAGCATGGACTCCTGTAACTTATAGTTTGGCTTCAATACACCCGGAGTGTCCGAAAACACAATTTGCATGTCATCCGTATTATAGATGCCCATAATCCGATGACGGGTGGTCTGCGCCTTGAAAGTGGCGATAGAAATGCGCTCACCTACCAAAACGTTCATCAATGTGGATTTGCCCACATTCGGATTTCCCACGATATTTACAAAACCTGCTTTGTGCATGACTTCAGTATTTGAATTGAGACAAAAAAACGCATCGAATCGAAATAGGATGCGTTTTTATCATATTATATTTAGCAATAGTATGTTACTGCTTCTTTCCGTCGTATCCCCACTTCACATACACGGCTCCCCAGGTAAATCCTGCGCCGAATGCAGTGAAAATAAGGTTGTCGCCTTTCTTCAGCTTATCTTCAAAGTCCCAGATGCAAAGAGGCAACGTAGCAGCACTGGTATTGCCGTAACGTTCGATATTAATCAGTACTTTCTCACGAGGAACTTCCAGACGATGTGCCACAGCATCAATGATACGAAGATTGGCCTGGTGCGGAATCACCCAGTCAATGCTATCCTTTGTCAGACCGTTTTTCTCGGCAATGGCCGCGCTAACATCCGACATATTGGATACGGCATACTTAAACACAGTACGTCCTTCCTGATAAATGTAATGCATGTGGTTGTCTACAGTAAAATAAGAGGGAGGACAAACCGCCCCACCCGCTTTCATATGCAGGAAAGGCAAACCTTTGCCGTCGGTTCTCAGAATAGCATCCATAATACCTACATCTTCTGTTGTCGGCTCGAGCATGAAAGCTGCAGCGCCGTCTCCAAAGATAGGACAAGTAGCACGGTCTGTATAATCAACCATTGACGACATCTTGTCGGCTCCCACAATGATAACCTTCTTATATCTTCCAGAACGGATGAAATTGGCCGCCGTCTCCATCAGATAGAGAAATCCGCTGCAGGCTGCCTGCAAGTCAAAAGCATATGCATTTTTCAGCCTTAGCTTATCACATAAAATAGAAGCTGTAGAAGGGAAATGATAATCCGGAGTGGAAGTAGCTACAATCACCAGATCTATATCATCCGGATCCGCGCCAGTACGTTGCATCAGCTGTTTGGCAGCTTTACGCGCCATATAGGAACTACCTAACCCTTCTTCATTCAGGATACGTCTTTCCTTTACTCCGATACGAGTCATAATCCATTCGTCATTGGTATCCACC
>ENA-OPRV01001454-OPRV01001454.1-human-gut-metagenome-genome-assembly--contig:-NODE-1454-length-12336-cov-2.932172_pt1 | contig 12336 bp, 9 predicted proteins | sample MGYA00241896_ERZ501886 | MGnify/ENA primary metagenome ERZ501886 (study PRJEB25962, sample SAMEA2042452) | human gut metagenome | biome: human gut; feature: human-associated habitat; material: faeces... | reverse complement strand
CGCCAGCGGCGTATGCCGCTTCCCCCAGCCGTACATTCATCCCATACCCATCCATGATCCGGTGTGGGATATCATAAGAGACATCTGCCCCTGCCTTTTGCAGCCCTTGATACAGAATATAATTCGATGTGATGCCATCTACATCGTAATCGGAGATAATACGGATTTTCTTTCCTGCCCGAATCTTTTCTTTCATAATCTGGCAGCCCTTGTCCATGTCCTTCATTAACGCTGGATCATGAGTGTATGCAAGATCATCACTCAGATAACACGCAACCGCATCTGGCTCCGTGATCTCCCGGTTCACGATGATATGCGCCAATATCGGGCTGATCGAGAACCGCTCTGCCAGTGCGCGGATATCTGCGGCTGGCTGTTTCACCCGCCATTCTTCTTTTTTGTACTCCGACATATCTGTGTTCCTCTCTTCTTCACTTAAAAATGGGGCTGCCGAAACAGCCCCACCTTATTTTACTTATGCATTTTTCTTGGAGAATTTCTTCTTCATTGTATACCAGAGTGGTCCGGTGATACATACAGATGAATAAGCACCACACACGATACCAAGCATCAATGTGAATGTAAATTCTTTCAGAGAAGTTACGCCCATCACGAACAATACAAATACCATGATAAAGGTTGTCAGGGATGTATAAATTGTTCTTGTAAATGTCTGTCCGATACTCTTGTTGACAAGCTCTTCCAGACTTTCTTTACTATCCTGTGTCCGCATATTCTCACGAATACGGTCGAAGATAATGATTGTCGCGTTGATCGAGTAACCTACGATTGTCAGCATACACGCAATAAATGTATTACCAACGGACAGTGTTCCGATGGAGTATGCCGCAAATACAACCAATACATCATGTACAAGAGCAAGCACCGCACTGACACCAAACTTCACGTCAGAGAACCGGAACGCAATGTACAGAAGCATCAATACAGAAGATACTGCAATCGCTACGATCGCATCTTTCTTCATCTCACCACTGATGGTAGAACTGATACTCTGGTTGTCCACTTCTGTTGCCTTAAACTGTGATTTCAACAGGTCGTCAATCTTTGCACTCTGCTCTTCTGTAAGCTCGGATGTCTTGAAGATAACCTGATTGTTTCCTTCTACTGTCTGAATCTGAATCGTTCCAGCATCAATACCCGCTGTTTCTGCTATCACTGGTGCAACCTCAGACTCTGCACGCTCCAGTGTATATACATCGTCCTCTGCAAAAGTAGCAGTTGTTGATGTACCACCGGTAAACTCCAGACTGTAATTTAATGACTTGCCAATTCTTGAATGGTTTACACCGAGGAACGCAAGTCCTGCAATGATCACGATCAAAGAAGCAACACCACAAATCTTGAAGTTCTTTACATATCCGTGAATCTTTGGCTCCTTTGCCTTACCATACATCTTTGGATTCTGTACGCCAAGCTCTAAGAACGAATTCAAAAGCATCTTTGTCACAAACAATGCGGTAAACATAGAAAGGACAATACCAAGCATCAATGTAACCGCGAATCCCTTGATACTACCAGAGCCAAGGATCATCAAAACAACGGTTGCAATCAAAGTTGTAATATTACCATCCAAAATCGCGGAAAGCGCTTTGGAGAAACCTGCCTTCACTGCCGCACGCACACCGCTGCCTGCAGAGATCTCCTCACGGATACGTGTGAAAATGATGACATTCGCATCCACTGCCATACCGATTGACAGGATAATACCTGCAATACCAGGAAGTGTCAGTGTGATGTGTCGGATGCTCAGAATCAAAAGCATCAATACAACATAACCTGTCAGTGCTAAGCTGGCAATAAATCCTGGAAAACGATACAGTACAATCATCAAGATACATACCAAGCCAAAACCGATCGCACCGGCGATCAAGCTTGTTGATACTGCTTTCTGACCAAGCTTTGCACCAACGATATTATACTGAATCTGCTTCAACTCCAGAGGCAGCGCACCAATCTTAATTGTTGATGCAAGGCTTTCTGCCTCATCATAGCTGGAAATCTTATTGATAACTGCATTACCATCTGTGATTGCACTCTGTACAGTTGGAGCACTTGCAACGGCTCCATCATAGATGATATAGATTGGCTTTCCAATATTGGCTGCAGTTGCAGTTGCAAACTTCTGCGCACCTTCATCTGTAAACTGAAGCTGTACAACATAATCCTTCACTGTACCACTGTCGTCCACACCTGCCTGTGCGTTCTTGATATCAGAACCTGTCAGAACTGCTTCGTATGCATCGTTCGTACCATTGTTCTGATTCTGCTGCCAGATTGTATAGTTCTCGGAATCAAGGAACAGAAGCTGTCCCGGCTGACCGAGTTCATCCAATACGTCATGCGCATCTACCTTCTCTGTGTTCAGAGGAATCTCAACCGTGATACGGTCATTTCCTTCCTGATACACTTCACCTTCTGAGCTGTACGCATCGACTCTTCGCTGCAGCTTATCCACAGTTGCTTTAATCTCGTCGCTTGTCGGCTTCTCATCCTGAATCTCATAGGTTACGGACAAACCGCCCTGCAGATCCAGTCCCAACGGAACATTCGCAGTTTTACCGGATTCATTCTGTCCTACACCAGCGATTGCCATATAGATACCGCCAGCCAGAAGCAGGAAGAAAATAATCAGATTGATGACTGCTTTTCTTTTTGTTTTCTTCATCTTTTTGTCTCTCCTTCATTTATTTTACTCTGCCGCTTCGTCTTCTTCGTCATCCGCCAGAGCTGCTTTCATCATAATGGCACATTCGACACGTTTCCGCTGCAATTCACAACCCACATCGTATGCGTCTAATATATTGCCATGGAACTGATACGAATTCGCTGCACAGCCGCCACTGCAATAAAATCTTGCGAAGCAATCCTTGCATTTGTCCTTGGCATAGACATTGCAAAGCTTGAATTCTTCCACGATATCGTTTCGTTCTACACCATGGAATACATCACCCAGTTTGAACTCATCGTGTCCAACAAACTGATGACACGGATACAGATCTCCAGTTGGTGTCACTGCCAGATACTCCGTACCGGAACCACATCCAGACAGACGCTTGTACACACACGGGCCACCATTTAAGTCGAGCTTGTAATGGAAGAATGTCACTGGTTTTCCTTCCTTCTGCCGGCGGATCAGATCAACTGCCAGCTTGTCATACTGCTCGAAAATCGTTGGTAAATCTTCCTCGCGGATCGCATAATCATTCTCATCTGGTGTGACAACCGGCTCAATGGAAATCTCCTTGAATCCAAGCTCGGTCATCAATTCAAAATCCTTCGTAAAGTCCAGATTGTTTCTCGTAAATGTACCGCGCACATAATAGCTCTTATCGCCGCGCTTCTCCACGAACTTCTGGAACTTCGGCACAATAATGTCATAGCTTCCCTTTCCATTTCTGGTTGGCCGCATCATGTCATTAATCTCTTTTCTGCCGTCGAGACTCAATACAACGTTTGAAATCTCTCTGTTGCAGAAATCAATGACTTCATCATTTAACAGCATACCATTTGTCGTCAGGGTGAAACGGAAGTTCTTATTTGCCGCCTTCTCCTTGCTTCGTCCATATGCTACGATTTCCTTCACCACATCAAAGTTCATCAACGGCTCACCGCCGAAGAAATCAACTTCAAGGTTTACACGGTTTCCGGAATTCTCTATCAAAAAGTCAATCGCCTGCTTGCCAACTTCCAGACTCATAAGTTCCCGTTTCTGACCATGATATTCTCCCTCATCTGCGAAACAATACTTGCAGGCAAGGTTACAATCATGTGCAATATGTAAGCAAAGCGCCTTGACTACGGTCTTTCTCTTCTTAAAATCGATAATGACATCCTTGAACACATCTTCCGTGAATAACAGTTCCTTTTCTTCTAACTCGGAAATGTCGGAATACGCATCCTTGATATCTTCCTTACTATAGGTATCTCCATACTTCTCTAAAATTGCCTGTTCAATCTCTTCGAATTTCTTATCCTTGTACATCGCAATCATATCATATACAAGGTCATCCACTACATGTACGGAGCCGCTGCACACATCAAGCACGATATTATACCCATTGTTCTTGTACTGGTGTACCACTTTCTTAGTCACTCCTATTTCTCTTATTCATTAAGGAAAGGGGACATCGCAGGATATCCCCTTTTCTTGTGCGAAGTGTATGTATTACACTTTCTTTATCTGTAATTAGTTGTTCTCGCAGCTCTGGTTACCAACTGTACAGCTTGTCTTACATGCTGACTGGCAAGATGTCTGGCATTCGCCGCAACCACCCTTAACTACAGTGCTCTTCATTGTCTTTTCTGTCAAAGTTTTGATTCTCTTCATCTTTATCGCCTCCTACTAGCATTATTAATGGATATTTTATCACATGTCCTGTCATTTGTCATCATTATTTTTTTACATTCTACTTGTAAATACGCATTTCTGCCATGTTTTATGACAGAAATGCACCGATTGCCCCTCCACCGAGGCAGATCAATGTATTAAGCAACCCGGATTGTATGATTCCCTGTGCATTTCCACGCACGATCAAAGATAACACAAGCAGGAGCACCGCATAGAACAATCCGAGCAACACGCCCCACAACAACCGCTTTACTTCCATGCATTTACCGATGAAGAATCCGCCGATGGCACTCGACAGCAGATAGATAAACACAACACCCAGTTCTACAACATTCTCACTCAATCCCAGCTTATACAATGCAAATGCCAGAATTAAAAGCAAAAGCCCGGTCACAATGTACGCTGCAACCAGTGCCTTTAAAACACAAAACGCAACCCGTTTTTCCATATAGACTCCCATTCGTCCGGTGTGGCAGACCGCCATACCCACTTGCTTTGGTTATATATATGAAAAATGAGTTGCGTTTATTACTTTCTATTTCACTTATTTACGCTTTCGCACTGGCTTTTTTCTTTGGTTCCTCCACGAGTTCCCCTGCCTTCTTCAATGCAAGCTTCGTAATGACAGGTCCTATCAGCTCGTAGATAACAACACCACACAACACGATCGTCTGGATCTGCGCGGCATACTGTGGCAGCGATTTACCTGCCGATGTGGCAAGACCAATCGCCACGCCCTCCTGCGGCACAAGCGTCAGACCAAGCCATTTCTGGACAACCTTCGGCGCCTTCGAGATCTTCGCCCCGAACGCTGCCCCCAGCGCTTTACCAATGATACGACCTACGACATAGACCGCTCCAACAACTCCGACAGATACAATGACCGTGACATCCAGCGATGCTCCGGACAAGATGAAGAACATCATGTAAATCGGTGGCGTGATCCGGTCCAGCGGCTCATAGATCTTGTCGCTCTGCTTTGAAATATTCGCAAAGATCGTACTAAGCATCATGCATGCAAGCAATGACGAAAATCCTACCATATCAGAAACGCCCACGCACAGACAGATCATCATGATCGTAATTGCAAGACGGTTGCCCCGACCGGTGTAAAACTTCACCAGCAGTGCCATGATGACACCAAGCACCGCGCCGAATAACAAACCGCCGAATATCTCGACACAAGGGGCAATCAGAAGCTTGCTTACCGGTGCACTTCCGCTTGAGCTGATCACATTGGCTACTGCCATCGAAAGTCCATATGCAATCAATGCCACCGCATCATCAAGTGCCACGACCGGAAGCAGGGTGCTTGTCACAGGGCCTTTTGTTTTATACTGCTTCACGATCATCATCGTAGATGCTGCCGCCGTCGCAGATGCAATCGCGCCAAGCGCCAGTGCAAAGCTGACATTATATCCGAGCAGAAGCAGAATTGTATCTACAACAAGTACTGCTCCCACACCTTCTGTAATTCCTATCACGAGCGGGGTTTTCCCTACTTTCTTCAAAAAGGTTGTTTTAAACTCCGCACCAATCGAAAAAGCAATGCATCCGAGCGCCAGCTCTGTCACCAGGTCCATACTGTCAATCAATTCTTCACTCAAAATCTTCAAACAGTTCGGGCCAATCAGCAATCCGATTACCAGATATCCTGTTACGTTCGGGAGTCGCATCTGTTTGACAATCTTGCCCGCGATCAGTGCTGCAAGCAGCATGATTCCCAAATACGTTAATATATTCAAATCCATGATTACGCACCTAAGCCTTCCACAAATGATACCGGAAGTGCAAACATAATTCCGGTGTTCGGCTTGTCCAGTCCGATCACATCGTTGATCGTCTTGCGTGCCTTCTTCATTTCTTCATCATCTACGACAAAGAACATCATCTTTACCACTTCATGATCGTCATCATCCGCAAGGATGGAACGAAGCATTCCAAAGATCGGAAGGTCATCCATCTTCTCGACAACACTCGCCATACCGGTACCATCAACGATCGTACCTCCATGAATCCCTTCTTCTACCAGTTCCTTACAGATCTCGCTTACCAGATCCTCATGTTTCAAAATAACAACCAGCAAATTCATGTTACTCATTTTTCTGTCCTCCATATTATTCTCGTATCGAACAAGATATATTTTATTCCAAAGATGTATGTAGATATGATTCTACACAGACACGCTCTCGCTCGGTTCAGCACGCAATGGTACTAAACTCACTACGTTCGTTAAGTGCCAGCGTGCTTCAACGGTCTGTCTTAGAATCATATCTACATACATCTTCCATCTACATAGTAGTCTTGTTCGACACTATATTAACTCCTTCAGACGGTCGATGCGTCCGAATTCATATACTTTCTTAGCGTATTGTTTCGTGGTGTCGTTCGGCTCGATCAGATCGATCACCATAACCGGATACATGCCGGCACGCCCCGCCGATACGATTCCGTTGATGGAATCCTCCACGGCGATTGCCTCCTCCGGTCTTACATCCAGCATCTCACACGCTTTCAGGTAAATATCCGGTGCAGGCTTACCATGTGCAACCGTATCTCCGAACACCAGCTCATCAAAATACCGGTCAATATGATGCGCCTTCAGATATCCCGTGGCACGTTCACGCACCGTAGAAGTTGCAAGTCCAACCTTAACACCTTTTTCTTTCAGATATTTTAATGTATCTGCGACGCCCGGCTTTAGTTCCACGCCGTGTGCCCGGATATGCGCGTCCAGCTTGTTCACGACCGCTTCCCGAAAATCAAAATAATCAATCCCCATACCGACGACATCTTCAAAGCTCTTCTTGTTTGTGTACTTCGTGCCACCCGCGATACGCTCGCAGGCAACGACCATCACATCATCCGGGATTCCCAGCTTCTTGCCTTCCTCTAACTGAAATCTCCTGTATAATTTTTCCGTGTCCGTAATGACACCATCCATATCAAATACAACTGCCCAAAACATCTTCTTTATTCCTCCACGCGGACAACGATTGCAGAATAATTATCCGTCTTTGTCATGTCTGCCCGCTTCAGCACGTATTTTCCCATTGCATCTAACCAAGCCTGTGCAGAGGACGCTTCCTTGTATGTGGCAAGCATCTCTTCCTCATAGACATACTCCCAGAAACCATCCGTCATCAACACAAACGCCTGTGTCTCTCCGCGCTCCACAACCGCACTTATATCATACGTTTTCGTCCCCCACTGTGCGCCCATCGCACGCAGCAGCTTGTTCCGATCCTCGTGCGTACGGATTCCTTGATTTCTCCGGTATCGCATAGAATCTGTACTAAGCTATGGTCACGCGTTCTCTGATATTTTGTTCCATTCTCGTAAATCCGATACAATCGGCTGTCCCCGATATGCGCCCACTGTATCAGGTCCGGTGTGATTACAAGCACAACTGCCGTTGTCTTCATGGAGTTGCACAGATCCCGCCGCACCTGTTCTTCCAGTAATTCTTTTTGTGCCTGTTCCAATGCATCCTTGAAAAATCCGGCATAGTAGCCCTGTTTTTCAAATCCCTTTGCTATGCTTTCTGCGACCAGCTCCGATGCTATTTCCCCGCAGGCATGCCCGCCAAGTCCATCACACAAGATCAGGCAGAGCTGTTCTTCGTATGTTGCTTTCCGTATGTAATCCTCGTTGTGATCTCTTCCCCCTTGCTTTGTCAGCATCGCAACGTCTACCATGCGTCAACCTCCTACCAATTTTCCCTGTTACCGTTTTCGCTTTTCTGATTATAATATGCCCAGCGGTAGTTTGCAAGCAAAACAGGAGCATGTTTCCATGCTCCTGCCTGTGTAACCTGGTTTTATCTCCGGTTAATTATTCTTTTTCTTCTTTGCTGCCAGAATAATTGCAATTCCACCGCCAAGCACTACAAGAACGCCAACACCAATCAATACATACAGAAGTACATGACTCTTCTCTCCATATGTAAAGCTGATCGTCTGTTCTGCTTCATTTCCGGCATCATCATGTGCCTTCATTGTAAGCTTATAGTCGCCCTTTTCCGTAACTGTAATCGCAGCAGCATTGTCCTTGATCTCAACTGGAGAACCATTGAGCGTTACCTCATCCAGAGTATCCTCATCCAACTGAAGGGATACGTTGATGTCGTACTGCTCGTTCTTAATCTCTCCATCTTCTACACCCGTTACAATAAAGGTTGGTGCCTTTGTATCCAGATTGAAGTTTACTGTTTTCTCAGTTGCATTTCCAAGTTCATCTTCGGCTGTAATCTTCATCTCATATGCGCCGTCCTCGACTTCGGATGTTCCGTCATACTCGCTACCATTCAAGTACATATGTGCATCGCAGACAGTCAGGTCATAGATAATGTCGTTCAGATCGTAATCCCATGCAAAGGATGTCAGAGTTCCTTCATATGCGCTCATGACCTTTGGATCAATCACTGGTTTTGTCTTATCAATCGTGAAGGAAACCTCCTGTGTATCCTCATTACCTGCGGCATCCTTACAGTTTATCTGAATCTTATAAATACCATCCTCTGTAAATGTGTTTCGGATCAGCGTCGTTGCTGCTGTCGGATTATATCCGGTAATCTGCAGATCCTCTGTTTTTTCCTTATAAGATGTTGGATCAAGATATGTTCTTGTTGCCTGAATCGTTACAGACTTTGTCAGATAGAAGTCCTCCTCGATCTGTGCCTGGAACTCTACCTGCTTTGTTGTCTTGTCGTTATTTGACATGCCACTCAGCGTAATGATTGGCTTGCCTGTATCAATTCTTACCGTATAGCTGGTTGCCTCTGCGGTATGTCCAGCACGGTCTTTACCGGTAAATGTTACCTGATACTCACCTGTCTCACTAAGTGTCTCTGTCATCGTTGTCACACGTGCAGTTGGCTTGAAGTCGATGGTCTTGTAAGCGGCTTCTGCCACACTGTCGTTTGCTTTTCTTGTGATCGTGATCGTACCAGATGCATCCCACCAGAATGCCTCTGTCATACTAAATGTCAGGGTTGTTCCTGCGTTCAGTGTCGAACCGGAAGCAGTTCCTGTAATCTGCAGTTCTGGTGCTGTCTTATCAACACGGAACTGTACATTTCTTTCTGCACTCCGGTTTCCTGCCTTGTCCACAGAATATACCTTTACCTGATAATCAGCCTCATCTGTATAGCCAAATACCCGGTTGTCTGTCTTCAATACATCCGCGGTTACCGGAAGCTGATCCGGTACTGTCTTAATCCACTGGTAATTGAAATCATGTACGTCTTCGTTTGCATCGCTTACAGAGAAAGCAACCGTTGCATCGGAAGTCAGATCAACAACCCCCATATTCTCAGAGTAAACCATACCTCCATTGATTACTGCAGCAATATTCGGTGCCTCTGTATCCTTGATAAATACAACCTGCTTTTCAGCAGCATTGTTGCCTGCATTATCCTGTGCATTGATCTTGATTACATGTGCACCAATACCGGTTGAAACATAGCTTGCCCGGTACTTGTTAGATGTACCGATTCGCTGCCATGTTACATTTACCACGTTGTTATTATCTGTTACTCTTACTCCGGAAGCTGAGATATTCTCATCCTCATAAGTAAGCTCTACCGTTACATTAGAACGATAGAAGTAATCGCAAACGGTTCCATCGAAGTTCTTTCCTGGCTGCTTGCCAGCAGTTGTACCCCCGGAAATCTTTGCTGTGACAACCGGGATTGTGTTATCCACGCGGAACTTCATCGTCTTGGAATCAATGTTTCCTGCCTTGTCTGACACATTGACTGTCACGGTGTAGTCACCATCTGCGGCTTTCTTGCCGATCAGGTTATTCAATGTGAAGCTGTTTTTCTGGCTGACATTTACCAGTTCCTTTGCTCCACTCAGATTTGTTGTCACATCGATGTCTGGTCCCTTCACTGTGATCGTCGCCTGATTGATTGTCAGGTTATCCGATACCGTTGTCTTGATCAGTACCTCGCCATCCAATGGCTGTGTAATGTTTGTCTTTCCATTGACTGTCAATTCCGCCTTAGGATTTGTCTTATCGACCTTGATCTTATACAGATTGTTTGGAAGCAGGTTCTCACTTGCATCCTGTGCATTAAACACAAGAGATGTACCTGTAATTCCTGCTGACTCTGGAATCGCAATCTTTCCATTCACAGAAGTCTGTGTTCCATTCAATGCGATTTCCTTGTCTGTTACATTTGCCTTGCTTCCTGCCAGAGAATAACCGGCATTTGCAAGTGGCGATTCCACGCCATTATCACCAGAAGTAATCGTATAATTGATTGTATATTCCTTATACCATGTGCTATCGTTTGCCTCATTGATCGATACGGTTGGATTCGTACGGTCATATAAAATTGTACCAAGCGTTTTAGATGCATCCTGTGGGTAACGAATCTTCTGTGCATTTCCATCTATCACATTCAGATACATACTATCCAGCTGTGCATTTATATCCGTCTTAGCAGGCAAATCAAATTTTACCGTTGTGCTGTAACGATGACTGTCTGGATTTTTGTCATTATCAGTGTCAGCAACATCCTTTACCTGGTCATTCGTACCACCTGCAATCAGTTCAAATTTCTTCACAACGTAAGCAGAGCTTGCAGTCACTTCCAGCTGATATTTTTTATTTGTATTCTTTCCTGCCAAAACATCGCTTGTTACATCGTTTCCAACTGCATCCGTAATCACGCATTTATCTACGCGCAGGGTATCATCAATCTTTGTTACACCACGAAGTGTCAAAGTCGTTGATGGATTGCCCGCGTTATCTATTGCTGAAACTGCGACCGAATATGGAAGAGTCGCATTTAGCTCACCCGATGGAATATTGAATACATACTTATTGCCCGATTCAAGTGTGAAGTCTCCTTTGTCTGAGCTTACTTTTGCAACGCCGCTCAAATCATCTGTTACTTCTACCATATATCTATACTCTGTATCCAGTTCCGTAACAATCGCCGTTTCTAAACTGCCATCCGCTACATCTTCCCATGTACTGCTTCCATTCTTTTTCTTCTGGATAACCGGATTTTTTACTTCTGGAGCAGTTGCATCGTACATGATATCTTTTATAGCTTTATTATCTGAAAGTATTGTATTTGTGTCTTTTTCATATACAACAATCTTCAATCCAGAAAAGTTTGTAGATGCAATATTTGCATCTGTTGGGATCTGAATCTTCGCTGTAACAGAATATACACGTTTCACACTCTCTGCATTTGTAACTGGAGCTACATCTGCAAAAGAAACATCATCTCCACTTTTTACCTCTACCTTGCCTACATTTTTGGTAGATTCCAGTGTAATTTCAATCGTCTTTGGCTCACGGATGATTGCATCACTTATAAGAAGATCTCCATCCTCACCTAAGAATTTAACACTCTTAATCTCTGTAGAGTCCGTAACCTGATGAAGTTTTACCGGATATGTGAATGTTTCTGACTTATTTCCCTTATTATCTTCGGCTGTCACTGTAATTGTGTTATCGCCTTCTGCTAAATCTGTTTTCTGAATTGTGATCTCATAATTACCCGTTATCGCATTCTTGCTGGCTAAAAATGGTTTTGAAGTATCGCCATTCAAATATGCAGTAACATTTTTTACTCCAGATGCATCCTGATTTTCTGCTGCTACATCCTCTACCTTTACGGTGAACCGATAATAATTTTTGTTTCCATAATATACGCCGTTGTCATCTGTATGTCCTGTATCAAATGCAACGTATACATTCCCATCTTCTGACTGCTCTTCTGTAACCTTCGAAATCGTTGGTGCCTGTGCATCATTACTTATATGAGTCGTGCCAGCGTCTATGTATTCGAGAACCTGTGATGATGCATTATCAATCAATGCCGCATATGCGTAAACTTGTTTTCCGTTATTCTCTGCATCTGCAGAAATTTTAGAATCCCATGAATTCCAAGTATAACTTGCTACATTTACTAATTCCTCTGACGTTGCAGGATTGTCTGTTTT
>ENA-OPRV01001450-OPRV01001450.1-human-gut-metagenome-genome-assembly--contig:-NODE-1450-length-12354-cov-2.841694_pt1 | contig 12354 bp, 10 predicted proteins | sample MGYA00241896_ERZ501886 | MGnify/ENA primary metagenome ERZ501886 (study PRJEB25962, sample SAMEA2042452) | human gut metagenome | biome: human gut; feature: human-associated habitat; material: faeces... | reverse complement strand
CACCCACCGTATCAATTCCCGAGTTAATACAATTGCTCAGTGGAAAATCGATAATACGATATTTACCACCAAAAGCGACTGCCGGCTTTGCAACCTTTTCTGTCAAAACTCCTAACCTGCTGCCTTGCCCACCGGCCAAGAGCATGGCAATCATCTCTTTCTTAATCATGCGATCACCTCTTGTATGTTATGATTATTTAATTATAACATACTTTACTGTATTAGTGAACATTTTTTACAATTATTTTGATTGCGTTTTACTTTTTTTATCGCTATTGTATACTATAAATTGGTAAGACTTGTCATTCTTTTCATTCTTCTGGTAAATTTCAACATTTTTCAACAATATTTTCTAGTTACTTTTACACTCCGTAGAAAACCATTTTTTATCCAAAAGTACCACTTTTCAATTGTTTCTGTTGGCGTTATAATAAAACAGACTAAAGAACCCCGAAAATAACATATATAAGGAGATTATTATGTATCAGATAGACTTTCATAAACCGCTTCATATTCATTTTATCGGTATCGGCGGCATCAGCATGAGCGGCCTTGCCGAGATCCTTCTTGAGGAAAACTTCCGTATCTCCGGTTCCGATGCCAAAGCCAGTCCTCTTACACGTACACTCGAGGAACGTGGTGCCGTCATCTACTACGGACAGCGTGCAGCCAATATCAAAGATGATGTCGATGTGGTTGTCTACACAGCAGCGATCCATCCGGACAACCCGGAATTTGCCTGTGCAAAAGAAAAAGGGCTCCCAATGCTCACACGTGCGGAACTTCTCGGCCAGATCATGCGTAACTACGATACACCGATCGCCATTTCCGGTACCCACGGAAAAACCACCACAACTTCCATGGTTTCCCACATCCTTCTTGAGGGCGACTGTGACCCCACTATCAGTGTAGGCGGAATCCTTCCTGCCATCCACGGGAATATCCGTGTCGGCAACTCTGAAACTTTCGTCACAGAAGCATGTGAATATACCAACAGCTTCCTGAGCTTCTTCCCTAAGATCAGCGTGATCCTGAACATGGATGCCGACCATCTGGACTTCTTCAAGGATATTGACGATATCCGTCATTCCTTCCGGAAATTTGCTGAGCTTCTTCCGTCTGACGGAACTCTGATCATCAATGCTGATACACCGGAATACGAGACTATTACCCGTGGCCTTCCATGTCATGTTCTCACCTATGGTCTGGAGCATGAGGCAGATTATACAGCCGCAGATATCACCTGGGATAAATACGGACATCCTTCCTTCTCCGTTCTCTTCCAGGGCAAAAAAATCGGCAGCTATTACCTTCGTGTACCGGGCATCCACAATGTTTCCAACGCATTGGCTGCCATTGCCGTAGGACGCCTTCTGGAACTTCCGGATGATGTAATTGTCAAAGGCCTCGGAAGCTTTACAGGTACAGACCGTCGTTTTCAGTACAAGGGCGAGATCGGCGGCGTTACCATCATTGATGACTACGCACATCATCCGACAGAAATTGAAGCTACTCTTCATGCAGCGAAGAATTACCCACATCAGAAATTATGGTGTGTATTCCAGCCTCATACCTACACACGTACCAAGGCTCTTCTTCCTGAATTTGCAAAAGCCCTGACTCTGGCTGACCATGTTGTGCTGGCTGATATTTATGCCGCACGTGAAACAGACGATCTTGGTATTTCTTCCCAGGATCTCCAGAAACAGATCCAGGAACTTGGAACCCCCTGCGAATATTTCCCGACTTTTGATGAAATCGAGAGCTTCCTCTTAAAAAGTTGTGCACATGGTGATCTGTTGATAACTATGGGCGCCGGAGACGTTGTAAACATTGGAGAACACCTCCTCGGAAAATAGTTATCCACATTATCCACATGCTTATGCACATTCCAGACGTGCCTGGCATGTGGATTTTTTTGTGCATAACCCACTTGACATAATTCAACGGCCAAATTCCACAAATACCGCATTTTCCCTGTAAAATCGAGGTTTTTATTAGTTGCTGATAATTTTATCCTCAAGGTTATCCACATTTTCCACATTTTCCACATGCTAATTGGTGCACAACCTCTGTGAAAATAAACTATTCTCAAGTAAAAGTGGTTGTGCTATAATCCTTTTTAGCAAACGCGGACTTTTAAATACCACATGACCATTGAAGAAAACAAAGAAAGGGAGCTACTGATCATGAGCCTGATTTCACTTCAGAATTCCTCTGAACTGGAGGTAACGATTCTTTCCAATCGTTTTATTGACAATTTCATGCCTCGCGCCAATGGAGAATTCGTGAAAGTATATATCTATCTTCTCCGGGCAGTATCTTCTTCTCCTTCTTCTTTCAGTCTGGAGCATATGGCGGATCGCCTTTTCTGCACAGAAAGGGATATTTTCCGTGCACTGAAATACTGGGAAGGTGAGAAAATACTCTCATTAACTTATACCACAGACCGACAGCTTTCCGGAATCACTTTACTGGAACCTTTTGCGGATGCCGGTCATATGGAAAGCAGTGCTTCCAGTGAGAACATTTTTTCCACCGCCGGAACTTCCTCATCGCCAGTTTCCGCCCAGATGGCAGCCGGCATTTCACAGCCTGTGGCTCTTACCGGTTCAGCCCCAAAAAATGTTTCCCTCAGTTCCAGTAATTCTGCTGTTTCCGGCGGTACTTCTTCAGAACTTTCAACCTCTGCGGACTACATCCGCAGCCTTACACCTGACCACATCAGCGAACTGAAACAGAATGAAGAGGTCAGTCAGCTGCTTTATATTGCCGAACAATATCTGGCCAAGACGCTGACTCCTACAGAAATGCAGAAGATTTTTTTCTTCTACGATGAGCTCCATATGTCCGCAGACCTTATTGAATATCTGGTGGAATACTGTGTTTCCAGGGGCCGCAAGAGCATGCGTTATATCGAAACTGTTGCCCTTGCCTGGACCAGGGACGGTGTCACTACAGTTGAAATGGCCCGTGATGCCAGCTCCCGTTTTTCCAAAGATTATTACACGATCCTGAAAGCAATGGGAATCAGTGGACGTAATCCTGTAGAAAATGAGATCAGTTACATCGATACCTGGCGTAAGACCTACGGCTTTGATCTGGAACTGATCCAGGAAGCCTGCAGCCGTACTGTTCTCTCCACCGGCCAGCCAAGTTTCCAGTATGCAGACAAAATACTTTCCGGTTGGAAAAAGAAAAACGTACATACGCTGGAAGATGTCCGGCTTCTGGATGCCGAACACAAGAAACGTCAGCTTGAGAAAGCAGTTTCCCGTAAGAAGCAGCCTGCGGCTCAGTCCCAGAGCAATAACCGCTTCAATAACTTTCACCAGCGTGATTATGATTTTACAGAATATGAGAAACGTCTTTTAAATAACCAGTAACAGAAACTGGAAGGAGCTTTTTATGCCTTTACAGAATTTTCAGTATGATACTATAATGAGAGAATACAGCCGCAGGCAGGCACAGAATCACCGGATTCTGGAGAAACGCACTGCCGAGGCCTACGGAAAGATCCCCCGCCTGAAGGAAATTGATGACGAGGTGGCTACATTAAGTGCTGATAAAGTACGGCGTCTCCTGAACAGAGAAGAAAAGGGTACCGCAGATCTGAAAGCCGCCATTCAGGAACTTTCCGATGAGCGCATCACCCTTCTTGTTGCCAACGGCTTCCCCGGAGATTATCTGGAGATGCCTTATACCTGTCCTGCCTGCCAGGACACCGGCTATATTGGCAGCAAAAAATGCACCTGTTTCAAGAAAGCCGAGATCGAACTGCTCTATGCACAGTCCAATCTGAACGAAATTCTCGAAAAAGAAAATTTTGACAGCTTTTCATTTGACTATTATTCTGCTACAATAAAAAACGAAGCCACAGGACTGTCTGCCCTGGAAACAGCCAGACGGGCCTATGATACTGCACAGCGTTTTGTGCAGAACTTCGACCATAAATTTGAAAACCTGTTTTTGTATGGCGATACCGGTGTTGGAAAAACTTTTCTTTCACACTGCATCGCACGGGAGCTTCTCAGATCCACACACTGCGTCCTGTACTTTTCAGCCTATGATCTTTTTGATATGATGGCTGCAAATTCTTTTTCCAGAAAAGATACCGGCACGGATGAGGAACTGATCTATGACTGTGATCTTCTGATCATTGATGACCTGGGAACGGAACTTACCAACAGTTTCGTATCCTCGCAGCTTTTTCTCTGTCTCAATGAACGGATCATGCGCAGGAAATCCACGATCATTTCCACGAATCTGACGCTCAAAAATTTCTCGGATACCTATTCCGAGAGAACATTTTCCCGAATTGCCAGCAACTATCAGATGATATCGCTGATCGGGAAAGACATCCGTATACAGAAAATATTTTTAGGAGGAAATTAAAATGGCACAGGTAACTACAAAAGATTTTTCCACACTCCCGGTAGGAAGACTTGGACTGATTCCCCTTCAGAGCTGCAGCTCATTAGGTGCGAAGGTGAACGATTGGCTGGTTAAATGGCGTGCCGAAAGACAGTATCCTGGAATGGATTCCTTCGCATTCGAGGGATACAAACGTGATTCTTACATCATCGATGCCAAGACTCCACGTTTCGGCTCCGGCGAAGGTAAATGTACCATCAATGAGTCTGTCCGCGGTGATGACATCTACGTTATGGTAGATGTAACTAACTATAGCTTGTCCTATCCGATCGGACCTTACACGAATCTTATGTCCCCGGATGATCATTTCCAGGATATGAAGCGTGTTATCGCCGCTGTCGGCGGAAAAGCCCGCAGAGTCAATGTGATCATGCCATATCTCTATGAGAGCCGCCAGGACAAACGTGTCGGAAGAGAGTCTCTTGACTGTGCCAATGCACTTCATGAGCTGATCGATATGGGTGTTGAGAATATCATTACCTTTGATGCACATGATTCCCGTGTACAGAACGCAACTCCTCTTCACGGATTTGAGACTGTACAGCCATCCTACCAGTTCATCAAGGCTCTTCTTAAAAATGAAAAGGGTCTCCACATCGACAAGGATCATTTCATGACGATCAGCCCGGACGAGGGAAGCATGAGCCGTGCAATCTATCTTGCCAACGTTCTGGGTGTTGATATGGGTATGTACTACAAACGTCTGGATTACTCAAAATATGTAAACGGCCGTCATCCGATCGCTGCATATGAATTCCTCGGACCGAAGATCGAAGGCAAGGATATGATCCTCATCGATGATATGATCTCTTCCGGTGATACAATCCTGAAAATCGCTTCTCTCCTGAAAGAGAAAGGTGCAGGTAAGGTTTACATCTGCTCTACATTCGGATTCTTCACAGACGGTCTTGATAAATTCGATGATGCTTACAAAAAAGGCTACTTCGACAAACTCCTCACTACCAACCTGGTTTACCAGGCACCGGAGCTTCTTGAGAAGCCATACTACATCAGCTGTGATATGAGCAAATACATCGCACTGATCATTGATACCCTGAATCATGATAATTCTGTCAGCCACCTCCTGAATCCGGTAGACAGAATTAAACGCTGTGTAGCAAACTACATGAGCCAGTATGAGAAATAAATAATACTTTACAGGCGGCTGCATTTTCAGGATCACAGACTGATCCGCTGGAAACGCAGCCGCTTTTTAACCAAATCAAGTAAGTCCCCTATGGCTTTTACGAATATCCACCTGACTTCTGCATAAAAAAAGCAAAGCGGATATTTATTCCCCGCTTTGCCATATATTCCATAAAATTTCATAAAAATCTACATGGGAAGTTTCTGATATGGAATTCCTTCCTTATCCAGGATCTCCATTTCTCTCTTGTGGCAGGTACTTATGATCACCTGTCGTTCTTCTTTGTGAAGCCAGCGAAGAGCTGCTGCAAGACGTTCTTCATCATACATCCCAAACACATCATCCAGGATCACCGGAAACGGTTCTTCTTTGCAGAAAAGTTCACCTGCCGCCATACGAAGGGCAAAATAGATCTGTTCAAGAGTACCTCTGCTCAGACGTTCAATGGAAACCGTCCTCTCTCCGGTATTCACAGACATATGTAATTCCTCATCCATCAGAACTTCCCGGTACTTTCCTCCCGTAATCTCACTTAAGATCTGTGAAGTGCGCTGTTTCAGGCGAACTCCCACCTGATCTGTAATATTCCCAGAAAGTGCCTCTATCGTTTCCATAGCCATATTTAAAGCCTGAATCTCTGTTTCTTCCGGAGTAAGTACCTCTGTATTCTCTTCACACTCCTGAAGTTCTGCCTGAAGATTGGAAAGTGCAGTATGTTTTTCTTCGTGATCACTGTCCAGACTGTTCCGGTTCCAGGTCAGCTCATCGTGTCTGGAAAGCCATCGTTCTCTCTGGCGTTCCCTCCTGTTCAGCTCCCTGCTCAGACGAACACGGAAGAACAGAGCAGCTACCGTTATCCCCGCTGTCAGCACACCGGTAAGGATACTCAGGATCAGCTGGCTGGAAAAAGCGGCCAGACATCCGGTTCCGGCAATACCTGCCAGCAATACAACTGCCAGAACCGCCCCGTTAAGCTCCCGTCGTCTTTTTACCCGATCGATCCGGAGTTCCAGAAGATCTTCGGTACTCTTATCTCTGGTTCCCATATTCATTCCATCCTGCTGCTGCGTGATCCTGTCTCTTTTTTCATCCAGCTCCCTGATTTCTTTACGGATATACTCTATATTTGCAGAAATTTTTTCTTTTTCTTTTTCGAGGTCTTTTTTGTTACAATTCACATAATTCATTTTGCTTTCTCCTTAAATTCAAATTGCAAAAAATACAAAATATTACTGTTCTGGACATTTTCAACATCTGCATGGCACGTCCCATATCAACAGAGCTGTCGCCGGTTCCCTGATAGCTGGCCATATAATTCTGCAATTCACGGACAAGATCCTTTCCGGTAACACTTTTCAGCTGTGCCACGGATACGGTATTATCATAGACCGCCTCACTTACATTTCCGAGAACAGACTCAAGAGCTCCCTGTTCCGCATCCACAAGGCTTCCGTCATCTTCACAGAGAAGTTCTCCCATTTTCTTTTCTTTATAAAAATTTCTTGTAAGGCGATAATTCTTTCCTTTACTTGTAAACCACATGATCCCACCATATTCGGCAGGATTTTCCCAGGGTTCATATTTCGTATAAGTATCATTCTGTGCAGCTTTGCCACGGAGTCTGCGGACACCGTAAAACATGGATCGTATAAATGTATGCGTCGTTGTCTTACCGCTCTCGTTTTCTCCGTAAAGCACATTGATCCCGGGAATAAGCTCCATATCCCTGTTCCGGATCTTCCCGAAATTTTTTATTTTCAAACGTCTGATAACCATCTTGCGCTATCCTCCCGTGCTGTCCCTTTTACCGCCTGCTTCCGGTTTCAAGCAATGCCTGAAGACCATAATACAGTGCCTTTTTTTCTACCGTATCCATTCTGCCCTTTGCGAGAAAATAGCCGATATAATCACCGATCAGCGTACCACTGTAGCGTTTATAAAGCTCTTCCAGATCATATGCAGGCCAGGACTCATCCACAACATCGGTAATATTACCCAGACTCTTTAATTTCTCCGGAATCAGCAGAAGATCCGGCGAACGCATTCCCTGCAGAATAATGCGGTAAATATTACGCCCTCCCCGGCGGAATATCTGAGATTTCACAGCCTCTTCCAGCGATATCTGTGTCGTCTCTTCATGAAGCGGCATCACAAGCTGCTGATAAGACCGGCAGGCAAAAGGTACAAATTCTGTGCGGATACGACCGTTTACTACCCGTCCCTCCATATATCCATGTTCTCCGGTATCATTTCTGTCTATCGGTTCCAGAGCTCCGGAAAAAGCAGCCTGATCGCGGATCAGGATCTGTGGCTTGTGAATGTGTCCCAGTGCCACATAATCAAAGCCTGCTGCTGCCAGGGAAGCTGCACTAAGCGGAATGTGTTTCTCATCTCCGCCATGTGCAAGAAGAATATGGATTCCCTCCTCCTGCACCGGTACCGCCTTGTCATACAGGCCTTCTCTGATCTCACGGTCGTAATAGCTGAGTCCATACACATAGACATCCAGCTCCGGGTCCTTGACACAGGTCAGTTCTCTGTTTTTGAAAAAAGTCACATTGGAATTCCACTCAAAAGTACGATAAAAAGAATCACGGCTGATAAAATCATGGTTTCCTGCCATAAGATACACTCTGGTATCCGGAATAGTAGAAAACAGATAATTCACTTCCTTAAGTTCTCTCATAAGCGGCTGACGGTGGAACAGATCTCCGGATATAAATAACAAATCCACCGGGTCTTCGCGGATACCCGCAATAACCCGGCGGAAAGTGCTCCAGATCTCTTCCTCCCGCTCTTTGCTCCATGGGCATCCCCTGTCAGGAACAGCTCCCAGATGCACGTCTGCAAGATGAATAAATCTCATGATGTTCTCCCCTGTGTATCAGTTACACATAGTCAATACTTATTGTCAGTTCCTCTCTGAGGTCTGTGATCAAAGATCGCAGTTCTTTACAGTTCTCGGGAATGGAATTACGTCGCGGATGTTACCCATACCTGTAAGGTACATTACACATCTCTCAAAACCAAGACCAAATCCGGAATGACGTGTAGAACCATATTTACGGAGATCCAGATAGAAATCATAATCCTCCGGTTTCAGGCCAAGCTCGTCCATACGTGCTTTCAGCTTACCATAGTCATCCTCTCTCTGGCTTCCTCCGATAATCTCTCCGATTCCCGGTACCAGGCAGTCCATAGCAGCAACAGTCTTTCCATCCTCATTGAGTTTCATATAGAAGGCTTTGATTTCCTTCGGATAATCGGTAACAAACACCGGTCTCTTATAAATCTGCTCTGTCAGATAGCGCTCATGCTCTGTCTGAAGATCGCATCCCCAGAATGCCTTGTAATCAAATTTGTCGTTGTTCTTCTCAAGGATCTCAACAGCTTCTGTATAAGTTACATGTGCGAATTCAGAATTAAGCACATGGTTCAGTCTGTCAAGAAGCCCCTTGTCCACGAAGGAATTGAAGAAGTTCATTTCCTCCGGTGCATTCTCAAGAACGTAACGGATCACATATTTCAGCATAGCCTCCGCAAGTTCCATGTCATCCTGAAGATCCGCAAACGCACACTCCGGCTCGATCATCCAGAACTCAGCAGCATGACGGGTTGTATTGGAGTTCTCTGCACGGAAAGTCGGTCCGAATGTATAAATATTACGAAATGCCTGTGCAAAAGTCTCACCATTCAGCTGTCCACTTACGGTAAGATTGGTCTCCTTTCCAAAGAAATCCTGTGAATAATCAACCTTTCCGTCTTCTGTCATCGGCATATTCGCAGGATCCAGTGTCGTTACCTGGAACATCTCTCCAGCACCCTCACAGTCACTTCCTGTGATCAGTGGTGTATGCACATAAACAAATCCTCTTTCCTGGAAGAATTTATGGATTGCATATGCACAGAGAGAACGCACACGGAATACAGCCTGGAAGGTGTTTGTTCTCGGTCTTAAATGTGTCATGGTTCTTAAATACTCAAGGCTGTGACGTTTCTTCTGCAGCGGATAATCCGGTGCGGAGCTACCCTCTACAAATACCTCTGTCGCCTGGATTTCAAATGGCTGCTTTGCCTGTGGGGTAGCTACCAGTGTACCTTTTACAATGATGGCTGCTCCAACGTTCAGCTTGGAAACCTCTGCGAAATTCTCCATGTTATCATGATATACGATCTGAAGAGTTTCAAAAAAGCTTCCATCATGGAGTACGATGAATCCAAAAGCCTTGGAATCACGAACGCTTCGTACCCATCCGCCTACCGTGATCTCTTTATCAAGATACTGCTCACGGTTTCTGTAAATTTCTTTCACTGTTGTCAGTTCCATAATCTATACCTCATTCCTCATATTCAGGATTACACGTCCCTGCGGACCTCCAAATGTCCGTATCGAATTAAGTATAGACTATTCTTATGGTTCGTGCAAGGAGTAATTGCCCTGATACACAGAAAAATCCCGCATACCGGAAGCAGTCCGGTACACGGGATCATATGCCTGATCAGTAGATTGATGCATCAATGCTTCCTGTGTTCAGATATGTGATACAGTAATAATAAATTCTCTTAAATGTTTTGGTCGTGTAATGCAGTCCGTCATCAGAAGCAGCATCCGTTCCGGAATAAGAGGAATTCGTTCCGTAGCCCTTCTTCATCAGTACACTGTAAGTATCAATATACTTATAATTCAGTGAAAGTCCGGAGTGGATCTTACTGTTAAACTCTCTTACCTGCGCTTCTGTACGTGCACCTTTTCCTGCTTTCGTGATCATAACACTGTTGATCGGATTGACAGACATGTAAAACAGTTTACAGTTTTTGCTCTTCAGTGTAGAAGCAATGTCGGACATATAACTGATGTAATTGCTGATGTTTGCCATGTCGTTGATGCCCAGATTGAAAACAACCGCAATCGGTTTGCTTCCTTTGGTTTTGTTGATTTCGTTTATAAGATGAGTATATCCTGTGCTCTGAAACCAGCTAAGTCCCTGTCCGGCTTTTGCAATAAAAGAAACATCGCTGGTCACGGAACTGCTTACCTGTTTATTCAGAGTTGCCTTCATTCCTGCAGTACGGGAATCTCCTACGAAGATCACCTTACTGTACTTCATTCCAATGGCAGGTTTTGACATATTTGCAGAACTGATATCTTTTTCCATTGTACGGTTGAACACCGTTGCATAAAGGGTCGTAGTCTTGCTTATTTTAACCAGCTCTCCGGCTTCATAATCCGGCGATGTTGCAGATCCTGTACGTCTGGTTTTTGACCATCCCATGAATGTATAACCCGTTGCATTGGAAGCTGACGGAAGCTTCAGGTATCCGTCTTTACCAAGTGTTACTGTTTTCCATACGCTTCCATTTGCTTTACAGAGATTCACACTTACAGACTGCATCTGTACTGCATAGTACTTGATATTTCTACTGATCTTAATCTTTGTTCCAGCCTTCTTTGCAGTGGATGTCTTTCCATTTACTGTCGTAGACCATCCAAGGTTCACATAGCCCGATCTGGATGGCACTGTCGGGAGAGTATAATAAGTGCCCTCTTCTACTTTTTTCTGAAGTTTCCGATATGTGGAATTACTGCTTCCATTTCCCAGATAAAAGCTTACTGTATAATACCTGCTTTTTCTGCGGACTGCGTACAGATTCATATCCCTGGTGACTTTTACACTTGCTCCGGCTTTATATACCACTTTGGTACTGCCTTTCTGTGTCGTCCACCCAAGATTCTGATATCCGACTGCCTTCGGAACACTTGGAAGCTTAATCGTGGTATTTAATGTTACGTTTCTTGTCAACGCTGTATATGTTTTGCTTTTGCTGGTACCTGAATTATTATTAAACTTCACAGTATAGACCATTTTGGCTGCCGATACTTTCTGGGAAGCTGCCGGCATTATGATCAGTGCTGCTGCGAAAAGTGCCAGCAAAAGCCACTTCATGTAAAAGGCTTTTCCGGTTCTTTCTGTTTTTTTCATTTAAACAAACTCCTTCTGAAATCCATATCCAGTCCCGGTGTGCCTCCTTTTTTACAGAGTGCTGATAAATCTCATAAATGCATCCCTGCCCTCTGGTGTGCATTTATAAACACCGGCATCCTCCAGAACATGAACAAATACATTGCCCACCTCTTTGCGGAGAACATCCTGAATATTATCTTTGTCAAGTTTCTCGTATTTCGGCAGAAATTCTGCAACCCATGCAGCATGTTTCTCGATCTTTTCATTAGAAGCGATATCCTTGCCGCTCAAAATATACTCTTCCAGAAGTTCCAGTTCTTCTTTCAGACGTGCCGGAAGAACGGCCAGGCCCATAACTTCAATGAGACCAATATTTTCCTTCTTGATGTGATGGTAACATGCATGTGGATGATAAACGCCAAGCGGATTCTCTTCTGTTGTAATATTGTTTCGAAGTGTCAGATCCAGCTCAAAAGTATCTCCCACCTTACGTGCGATCGGCGTGATGGTATTATGAGGCTCACCGTCTGTCTCTGCAAAAACAAATGCAGCTTCGTCTGTATAGCCTCTCCAGTTTTCCAGCACATGTGTCGCCAGATCGATCAGTCTCTTCTCATCTTTACTCCGGATACGCAAAACAGAAAGCGACCATTTCACGATACCGGCTTCTACATCTTCATATCCTGGAATCGTCACATGCTTCTCGATCTCAGCCTTCGCCATGGCAAATGTATAATGTCCGCCCTGGAAGTGATCATGGCTCAGGATAGAACCACCAACAATCGGAAGATCAGGATTGGAGCCAAGAAA
>ENA-OPRV01001448-OPRV01001448.1-human-gut-metagenome-genome-assembly--contig:-NODE-1448-length-12362-cov-2.680101_pt1 | contig 12362 bp, 10 predicted proteins | sample MGYA00241896_ERZ501886 | MGnify/ENA primary metagenome ERZ501886 (study PRJEB25962, sample SAMEA2042452) | human gut metagenome | biome: human gut; feature: human-associated habitat; material: faeces... | reverse complement strand
ATCCAGCTGAGCTAAACGCACATCTTTGTTGCTTTTCCTTTGTGATATTTCGTATCACCGCTGCAACAATATGTATGATACTCTAAGACCTATAAAATGTCAAGGGTTTTTTGAAAGTTTTTTTATTTTTTTTCAAAAATATTTTTTATTGTTATTTTTGATGCAAAAGCAACAGTTTTCTAGTTTCTTCTCAGTGCCTCGATGGGGCTGAGTTTGGCTGCTTTTCTTGCCGGGTAGATTCCGAAGAATACACCTACTGCACAGGAGAACAATGTTGCCGCCAGGATAGTTCCCAGACTGATCCCTGGTGTGATGGTGGTTCCCATGCTGCTGCCGATCACCGCACAGATCACATGTCCCCCTACGATGCCAAGGACAATGCCGATCAGGCCACCCATGATGGTCAGGATCGCTGCCTCAGCAAGGAACTGAAGCATAATGGAAGAAGTCTTTGCCCCAAGGGATTTACGGATACCGATCTCTCTGGTGCGCTCTGTGACGGACACCAGCATGATGTTCATAACACCAATACCGCCTACCAGAAGGGAAATTCCCGCAACAAAAGAAATAAATGCGGTGACCATTCCAAGCATCTGGTTCATGGATTTCATGATATCCTGGAAACTCTGTACCTGGAAATAATCGTCTCCGGCACAATGATGGCGTCTTTCCAGAAGATTTACGATCCGGTCTGCCACCACCTGGGAATCCAGATTTTTGTCTGCCTGAACTGTGATCTGATAGAACTCACCGGTACTTCCTGTAAAATCGTCCATGGCCGTATAAGGCACGTTAATGGACACAGGCATACCGTCATAAGTGTAGCTGACAAAAGTACCGTTCTCCTTCTGCGTGGTAACTCCGCAGATACGAAATGTCTTGGTCAGATCATAACAGGTGACATCCAGTGTCATTCCCACGACATCATCCGTTCCAAAAAGCCGCTTCGCGTCGGCATCTGAGATCACACAGACATTTTTTCCCTCTTCAACCTCTTTCTGTCCGAAGTAACTTCCATACTTCACAGAAGCATTGTCCACCAGTTTGGCGTCCTGCGCCTCACCGGTTACTGTAAGATTAAAATCGCCTTTTCCGGTTACTGTCTCTCCTGTATAGGAATCTGAAACATTAACACCTTCCACACCATCCAGATCCCGGACCGCATCAATATCCTCAGGCTGGATCCAGACATCATCTGCGGTGGCATCATCGCTGCAGTACACCGCAATCTGGCCGCCGCCGATATCATCGATCTCACTGTTCATCTGATTCTTGGTTCCTTCACCGATGGAAACAATGGCGATCACCGATGCAATACCGATAATGATACCCAGCATGGTAAGAAACGATCTTCCCTTATTTGCCATGATGTTGTGGATCGCCATTTTGATGTATTCATAAATATTACTCATTGGCAGTCTCCCCTGTCTCTGCTGCACTGTCACCATCTGCAGGTGCTGCTTCTGCCGTCATTCCCTCTTCCAGAGAACCCAGATCCTCGATGACCTCATCGCCTGCTTTGATTCCATCTGTGATCTCAACAGAATCCTCAGAACTGATTCCTGTAGTGATGTCCTGTCTTGTGATCACGCCGTCTTTCAGTACATAACAGAAAGAGCCATCTTTACCAATATTTACCACTCCTGCCGGAAGTGTTACTACATTTTCAGCCTTTTCCGCATAGATCTTCACCTTTGCGTCAACGCCGAGGAAAATATCTTTATCCGGTTTATCAATACTGACAGTAGCTGCGATCAGAGTAGATCCCTTCTCGTTTGTTGTAGCAATATGGCTGATCTTCGTTACCTTGCCGGTATATTTCTTATCACCGATGGTAATATCCGCAGTCTGGCCTTCTTTTACCTTTGCATAATCATACTTGGATACATTGATGTCCACACTGACTTTATCTGTGTTCTGCAGGGTAAAAAGCTCCATTCCCTGTGTCACTGCTGCTCCCTGCTGCACTGCAGACTTGGAAATAACGCCGTTAAAATCTGCCGTGATACCTTTTTTTCCTTCCGCAACAAGTTCTTTTGCAGATTTGGCATCCAGTTCTGTAAGATTATTGCTGACTCTCAGCTTCTCTTTTTCTTCCTTTGTAAGGCTGGTAGAATCTGCCTCTGCAATGGATTTCTGTGTGGCAAGATCGGACTGAAGATCTGCCAGATCAGAACTTGCCTGATCAATGGCATTCTCAATTCCTGAAGTATCCACAGATGCACCTGTGGAAGCAGCGGATGCACTTCCCTGGTCTGTCAGATCCTGTCCATCGTCCTGTGTTCCGTCTGTAACAAAATCTTCCCCTCCGGCACTGCTGTAATCCGAATATTCCGGCATTTTCGGCTGAGCCGCCTTTTTATCCTCGTAAGCTTCTTTTGCCTCCTGGCAATTGATCTCGGCCTGGCTTCTTGTGTTCTCCGCTTCGTCCAGTGCCTGCGCGTTCTCATCACTCTGGTCTGCCTGCCACTGGGCAAAAGCCATCTGATAATTATTATCTGCCTGGTTATACTCGCCCTGGGCCTTAATATAGGCGGCATTCAGCTCGCCCAGTTCCTTCTGATACTGGGGAAGCGTTTCATTCTGATATGTAGTAAGCGCCTCTGCATATGCTCTCTGGATTTCCGCTTCCTGGGCTGCCTGAGCATCGGCTTTTGCCTGGGCTTCCGCCTGAGCCTGGGCCTGTGCGTCTGCTGCTGCCTGCGCCTGCACAGATGCCAGCTGAGATTTCAGTGATGCCAGATAGTTCTGCTTATCTTTCACCTGCTGCTCCAAACTGGAAACTTTTGATTTGGCATTATTCTGCTTCTGCTGTGCCTCATCAGATTTATTGATGGAATTTTTGTAATCATACTCTCCGGATTTCACATTCAGTTCTGCCTTCTGATTATCTCTCTCCAGATCTTTCAGCTCAAATTCCACAAGTTTTGTACCCTTTGAGACGGAATCCCCTTCTGCAAAAGATACTTTTTTTATCTGTGCGTTTACCGGTGAATAAAAAGTTTTCTGTTCATCACTGACAACCGTTCCGGTTGCATCCACAATTTCTTCCACATCTCCGGTCTCCGCCTTTGTAACCGAAACCTGAGGAAGCTGTGCCTCGCCGCGGCTTCCTCCTGATACTGCGTAAAAACCGCCTGCCACAACTGCCACTGCCGCCACACCGATCACAAACTTTTTCCCTTTTTTCATTTCTGTTAAGCCTCCTCGACGAATTCCTCATTAATCATATCTGATTCAATTTTTCCATCCATGATACGAACCACCCGTTTGGCCTGAGCCGCGATTCCATTATCATGGGTGATCAGGATCAACGTTTCTCCGGATCTGTGCATTCCCTTCAGAATCTCCATAATTTCCTTGCTGGATGCAGAATCCAGATTTCCGGTAGGTTCATCCGCCAGAATTACAGGGGGCTTGGCCGCAATCGCTCTTGCAATGGCCACACGCTGCTGCTGTCCGCCCGACATTTCGTTTGGCTTATGATCCATACGCTTCTCAAGTCCGACTTTTTTGAGGGATTCCACAGCAAGCTTTCTTCTTGTTTTCCGGTCGATCCCACGATAGATAAGAGGAAGCTCCACATTTTCTATTGCGGTAAGATTCGCGATCAGGTTAAAACCCTGAAAGATAAAACCGATCTCCTTATTTCGTACCACCGAAAGATCATTATCTTTCATTGTGGATACGTCTGTTCCATTCAGATAATATTTCCCGGAGGTGGGAACATCCAGACAGCCCAGCATGTTCATAAATGTAGATTTTCCGGATCCGGACTGTCCGATAATTGCCACAAATTCACCTTTATGTATTTCCAGATTCACATGATCCAGCGCCCGCACTTCATTTTCTCCGGGATTGTAAACTTTGCACAGATCCACTACCCGTACCAATGCTTCTTCCATAATTAAACTACTCCTTCTAAAGTAAACCAGTCTCAGGCAAGCTCTATCCACTGCTTATTGCTTTTCGCAACCCCGCAGGGGACTTACTTGATTTGGTTAAAAAATACAGAGCGAAGTCTGCAGGGGATACTGCTGTTTATCGGCGGAATGATCCGCACCCAAACAGCAGCAGGCAGACTGCTCTGTCCTTTCCGGGAAAACCCCGCTCATTGATCTGTAACGAAAAGATCACCGGAATGTCTTCAGAACTGACGCATTTTTATGCATCAAGTAAAAATGCCTTATACGCTTTATATGCCTCATACACGTCCGCCTTGCTGGTAACTTCCCACGGAGCATGCATACTCAGCACAGCCACGCCACTGTCAATGACTTCCATTCCGTAAAGCGCCGCAATATAAGCGATGGTTCCGCCGCCGCCAAAATCGACTTTTCCAAGCTCTGCTGTCTGAAAAGCGACATCATGATCATCAAAGATCCTGCGTACTCTCGCCACATACTCTGCATTGGCATCGTTGGAACCGGATTTTCCTCTTGCTCCGGTGAACTTGTTGAGAACAATACCGCGTCCCAGATATGCCGCGTTCTTTTTCTCAAAAGCCTCTGCATAGGCCGGATCATAACCTGCGCTCACGTCAGAAGAAAGCATGCTGGAATTACGAAGTGCGCGTCTCAGGGCAAGCTCGGAATAGCATCCCATTCCATCCAGAAGCTCTGCCACACTGTTCTCAAAAAATCTGGACTGCATACCGGTGGCACCAACCCTTCCAATCTCTTCCTTATCTACAAGGAGACAACAGCCGGTACGCTTCGGTGTCTCTTCCATCTCCAGCATTGCCGCAAGGGAAGTATAGGCGCATACGCGGTCATCCTGTCCGTATGCCGCGATCATACTGCGGTCAAGTCCACAGTCTCTGGCTTTTCCTGCCGGAACGATCTCCAGCTCTGCAGAAAGAAAATCTTCCTCTTCAATACCATATTTCTCATTCAGGATATTCAGAACATTCTGTTTCACAGCATCTTTTTTCTTATCATCCGGAAGATCCGCAAGAGGTCTGCTGCCGATCAGGATATCCAGATTCTCGCCCTCAATAACCTCAGCCGCCTTCTTCTGGAGCTGTTTTCCGGAAAGGTGGATCAGAAGATCAGTGATGTAAAGTACCGGATCTTCCTCATCCTCACCAATGCTGACCGCCACAACACTGCCGTCCTTCTTTGCAACAACACCATGCATGGCAAGTGGAAGTGTCACCCACTGATATTTCTTCACACCGCCATAATAATGAGTATCCAGATAAGCAAGGTCTGTATCCTCATACAGCGGATTCTGCTTCACATCCAGCCTCGGTGAGTCAATATGTGCACAGAGAATGCTCATGCCTCCGGAAAGTTCTTCATATCCTACATGAAACAGAGCAATAATCTTCTTCATTCCTACCGCATAAACCTTATCACCGGCTTTGATCTTCTCGCCTTTTTTGATCTTGGACTCAAGGGATTCGTATCCGGCAGCTTCTGCTTCCTTCACGATCTCTGCGACACATTCACGCTCTGTTTTTCCTTTATCCAGAAATTCTCTGTAGGCTTTCGCAAGCTTCTCCATTTCTGCCTCTTCTGCTTCCTTATAGGAGAGCCACGCATTTCTTCTTTCCATCTTCATGTTCCACCTTTCTTTATAATTTCTGACAGATACCGTTTCTCATCATATTATCTGCAATCTGTCTACTATTATAGGTCAAACACTTATGAATTTCCACCGCAATTGATGTTCTTTACAAAATCTTTATGATTCGTTATAGTAGTTCTTAAGAATTGGTCCTGTCTGACCTGGCCAGGGCAAAGGAGGAATCAACATGCAATCATCTGCTCAGTTAAAAGAGCTTCTTCACAGCATCAACCGCAAAAGCTATCCCGCATACAAGTCCCTGCGGGGTGCATACCAGTTTGACCGTTATATTTTATCCATTGACCACGTACAGGGAGATCCTTTTGCCTCTCCGTCTCATATCAGCGTGAAACTTTCCCACCGGGACACCAAATTTCCGGAAGAATATTATAAGGATTCCCTGACCCGCATCACGCTGGGGGATTTTCTGAACCGCCAGTTTGAACAGCAGGTAAATCATTATACCTTCCGTGCAAAAGGATCCGGAAAAAGCGGCCTGATCTCAGTCAGTCACTGTGGTCAGGAGGTTCTTGCACGTACCGCCTGCGAGATTACGGAAAAAGGCATCACTGCCCGTTTTTTCATTGGTTTCCCGGCCAATGGCAGAACCATCAACTCCCCCGAACTGGAAAAAATCCTCTTCGATTTTCTCCCGGTCTGCGTGCATAAAGCGTTCTTTTACCGGAACCTTGATGCCGACCGTCTGAAAGAAGCGATCGAGCTTGCCGAAGACCAGGAATATATCCGCCGGGAACTTGCGAAGCGTTCCCTGGCTGCCTTTGTAAACGATGGGGCCATCCTTCCCAGGGAAAGCGGCATCTCTTCCCGCCCGATGAAAAATTCCGTTCCCTTTGTTTCTCCGGAAAACCTGCGGATTTCCATGGATCTGCCCCACAGAGGAACCATCACAGGCATGGGCATTCCCTGCGGCATCACATTGATCGTAGGCGGCGGCTACCATGGCAAATCTACCTTGCTTAACGCACTGGAACTGGGTATTTACAACCATATTTCCGGTGATGGCCGTGAATATGTCATTACCGATTCCTCTGCCCAGAAGCTCCGCTCTGAGGATGGCCGTTTTATCAAAGACGTAGATATTTCTCTTTTTATCAACGATCTTCCAAACAAAAAAGACACCCTCTGCTTTTCTACAGAGGATGCCAGCGGCAGCACTTCCCAGGCTGCCGGGATCGTGGAAAGTATGGAAGCCGGAAGTAAAGTGTTTCTTCTTGACGAGGATACTTCTGCCACCAACTTTATGGTACGGGATTCTTTCATGCAGCGTGTGATCTGCAGGGAAAAAGAGCCCATCACTCCATTTCTGGAACGTGCACGGGATCTCTATGAAAAGGCAGGAATCTCCACCATTCTGGTTGCAGGAAGTTCCGGAGCATTTTTCCACATTGCGGATACTGTGATCCAGATGGATAATTATCATCCCGTGGATATCACAGAAATTACCGGAAAGCTCTGTCAGGAATATCCTCTCTCAGACGTTGAAACACCTGCGTTCCGTCTGCCTGAAAGCCATCGCATCATGACCAGGTCCAAAGCGGCTCCATCCCGCCACAGCCGTCCCGGACAGCCGGAAAGACTGAAAACCAAAGTTCATGGCAAAGACGGCTTCTCTCTTGGAAAAACCGAAGTAGACCTCCGCTATGTGGAGCAGCTGATCGACTCCGAGCAGACAGCTTCTCTGGCATTGCTTCTGAAGTATGCCTGTGAACATCTCATCGACGGAAAACGTACTCTGCCGGAGATCGTCACTTATCTGGATTCCCAGCTGAAAAAACAGGGATTATCATTCTTCTCGGAAGGAAGTTATATTTCATGTGGTTATGCCATGCCCCGGATCCAGGAGATCTATTCCTGTTTCAACCGTTACAGAAGACCGTAACTGCCCTCTACATCCACACGACCAGTAATCTTAACAAAACAAAAAAACGTTGCCGGTTAACATTGGAAACTTTTATCTCCTCTGTCATCCGGCAACATTTTTCTGTAAATCAAAACCACCGTCCTGTCGGCTCTGTCTTGCCAACGGAACGGTGGTTTATCTTCATACATATTTTAGGGAAAGGAAAGAGTTTTTCTTAAGAGCTTCTGTTCTCTTAAGATGTTTATATCATACAGGATAAATGTGAGGGAAATTTGTACAATTTCTAATAAATTTATAAATTTTATTAACGAAGTCTAATCATTTCCCAAAATAATCCTGTCGGCCGTTATTTTCTGTCGTATTCCGGAAAATTCCCGAAATATTACAGCCGTCTTTTTTCATCCTTAATCATGTCTCTGCTCTTTGTTATCATAGGTCTCACAGAATCTGGCAGCAAAAGACGGCGGCTCCTGATGAGCATACAGATGTGAAATATCACCAAAAGAACTCATACGGAAGGATGCGATTCCTTTTCTTCGCTCTTCCGTCACAATAGTGCTCACCGATGATGGCGCCGCACAGAAATTCTGCAGCATTACCAGTGGAGAAATGCTGAGAAGATAACTGATCAGCACACAGCTTACTCCGAAATGACAGAAAAATACAAGGGTATCCTCGTTGGCTTTTTCCGCTCTGTAGTAATGGCCCTCACGCACATAACCATGTTCTGCCAGAACTTTATCAAAATTCTGTGTGACCCAGTCATACTCTTCTTTCATTTTTCCTTCTCGCAGGATATCATTATCCCACCAGCGGTCAAAGCTGTAGAAATTCTCGATCTTTGTCCAGTCCTCAGGAAGCCAGTCCCAGGGAATGATCTTTTCTCCGTGCACATCCGGTCTTCTGATCTTCACATCAAATTCTCTGAGCCACTTGCATTCTGTGGCTGTTCTTCCGTTTTTCTTAAGTGTGCAGGATGCGGTATCCTTTGCTCTTCCAAGTGGCGAGACATAAAAATCCCTGACATCAAGAGCAGCGATCTTCTCGGAAAGGAATTCCGCCTCTTTCCAGCCCTTTTCGGTCAGGGAATCTATTGTGTAATCCGGGTCGCCATGTCGTATAAAAAGTAATTTCATCTTTCTGATATCCTCCATTTTATAACCTGGATTTCCATTATATTCTTATTTTTTCAGTTGTCAATTCCTGATGTCTTCTGTGGCAGATCTTTTTAAGCCTGATCTGCAGCATTTTCTTTTACAGATTCCTGCTGTTCTCTCAGCTCATGAACTGCTCTCTTCAGTGCCTGAAAGCTCTCTTCACTGATAATATGCTCAATCCTGCAGGCATCATGAAGTGCTGTTTTTTCGTGCACTCCCAGCATCATCAGCCAGGATGAAATCAGCTGGTGGCGTTCGTATACTTTGTCTGCGATCTTATGTCCTTCTTCTGTCAGGCGGATATCTCCGTTATCTGCTACTGTGATGAGATTTTTCTGGCGGAGATTCTTCATGGCAACGCTGACACTTGGTTTCTTAAAGCCCATTTCTGCCGCAATATCCACAGCTCTTACAAGGGAACTCCTATTTCCAAGAATCAGGATCGTCTCCAGATAATCTTCCGATGATTCATTTGATCTCATTCTGTTTACACCTCCCTCGGTTTGTTAAAACTAACCAAGTTAATCATAGCATACTTTGAGCAAATGAGCAATGGTTTTCACAGAAAAAAAGCCTGACAGCTCAAAGCTGCCAGGTCTTTACTGCTTTCTGCTTATTTCTTCTGCAACTGCCAGGAAACTCTGACAGGAACAGATCTTCAGCATCCTGAAAATTTCCATAAACTTTTCTTTTGAATAATCTCCTCTGAGCAGTTCACTGTATCCCTGTAATTTCGTCTCTGCCAGAATATGTACCAGATCACTATCCACTTCTTTTCCACATTTTTTCTGAAGATTTTCCCGGAGGAACTGTTCCATTCTTATACAGATATCTTCCCGGAAATTGTCATATCGAGTTCCTTCCGCTCCATCCATAAGGATTCTTGCGATATCCCGGTTTTCCCAGATAAATTCCATAAGAATTCTGTCATATTCTTCTGGCTGCAGCTGTTTTTCCCGATTGGAAAAATCTCCGGTAAGCTCTTTGAGCTTTTCCACCGTTTCTTTCACAATCTCCTCAAAAAGAGCTGCTTTGCTTTCAAAAAAGAAATATAGTGCTCCCGTAGTCACATCTGCCTTTTTGCAGATCGCACGAAGAGAAGCCTTCAGAAATCCCCTGTCTCTGAATTCTTCCTTTCCCGCTTCCAGAAGTCTGCTCCGCACAGCATTTTCTGTTTTTTCCATATTGTACGCACTCCATAATTTTTCCTGTTTTATCCGCATACAGGAAAACTCCGCTTGTTTCTGACCAGCTGTTAATTTTTTAGCAATCTGATCTCACTGGTATTTTACCGTAAATTACTCAAAAAAGAAAGTACTGATACATAAAATATTTGACTCAAATCAGTGAAGCATCATCGGAGAATCCCCACGATCTGTGACGATCTCATAACCAACCGACTCCACACGTCTGGAAAGGCATCCCCTGCATTCCGCAGCTTCCTCTCCTGTGCAGATCTTGTTATCGTAAAGTTCATACTGTTTACGGTTCTTCACCGGGGAAAGATTTGGCATTACTACATTGGCACCTGCCTGAAAACCTTTTTCCCTGCCTCTCGGGTCCAGAGTTCCCAGAGCTGTGGTTGCCGGAAGAAGTACCTGTGGCAGCATGATCCGGATGACAGACAAAAGAAACAGTGTCAGATCCACACTTCCCGCAGGTTCCTCTGCAAATTTCGTATCATGGTGGGGAATAAACGGTCCGATTCCCACCATATGAGGGTTCAGCTCTTTCAGAAAAACAAGATCATCCGCCAGATATTCCATCGTCTGCCCCGGAGCCCCTACCATAAAACCTGCTCCGATCTGATATCCAAGCTCCTTCAGATCATAAAGACATTGTTTCCGGTTTGCAGAACTTAAATTTTCCGGATGGAGGTAACGGTAATGTTCTTCATTGGCTGTCTCATGACGGAGTAAATAACGGTCTGCCCCGGCTTCTTTAAACTTCTGATAACTTTCTTTTGATTTCTCCCCAATAGACAGTGTAATGGCACAGTCCGGATATCCCTGTCTGATGGACTGGATGATGTCCACCATTCGATCATCATTAAACCATGGATCTTCTCCTCCCTGCAGCACAAATGTCCGAAAGCCCAGCTCATGCCCGTTTTCACAGCACATAAGGATTTCTTCTTTTGTAAGGCGGTAACGGCTGACATTCTTGTTTGAACGGCGGATTCCGCAGTAATAGCAGTCATTCCTGCAGTAATTGGTAAATTCGATCAGACCTCGTGTATATATTTTATTTCCAAAATATTTCTTCTGGATACGGACAGCTTCTTCCCGAAGCAGACGAACCGAATCCGGATCCTGATATAAATGCAGAAGTTCCGGATATTCTTCCCTTGTCAGCTGTCCCTCTTTTATAAATTTTTCAACGATCCCCATACTTTATCGCCCTTCTCTTTTATTTACAGAATTATCTATAGAAAATATTTTATCATAAAAAATCTGAACATTCTATAAAAAGAACAGCTTTTGCAAAAACAATCAAACTATCAGGAATAAAAAAACAGATACTGCACAGTACGGGTATACTTGCAATATCTGTTTTTACGGAATATTCGGATTTTATTTGATCAGATCTTTTACAACCTCACCGGCAATGATCAGTCCTACTACGGATGGCACGAAAGCGTTGCTTCCCGGCACCTGACGACGCTGGGTACATTTTCTTTTCGTTCCAGGAGGACAGATGCAGTGAGATTTACAACTGATCGCCATGTCATCAATAGGAGTCATTGGTTTTTCCTGTGAATAAACAACTTTCAGCTTTTTAATTCCACGTTTTTTCAATTCGCGACGCATAACCTTTGCCAGCGGGCAGACAGATGTCTTATAAATATCTGTCACCATAAAACCGGTAGGATCCATCTTATTTCCGGCGCCCATAGAGCTGATGATCGGTGTTCCTGAAGCCTTTGCCTGCTCTACAAGCATCAGTTTTCCAGTTACAGTATCAATCGCATCGACCACATAATCATACTGGGAAAAATCAAAGGAATCTGCTGTCTCCGGCACATAGAACGTCTTGTGGATATTTACAACTGCATCCGGATTGATTTCAAGGATACGGTCTCTGGCCACATCAACTTTATATTTTCCTACAGTCTTTCTTGTCGCATAAATCTGGCGATTGATATTGGTAAGGCATACTTTGTCATCATCGATCAGATCCAGTGTTCCAACACCGCTTCTTACCAGGGCTTCTACCGTATATCCGCCTACACCGCCAATTCCAAATACTGCAACTCTGGAATTTTTCAGCTTTTCCATTCCTTCTTTTCCAATTAATAATTCTGTTCTTGAAAACTGATTCAGCATTTTCTGATTTCTCCTTATATTCTTTCCATGTATATTGTACCGACAACAAAGTCCCCCTCCACAGCTTATTGCTTTCCACAATAGAAGCAGGGGACTTACTTGATTCAGTTAATCGGACAAAATAATTCGTTTTATAACTGTCAGGATTCTATCATGGGAAAATAACCTTGTCAATATCCCTACCAACACACTAGGAATATTTTCCCATTTCTGTCAATAAATCTTATGGCACAAAAAAAGATTCCCGAAAATAGGAATCTTACTGATACTGCGGGTAGCCGGACTTGAACCGGCACGGAGTTGCCCCCGAGAGATTTTAAGTCTCTTGTGTCTGCCTATTCCACCATACCCGCATATTCAATTAAATTGTTCAAAAATGGGGCCTATAGGGCTCGAACCTATGACCCTCTGCTTGTAAGGCAGATG
>ENA-OPRV01001442-OPRV01001442.1-human-gut-metagenome-genome-assembly--contig:-NODE-1442-length-12433-cov-3.287445_pt1 | contig 12433 bp, 10 predicted proteins | sample MGYA00241896_ERZ501886 | MGnify/ENA primary metagenome ERZ501886 (study PRJEB25962, sample SAMEA2042452) | human gut metagenome | biome: human gut; feature: human-associated habitat; material: faeces... | reverse complement strand
AGAGAAGCTTGCTCCTGTCATCTGTGCCCACGCTGAGGCGGAAGAAGGGTACAGAAGGAGTTCGCCTAGCCGGCGGCAACCCTACGTTAACAATGCAAGTATAATACTGCATGGAAAATGTTAATGAAATCTCGACCGTACCCCATCCCGTATCCGGCAGATCCCGGTATAGACTCCGGCCCCGCAGTAGGGCATCAGCAACAGGCTGTAAGAGAAGATATACCGCGAATTGGCTTCCCAGAAGGTGTGGAACAGAAAACCTCCCAGTACGGCAATGAGGCCGACGTAGATGTAGAGTCGGTCCGCGCCATGCTGATCCGCGCCATGCTGATCCGCACCGAGCTGATCCGCATCAAGCTGATCCGCACCGAGCTGATCCGCATCAAGCTGATCCGCCATGTGGTCCGCAGTGCACCCTGCGGTATGCCCCGCCGTTTGGTCAGCCATGTGCCCGACAACTTTGGATTTCCGACGTTTCTTAAGACTGTCGATACAGAACACCAACACGCCCAGATACAGAACATTCTGCCATGCATTGCACCATTCGATATATCCCCCACTGAGAGAACCTTCATAGACTTCTTTAAAAAATGCACTCCGTCCTCCGTAGGTAGCCAGGGTAGCCTGTCGGCTGGCATAGGTGCCGTCCGCCCACTGGGATAAATGTTTGTGAAGATAGAAGTCCGCTGTGTAGCCGGGATGTTCCCGGAAATAGGTCAGGCGCTCGTCGATCGCCAGACGGCTGATCTCGTTGGCGAGTGCAGTATCCATGCCGGCGGTATCGTAAGTATCGATATTGAAGCCGTTATACCAGCCACAGCCGCGGGAAGCTTCCTGCATTCCCATGGCGAGATAGGACATGGCGGTGACTCCGGAGCTTAACGTGTTCCCCGCCTTTTTCTCATAACATTTCTGTACCAGCGGCAGAATCCCCACAGAAGTAACAGCAAGACATACCGCCATGATGAGCAGTCCCAGACGCATCTTACCGTTCCGCCCCGGACGCAATGCCTCGAACAACAGCACCAGCAGTACCGCGATGATCGGGATCAGTGAATTCTTGCGCAGCATCACAGACAGTGTGAGGAACAGGATACTGCCGAAGCCTGTGAAAAGTATCTGACGGAGCATGCGGGGGACGTAATCGTAGGCGGTGACTGAGGGCGCATCATTTCGGGAGACGTTGTCCCGGTAGGAGCTGTCCGGAGAGGAGCCGCCCGGGGAGATGTTGTCCCGATAGGAGCTACCCGGGGAGACGTTGTCCCGATAGGAGCCGCCCGGAGAGACGCTCCCCAGCAACCGCAACAGCAAATAGCATCCCACCGACAATGCAGCGAAGGAAGGAATCTCGCCGTAGACGAAGGAGCTGTACATGATCATGGGCAGGTTACAGCATACCAAGACGAGATAACAGCAGGAGATCTTCTTGTAATTCTCCGGCCACAGATATTGCAGCGACAGATATTGGAACCAGATCGCCCCACACAACAGACAGACATAGACCAGCTTGATAAAGTGCCAGGCCGGTACGGACAGGCCGGTGAGATTCCAGATCCGGAGCAACAGCTCCAGAAAAGCCATCAGCCCGATCTGCTGTGGATAATAAGACAGATAAGAAACGGTGGGGTGGATAATATCAGTATTTCCCAGGATCCATTCCGCAGCCGCATTATATACAGACAGAGCATCCGCAGCGGGAACCGTGCGTCCGAAGAGGATCAGCAGGATACCAAGCCCAAATACAAAGGTCAAAGTAAAAACGAGCAGTCCGCGACGGAATTTCTCTCCTATTTTTTCATACAGAGACAGACATCCGCAAAACAGTAATCCGAAGCCTGCCAGCTCCAACAGATTCCACAGGGGATTGTCCGGACGCAGCAGGACCTGCTGGGTCTCCATATTGTCGGCATAGCAGGTCGTGAGAAAGCTGCCGGCGAACAGCAGCATGGAAAGCAACAGTGTCAGAAGCATGACAATGTTAAGCCCCAGGCGGTAAATGATATTGCAACAAGATCTGTTCTGAGATCCACTCATGGAAACAATTCCTCCGTAACCACAACAATAAATTTCAATTATGCAAGCATATTGGCTCACTTGCGCTCATTGCATTATAAGCTCACGAATTCGTGCTATCGCACTTTACATCCTGCTTCGCAGGATATTCGTTCGCTAATGAGCCCAGAAAAACAAATGTCTGCTTCGCAGCCACTTGTTCTTCCTTGAGGCTCATTATATCATAGCTTTTGCCCGCCCCCAAGAAAAATACGCGGGAAAAAGCAAAAATAGTGGCTGTAATGGAACAAGCGTGGTACAATAAACTTTATATAAGCACTTTTAACACGCAGAGATAAGAGGAATGGAAAATGGATAAAATTGCAGTATTGATCCCCTGCTACAATGAAGAGAAGACGATTGCCAAGGTGGTATCCGATGTGAAAAAGTTCCTGCCGGAGGCGGTGACTTATGTATATGACAATAATTCCACCGACCGTACCGTGGAACTGGCAACGGAAGCGGGAGCGATCATACGTCATGAATATGCCCAGGGAAAGGGAAACGTGATCCGCAGAATGTTTCGTGAGATCGATGCGGAATGCTATCTTATGATCGACGGAGACGACACGTATCCTTTGGATTGTGCCCGGGAGATGGTGGCAAAGGTTTTGGAGCATCAGGCGGATATGGTGGTGGGAGACCGCCTGTCGTCTACTTATTTTACGGAAAATAAGCGGCCGTTTCATAATTTCGGCAACAGTCTGATGCGTGCGGGGATCAACGGCCTGTTTCATTCCGATATCAAGGACATCATGACCGGTTATCGCGCGTTCAGTTATGAATTCGTGAAGACATTCCCGGTATTCTCCAAAGGATTTGAGATCGAGACGGAGATGACGATCCATGCGGTGAACTATAACATGCAGGTAGAGAATGTGGTGGTGGAATATCGTGACCGTCCCCAGGGCAGCGAGTCCAAGCTGAATACTTACAGTGACGGTTTCCGCGTGATCCGCAAGATGCTGCAGCTGTATAAAAACTATAAACCCATGCATTTCTTCGGCATGCTGGCATTTTTGCTGGCAGTGGTGTCGGTGATATTGTTTGTTCCGGTATTTTTGGAGTATCTGAATACGGGACTGGTGCCGAGATTCCCGACGCTGATCGCCTGCGGATTCATTTTGCTGGCGGGGATCCAGTCGTTTTTCTCCGGTATGATGCTGGAAGTTATGGCGGCCAAGGACCGGAAGGATTTCGAGTATCGTCTGAACCGTGTGCATGGGGAACATCAGGAACGTAAAGGATTATAATATGCAGGAGAAGAGAATACTTCCCAGACGCAGAGGCGGTGTGCTGCTTTGCGTTCTGGGATGTCTGTTTGTATTTTTCGTAAAAACAGAAAAAGATCTGGCGGCTGCGGGCAATATCCTGTGGACGGCCGGATATGTGGGAAGCACTCTGCTGTGGACCGTGCTTTTGGGATGCCTACTGGGTGTGATCGGAATGTTTGTGGTCTATCGCGCGGCAGAGAGGCCGGCACCTGAGGGTGCCGGTAAAGACAATGCCGTGTTCTGCAGATCTGCCGCGTGGATACAGAACCGCTCCGGGGCACAGGTGTTTTTCGGAAGTCTGTTATTGTTATGCCTTGCATGGCTTCCGGTATATCTGGCATATTACCCGGGAATCTGTGCTTATGATGCACCGGTACAGACCGGACAGATCGTGGAGCATTATTATTTTGATCATCATCCGATCGTGCACACGTTGCTTTTACAGGGGATGCTGTGGCTGGGAACGCAGCTGTTCGGGAGTATGAATGCCGGAATGGCACTGTACACTGCGCTGCAGATGCTGCTGCTGGCGGGCAGCATGTCCTACGGTGTGCTGGTATTGCACAGACGGCAGGTGGCGGCAGGCTGGCAGATCGTGATGCTGCTGCTTGGAATGTTTTTCCCGTTCCACTGGTATATGAGTGTCAGCATGACAAAAGATACGGTATTCAGTGCTTTTTTACTGCTGCAGCTGATCAGTCTGACGGATCTGTTGCTGGAGGACCGCAGGGAATGGCGTCCCGGAGTCCGGGATCTGCTGTTTTTTATCGGAACAGTGGGAATGATACTGTTTCGCAATAACGGAAAATATGCTATGATTGTACTATTAGCATTTCTTTTTCTGGCAGTATGCTTTGGAAAAAGAGCGAGGAAGCTCTGGGGGAGACTGTTTACGGTAAGTGTGGCAGCTTTCTGTATAGGGCTTTTTGTGCTGTCCACAGTGTTCTCCGCAACGCACGCGGAACAGGGAGACAGGAGAGAGATGCTGAGTATGCCGATCCAGCAGATGGCCCGCTGCATGATCTACCACGGAAGAGTGGGAGTACTCCCTGAGGATGACGGTACCATGTCGGAACAGGATCGGGCACTGGTGAATGATTTTATATTGGATGAGGCTTACAGGGATTATGATCCCGGCATCGCGGATCCGGTAAAGCGACATACCAACACGTATGTGGTGCGTTATCGCTCGGGAGATTTCCTGCGGACCTATTTTCATCTGCTGAAAGCTTATCCCGGAGATATGATCAATGCCGCACTGGCAGTGGATGCAGGATTTTTATCTCCCTTTGATGTCACCCATGCGGCGGTGAATGAAGTGCAGGGGAGAGAGGGCCTCGGATATATACAGACACGATGGGAAGAAGATACCCTGAACAACAGAGGGATCTACAAAGACAGCAAATGGCCGGGACTGTATGACCGCCTGGAGACATGGGCGGACGGGAACGGTTATCTGGAGCTTCCGGTACTGAAATATTTGTTCGTGCCAGGCAGTTATCTGTGGCTGTATCTGGCGCTGGCGGCGATACTTGTGATCGTGGACAGAAAGCGATACTGTCTGCCACTGGCGGTGATCGCCGGATATTATGGGACGATGCTGTTAGGCCCCACGGTGCAGATGCGATATGTCTATCCGGTGATGCTGGCACTGCCGTATCTGGTGGCGCTGATGTGCGGAACAGGCCGGAAGACGGAAAATGAGAAAACAGAGACAGAGATAAAACAGGGACAGAGATAGGATAGAGAAATGGACAAACTGATCATAGGAGCAGGGCTGTATGGATTGTATGCGGCGCTGTATTGTGCAAAAAGAGGGCAACAGGTAGAGGTGCTGGAGATGGAAGAGGCTCCTTTTACCAGAGCCACATATATCAATCAGGCCCGGGTACACATGGGATATCACTACCCGAGGTCTCTATCTACGGCCATGAAATCCGCCGGATATTTCAAGCGTTTTACAGAGGACTATTCCTTCTGTCTTCATACCGCGTTTCAACAGATTTATGCCACTTCCGCTCATTTTTCCTGGACGGATGCGGCGGAATTTTTGAAGTTCTGCCGGGATGGCGGGATTCCCTGTAAGGCGCTTCCTGTGGAAGAATATTTCCAGCCGGGGCTGTGCGACGGAGCTTTTCTCACCGAGGAGTATACCTACGATGCCCATATCCTGCGGGATCATCTGATGGAGGAGATCGCGAAATATCCGGGAGTGAAGCTGCACTTCGGGCGGCAGATCACAGAGATCGTAAAACAATCGGACTGCTATGAGATCACCGCATTGCATGAGGGCCATAGAGAGGTATACCGGGCACCGTTTGTGCTGAATGCCACTTACGCTTCCGTGAATCAGGTGCTGGAAAAGGTAAAGGGAGTCACGGCAGAACCCTTCGGACTGAAGTATGAATTATGTGAGATCATCCTGTGCAAAACAGGTGACAAGCTCAGGGACATCGGATTTACAGTAATGGATGGACCGTTTTTCTCCATTATGCCTTTCGGCAGGACGGGATATCATTCCCTGACTTCGGTGACTTTTACACCGCATAAGACAAGCTACGATGCTACACCGCAGTTCTCCTGCGTGGGGGCGGACGGCAATATCTGCAGAGGCGGCTGGCTGGGGAATTGCAACGATTGTCCCGGCAGACCGGAGAGTGCATGGGAGTATATGTCTACGCTGGCGAGAAAGTATCTGCGGGAAGAATATAGCTTCAGTTATGAGAAGTCACTGTTCTCCATGAAGCCGATCCTGAAGGCTTCGGAGATCGATGATTCGAGACCTACCGTGATCCGGGCATTATCCGAGAGCCCCACCTTCATCAGCGTCTTATCCGGCAAGATCAACACGGTATATGACCTGGATCCTTTTTTAGATTAGGATAACCATTCCGAGAGATTATAAATAATAATAGATATAGGGGAAACGTTATGGAGAGAACCGCAATCCTGAATAAAGAGAAAAATTTTGTATCCTGCGTGCTGTATCTGCACAACGATGGTGCGCACATCCGTGATTTCCTGAATACGGTCTGTGGCACCATGGAAGAACATTTCGAAAAATATGAGATTGTCTGTGTGAATGACTGCTGCATGGACAATACCATCGAGGAGATCCATCGATTTCTGGAAGAAAGCAGAGGAAATCATGTGGTGAGCATGATCAATTTAAGCTTTTATCAGGGAGTCGAGATGGCCATGAATGCCGGAAGAGATCTGGCAGTGGGAGACTTCCTGTTCGAATTCGACAGATGCCTGCCGGATTTTGAGCCGTCACTGATCATGGATGTTTATGACAGAGCGCTGGAAGGCTATGATGTGGTGGCAGCCGCTCCGGGGAGAGATGTGGCACTGACCTCGCGGCTGTTCTATGCAGTATATAATCTGGGAAGCCGTAATACCCATAAGCTGCGTCAGGAGAGATTCCGTATCATATCCCGCCGCGCAGTGAACCGTGTGAATCAGATGAATGCGTACATTCCTTACCGCAAGGCGATGTATATGAATTGCGGACTAAAGGCGGATACGCTGGTCTATGAGAATAAAAAGAAGGCAGGCAGTGCCAGGAACCGGGAGGAGCGCAGCACCCGCAGCAGTCTTGCACTGGATACGCTGATCATTTTCACCAATGTCCTGGAGAAGTTCTCTATGCTGGTGAGTGTGATCCTGTTCTCTGTGATGATGATCATGTTTGCCTGGATCGTGTATTCGATCTTCAGCACGGTACGTCCCGTGGAAGGCTGGATGAGTCTGATGACACTGATATCGTTTGGATTTTTCATGATGTCCGTCATGCTGACACTGATCTTCAAATATCTGTCCGTGATCCTGAATATGAGCTTTAAGAGACAGCACTATGTAATCGAAGGAGTGGAAAAACTGACAAAATGATGTTTACGATTATTTTTCCGGTATTAAATGAACGTCTGCGCTTAGAGAACGGTGTGACCCGCACGGTGGAATATCTGCAAAGCATTGCTTTTGAAGACTATGAGATCATTATCGTGGATAACGGTTCCGAGGATGAGACACCGCAGATCGCAGAAAAGCTGTGTAAAAAATATGATAAAGTAAGATATGAGAGGATCAATGTCCGCGGTGTGGGTGCGGCATTCCGCAGAGGTGTGGAAGTAAGCCACGGCGATGTGGTAGGCTATATGGACATCGACCTTTCCACCAATATCAGGCATCTGGGAGAGGCGATTCATCTCTTCGAGACGCAGCCCGAGATCCAGTATATCAACGGCAGCCGTTTTGCCAGAGAATCCGATACCAGGGGCAGAAAATGGTACCGCAGGATCACGTCGCAGGGACTGTTGATTCTGTTAAAGCTGTTCTTACGGATGAAATCCACGGATGCTATCTGCGGATTCACGTTTGTCCGCAGAGAGACGGCACTCTCACTGATCGAGGGCTGCAGCCGGGATAACGGATGGTTCTACATGATCGAATTCCTGCTCCGGGCGGAGAAAAGAGGCGTGACCATACTGGATTATCCGGTGGAGTGGCAGGAAGACTATAATACTACCGTTAAGGTATTCAAGACGATCTGTAATTATCTGGTACAGATCGCAAGGTTATTCAACGAGTTTTATATCAAAAAGCACATATAAGCGAAAGAAGGACGACAGAATGGCACATATTAAGAGAATCGATCTGACGAGAGATGTAGAAGCACATGCGGATGCCTACAGAGAGGCTATTGAGAAGGTATGCAGGGAGACCGCCTTTTCCGGCGGAAAATATGCAGATGCATTTGACAAGGAATTTGCTGCTTATGTGGGCAGTAAATATGCCAGTGGCGTGAACAACGGTACTTCCGCATTGCATCTGGCGATGCTGGCGCTGGGCGTAGGCCCCGGAGATGAGGTCATTGTTCCTGCCAATACTTATATCGCGACAGCATGGGGCGTCAGCTATACGGGAGCCACGCCGGTGTTCGCAGATTGTACGCCGGATACCTGGGAGATTGATCCTTCCGTGCTGGAAGCGAAGATCACGGAGAGGACGAAGGGAATCATCGGTGTCCATCTCTATGGCCAGCCCTTTGATTATGCAGGCGTGCGCGAGATCGCAGACCGTCACGGACTGTTCGTGGTGGAAGATTGCGCACAGGCCCACGGGGCACAGTTTGAGGGGAAAAATGTGGGAACCCTGGGAGATCTGGCATGCTTCAGCTTCTATCCGGGCAAAAACCTCTATGCTTTCGGAGAAGGCGGAAGTGTCACCTGTGAGAAGGAAGAGTACTATAAGCATATCGACCGCCTGAAAAATCAGGGCTGCGATGTGCGTTATTATCATGATGAGATTGGATATAATTATCGACTGGAGGGACTGCAGGGTGCGGTATTGAGCGTCAGCCTGAAATATCTGCCGGAGTGGACGAAGAGACGTCAGGAGATCGGACACCGCTATATCCGGGAGATCACGAATCCTCTGATCACCATGCAGCATCATCCGGAGAACACCACACCGGTGTTCCATCTGTTCGTCATCACGGTACCGGATCACGATGATTTTGTGAAGTATATGGCAGACAATGATGTGGAATGCAACATGCATTATCCGGTGCCCTGCCATTTACAGAAGGCATATGCAAACCTTGGTTATAAGCCGGGAGACTGCCCGAATGCGGAATACCTGGCAGCACATTGTGTGACACTGCCGCTGTTCCCCGAGATGCGGGAGGATGAGATCCGGAGAGTCATCGAGCTGTGTAATGCTTACAGACAGTAAGGAGATCACAATGCAGACCGTAACAGCAGAAAATAAAACATCGGAAAATAAAACATCGAAAGCAATTTCTGAGAACTACCGGGATACGCAGGCCGGGATCTGTCTGCGCCTCATGACCTATGAGGATACGGACCGTATCGTGGCATGGCGTAACAGCGATGCCGTGCGTAAAAATTTTATCTATCAGGAGCTTTTTACCAGACAGTCCCATGAGCACTGGATCCGGACACATGTGGAGACCGGAGATGTGGTGCAGATGATCATCTGTGATCTGGAAGGAGATAAGCCGTTGGGATCTGTGTATATCCGGGATATTGACAGACATCACAATAAGGCGGAGTACGGAATCTTCATCGGAGAAGAGAGCGCCCGAGGCCGCGGGATCGGCACAGCGGCGGCGAGGCTGATGTTACGGTACTGTTTTGAGCAGGAAAAGCTGCACAGAGTCTACCTGCGGGCATTGTCGGAGAACCTGCAGGCCATCCGAAGCTATGAAAAGGCAGGATTCGTCAGAGAAGGACTGCTAAGAGACGATGTGTGTATTGACGGTGTGTACCGGGATATTGTCTGGATGGCAGCCGTGAATCCGGCAGATTAAGAAGGAGCAAGCAACAAAAAATGGACAGAATAAAAAAAGTAAGTTTTGTGATCCCCTGCTACCGTTCGGAGCATACGCTGCCCCATGTAGTTACGGAGATCCGCGAAAAAATGCAGGAACTGACACAGTATACGTATGATATTTTTCTGGTGAATGATGCATCACCGGACAATACCATGGAAACGATCCGGGATCTGTGTGAAAAATACGATAATATCAAGGGCATCGGCTTCGCCAGGAATTTCGGACAGCATGCGGCATTGATGGCAGGACTACGGCATTCCGACGGAGATTATGTGGTGTGCCTGGATGATGACGGACAGACCCCCGCCGATGAAGTGGATAAGCTGCTAAATAAGCTGGAGGAAGGCTTTGATGCTGTCTATGCCAGTTATGAACACAAGCAGCACTCCGCATTCCGGAATCTGGGCAGCAAGGTCAATGAGCTGATGACGCGGATGATGTTAAACAAGCCTGCGAATCTGTATATTTCCAGCTATTTTGCGGTGAAGCGGTTCGTGGTGGAGGATATGATCCGCTATGAGAATTCGTATCCTTATGTCATCGGACTGGTGCTCCGTGCCACGAAAAACATTACCAACGTGCCGGTGTGTCACAGAGAGCGGGAAGAGGGCAATTCCGGTTATACGCTCAAGAAGCTGCTGGGATTATGGTTCAACGGATTTACGGCATTTTCCGTGAAACCGCTGCGGATCGCCACATCTCTCGGTGTGGGCTTCGCAGGACTGGGTTTTCTCTATGGAATCTATACGATCATCAAGAGACTGGTGAATCCCAATGTCCCTATGGGCTTCAGCGCATTGATGGCGGCACTGGTATTTTTCGGCGGCATGATCATGATCATGCTGGGACTGATCGGAGAATATGTGGGACGTATCTACATCAGCATGAATAATTCTCCCCAGTATGTGATCCGTGAGCGAATCGGACTCGGAACAGATGAGGACCCGCGAGTCTGAATAGATAAATATAAAGTGAAAAACGAAATAAAAGATTTTGAACAGAAGGGTAAGACAAGACCATATGAAAAATACACGTTTTGTAAATTGGTGGAAACAGGACAAACGTTATATTACCTTACTTAAGGCGGTACTTATGGCACTGCTTCCGCTGGTATGCTGTCTGATCCGGACGGCGGCAGAGGGGAGAAGCATCGGCCAGGTCTATTTGCCTTCTTCGGAATGGAATGATGAATTATTCTATTTTAAACAAGTGGAAGGCATTGTGAATTACGGATTTCCCATGGGGTATTTCGGGTTTAACGAAAGCCATGCGCTGCAGCTGTCTTTCGCAGCCTGGAGTCCCGTGCTGGTATTCCCCTGGATCCTGTGGGGACTGGTGTTCGGCTGGAATCTGCTGTCACCGGTGATCTGCAACATTGTTCTGATGACGGTTACGATGTTCGTATTTGTCTGGCTGGTAAAGCCGACCTGGAAGCAGCTGGGGATCCTGACGGTTTTGTTTGGACTGTATTCGTTATTCGTAAGATACATGCTCTCCGGTATGCCGGAAGTCATCTGTTTCAGTATGCTGATCCTGTTCTATGGTCTGGCAATGAGCTATCTGCAGAAAGAGAGTAAAGGCAAGCTGATCGCTATGTTTGTGATCTCTGTGCTGCTTGTGCTGATGCGGCCGTATATGTTATTGTTCCTGGCGCTTGCCTGCTTTTTCTGGATCCGGGAGGATCGAAAATGGGGGAGCATCGGATCTGTGATCGTGGTGGCAGTGACGGGAATCCTGTATGTGCTGATCAAACATTACCTGGGTGCGGAATATTTTACACCGTTGTTTTATACCGACTGGATCACGACGTTCTTCACGGATGGGATCGGTGCCGGTTTCCGTAACTTTTTCGGGACGTTACATTGGAAAGGACTGGAATTTGTCAGACATTGTATCGCCGGGGCGCAAAGCGGTCTGGCTTCGGGAGCCTTTTTTGACGGCTATCTGATCCTGCTGGGAATCCTGGCAGTGAACAGTATCTGTGACCGGAACAGACTGCGCAGGGCTGTCCGTGCGGAGAAGATCGTCATGGAACCGGCAGACGAAGCTGTTCGTACGGCGGTTTTCGGAAAATACACATTGACGGAAGAACAGAAAAAGAAGTTAACGAACCAGCTGATCATAGAAGTGCATTTTGCACTGAGCCTGATCGCGATGTTATTCGCACATCTTTTGATGTATAAGATGACAGAGGGCAGCAAGCATTTTCTGACCTTTATCGCAGCGGGAATTTTTATTGTTAGCATGCTGGAGACAAAATATTATAAAAAAGCGGTGCTTTTGGGAGCGGCTTTTCTTTACCTGTACAGCTATAAAGCAGTGGAACCGTATGATTATCAGGTCCCCTATGTGACGCAAGGACGACAGGAACAGATTGCATACTGGAGTGAGGTTTTTGCAGAAAAAGTGTCTGTGGATACAGAACAGGTTCCGGATTATAAAAATGTGGTGATCTGGACGTTGGGAGATGTGACAGAGGAAGGAAATCAGAGCCTGAAATGGCAGCTGTTATACGGTACGCCCAAGGGATTTGGCATCAGCTGCTGTGAATTTCAATATGTTTCGGAACACCTGACGGAGCTTGAGAGCCGTTATGTTGCCACAGTAAGCGGCGGAATTATTGATGGAATGTGTCAGGCACAGGGGTATGAAGAACTCGGGCGCGATGCGGATATGGTACTGTATCAAAGATACTAGTGTGAAAGAAAGTAGAGGAAAGCCATAAACTGGCGCACTTGAATAAGCTGTC
>ENA-OPRV01001408-OPRV01001408.1-human-gut-metagenome-genome-assembly--contig:-NODE-1408-length-12697-cov-2.482202_pt1 | contig 12697 bp, 11 predicted proteins | sample MGYA00241896_ERZ501886 | MGnify/ENA primary metagenome ERZ501886 (study PRJEB25962, sample SAMEA2042452) | human gut metagenome | biome: human gut; feature: human-associated habitat; material: faeces... | reverse complement strand
AACTACAAATTTCGATAAAAGTGCAATAACAGGTAATGCCACTAAAATAATGCATGTCATAAGTACATTGATTCTAAACATCATAAATAATACAAAAGTAAATGTACATACAGCTGAAATCACACGTGATAAAGTTTGTTGCAAAGCATTCGATAATGTATCCACATCATTTGTGATACGCGATAACAATTCACCCGTCTTTTCCTTATCAAAATAAGATACAGGTAAATGATGGATTTTATCTTCAATCGCATTACGCACATCAAACATCGTTTTTTGAATGGCATCCGTCATAAAGATGGCCATTAAAAATTGAGATATTGTCTTCACAATATAGATGGAAAATAAGATACATAAGATATGTATAACTTACCTGGACTGGTTGATGTGCCGCAATATCCGATGCTAGCTGTGTTGTGATCATACCTTCTACAGTCGGATTTAATGCAAAGGTTACTTGGGCTGTAATAACCATTAAAATACCAAACAACAGCTTAAAACGATAGGGCTTAATAAACACAAAAAGATGAGATAAACATTCAGTAAACTTCATTTTCTTAGTTTCTTTCATAATCATCTAACTCCTTTTGTGTTAATTGTGAATGAGCAATCTCTTGATACACACTACAATCCTTTAACAACTGTGCATGCGTTCCCATTCCAATTATCTGACCTTCATCCAAAACAATAATCATATCTGAATCCATGATTGTAGATATCCTTTGGGCAACAACAAAAAAGATTGCATCCTTTACCTCTGGTTTCAATGCCTTTCTTAATGTTGCATCTGTTTTAAAATCTAACGCACTAAAGCTATCATCATAAATATAGAGTGACGGCTTTTTTAAGATGACACGCGCAATTGATAACCTTTGTTTCTGTCCACCCGAAATATTCGTTCCATCTTCCGCAATTTCATCTTCATACCCATGTTCTCTTTTCAAAATAAAGTCACTTGCTTGCGCAATCGTTGCGGCATGAACCATTTCTTCTTCACTTGCATCAGGTTTTCCAAAACAAATATTCGATTGAATACTTCCCTTAAACATATGTGCTTTTTGTGCAACATATCCAATTTGTGCATGTAAGCTCTCTAAATCATATTTACGAATATCAACACCATTGATTTCAATTGAACCTCGACTTACGTCATAAAAACGATTCATTAATTTTACTAATGTACTCTTACCCGATCCTGTACTTCCAATCACGGCAATCTTTTGTCCTTTATGACAAGTAAAATCAATATCCTTTAATACGGCTTCTTCTCCATTTGGATAAGAGAAGCTTACATCCTTAAAGCTTAGTATTTGAATTGAATCTAATGAAACACAATCATTTTCATTAACAATACTCGGCTTTGTATCTAACACTTCCATGATACGTTTAGCCGATACATTGGCTCTAGGATACATCATAAATACCATACAGAAAATCAGTACAGACATCATAACGTGGAATAAGTATTCGACAAAAGCCACTACATTTCCTAATGTAATCGCATCCGTATTTAGTAAAGTACAACTTAAATAATATACGATCACCGTTGCGATATTCATCAAAGAAAAAAGATGGTTCCGTACAAGACATCAATTTAAATAGTTTTGCACTCTGGTCACGATAGAAATCATTTTCATTAGAAAAACGCTTCTTTTCATAATCTTGTTTATTAAAAGAGCGAATAACACGAATTCCAGTAATATTTTCACGCAATATTTGATTAATGTGGTCAATCGACTTTTGTTGATTTTCACTCAATGGTTCGCTTACCTTAGCAACAATGATTACACCTATAATAACAACTGGAATCGTAGCTAAAACTACATAAGAGAGTTGTAAAGATATTTTTAATATCAACATGACCGAAACACACATCATAACCGGTGTTAATAATGCGGATTTTAATATGACATTTAAAAATAACATAATTTGATATGCATCATTGTTTGTACGAGTAATCATACTGGACACACCAAATTTCTCCATTTCAGCTGCCGAAAAAGATTGTGAATGCTTAAATACATCATTACGAATATCACGTGTAATATTAGATGAAATCTTGGAGCAGCAATAGCCAAGTAATACAACACCGCTTACCCCAATTATACTAATGATAGCCATTAGCCCCCAACGACTATATAAATAAGTTGTGTCTTGTGTTTCAATACCATGATCAATCATATCTGAAATGATGGTTGGAATACCTAGTTCTACAAGGGCAAAACCAAATACACTTATAAAATCCAACAAGAACCATTTCTTATATTTCATTAAATATTTCCATATAAGCTTCATATATTCCCCCTACAAAATAAAAGGGGTTCATTTGAACCCCGAATCAATTATTCACCTAATTTAGTTTTAACTGTTTCTAAAACTTCATCAGCAGTGTCTTTGTTTAAGCATTCTTGAGCTAATCCTTGCATTTCTTCATAGCTTAAAGATTTAACAACCTTACGAGCCTTTAAGATTTGAGTAGCACTCATTGAGAATTCGTCAAGACCTAGACCTAACAAGATAGGAACTGCATGTGGTTCACCAGCCATGGCTCCACACATACCAACCCATTTACCGTGTTCGTGAGCACCTTTAATTGTGTTAGCAACTAAACGTAATACACTTGGATTGTATGGTTGATACAAGTAAGAAACGTGTTCAGACATACGGTCAGCAGCCATTGAGTATTGGATCAAATCGTTTGTTCCAATTGAGAAGAAGTCTGCATATTTAGCAAATTGATCAGCAAGAACTGCAGCAGCTGGAATTTCAACCATCATACCAACTTCAATACTGTCACTAACTGCAACACCTTCAGCAACTAATTCAGCCTTAACTTCTTCAAAGATTGCCTTTGCATCACGGAATTCTTTAACTGTAGCGATCATTGGGAACATAATGCAAAGTCTTCCGTAAACTGATGCACGGCATAATGCACGTAATTGAGTTTTGAAGATATCTGTTTCTTTTAAGCAAAGACGAATTGCACGATATCCTAAGAATGGGTTCATTTCTTGAGGGAACTCATAGTAAGATAAGTGTTTATCTCCACCAATATCTAATGTACGAACAACAACTTTTTTACCTTGCATACCTTCTAATACTTGTTTGTATGCTTCAAATTGTTCATCTTCTGTTGGGAAGTGATCTGAATCCATGTATAAGAATTCTGTACGGAATAATCCGACACCTTCACCACCGTTAGTTAATACACCTTCAACATCTTTGAATCCACCGATGTTACCAGCAAGTTCTACTTCGTGTCCATCAGTAGTAACTGATTTTTCATTTTTCAATACTTTTAATTCTTCTTTTTCTTTTAAGAACGCTTCAGCCTTAGCTTCATATTTAGCAACTGTTTCTGCATCCGGATTGATTTCAACAACACCATCTAATGCATCTAATGCCAAAGTATCACCAGTCTTACATGCATCACATACACCTGGGCATCCTACAACTGCAGGGATTTCCAATGAGTTAGCCATGATAGCTGAGTGAGATGTTTTACCACCGATTTCAGTAGCGAAACCTTTAACAAATTCATTTAATTGAGCTGTATCACTTGGAGTCAAATCGTGCGCAACGATAATTGAATCTTCAGCAATACTTGTTAAATCAGGAATTGTTAATCCTAATAAATTACATTTTAAACGGAAAGTAACGTCTTTGATGTCAGCTGCTCTTTCACGGAAATAATCATTGTCCATACTTTCAAACATTTCAACCATTTGGTTAGCGACTTGTTCAGTAGCATATTCAGCATTCACACCATCATTTTCGATCATAGCTTTAATTTGACCAGCTAATTCAGGGTCACCAGCCATCATCAAGTGAGCATCAAATACAGCTAATTCTTCGTCACTTAAACGTTTAGCTGCTCTTTCTTTTACTCCTTCGATATCTTTTTTAGTTTGTTCTAGAGCATCTTCGAATTTTTTAACTTCTTCTTCAGCTACTCCTGCTTTTTTTTCAATAACAACTTTTGGTGTTTCTAATTTGTAGACTTTTGCTACTGATACACCAGCACTTGCTGCTATCCCTTTTAACATGATAAATTCCTCCTAAAACAAGCGAAAAACGCTTTCATTTACAAATAAAATTTTAACACTTTTTTTTCAAAGATACAAGAAAAGTAGGCATTTGCTGCATGCTAGTTTAAACCTTCAAATTGAAGCTTATAATATTTTGCATAAGTACCATTTAATTTCATCAATTCATCGTGTGTTCCACGCTCATGCATACCAGTCGCATCGATTACGACAATCTCATCCGCATTACGAATCGTTGATAAACGATGTGCAATTGTGATACAAGTACGATTCTTACTTAAATCTTCTAAGCTTTTTTGAATAATACGCTCACTCTCATTGTCCAAAGCACTTGTTGCTTCATCTAAAATCAATATCTTAGGATTTTTCAAGAATACACGAGCAATCGAAATACGCTGTTTCTGTCCACCTGATAATCGTGTACCTCTTTCACCACAATACGTATCATAGCCTTCCGGTAAAGACATAATAAAATTATGGATATTGGCCTTTTTAGCTGCCTCTACAATTTCTTCATGAGTTGCGTTTGGTCTACCATATGCGATATTTTGTTCAATTGTTCCTGTAAACAAATATACATCCTGCTGAACTAAACCAATATTAGAACGAAGTGACTTCAAAGTTACATCTTTAATATTTTGACCATCAATACAAATGGAACCAGTTGTAACATCATAAAAACGAGATAGCAATGAACAAAGCGTAGTCTTACCAGAACCACTAGGTCCTACCAACGCAATCTTTTCACCAGCCTTGATATGTAAATCTACATCATCTATAACCTTCTCATTATCATTATACTGAAATGACACATGATCAAAATCAATGTTACCAGATACGTTATCTAGATCCTTCGCATCTTTAGAATCTTGAATTTCAGGAATTTCATTCATAACTTCCTCAAAACGTCTAAAGCCAGAGAATCCTTTTTGGAACATTTCTGTAAATTCAACCAATACTTCGATTGGCGAAACAAAAACGTTAATATATAAGGCAAAAGTAGCTAATACAATTGGATTCAAATCACCATTGGCGATAAATAAGCCACCAAACACAATAATTGTGACATATAATAATCCTTGAAAGAAATTATTGCCTCCTTGGAACGTTCCCATAACACGATAGTTATCTTTTTTCGATTCCAAGAATTCCATATTTGAATGATTAAATTTATCAATTTCAATATCCTCATTCGCAAAAGACTGTACAACACGAATACCACCTAAGGAATCTTGAAGACTTGCATTAACCGTACCTATCTTCTTTCTGTTTTCCATAAAGGTCCTTCGCATTTTTTTATTTTGTGAATAGCTAAATACCATCATTACAACGGTGACAGCTAATAAAATCAATGCCAATGGCCTATAGATCGTTGCCAAAATAATAAAAGATCCAATAATTTTAAATAGAGAAATAAATAAATTTTCCGGTCCATGATGTGCAAACTCACAAATATCAAACAAGTCTGAAACAACTCTAGACATCATGACACCTGTATTGTGTTTGTCATAATAAGAAAAAGATAATCTTTGATATTGATTGAATAAATCCTGACGCATGTCACTTTCCATGTTGGCTCCCATCACATGGCCTTGACAACTCACGTAATAACGACACAATGCTCGTATTACATACATCACAAACAAACCTATTCCTAAGGCAATTATTCCTTTTAAGATTTCATTTGAAGGCTTTAAAAAGAAATGTCCTGTACAATAACTTAAAATCAAAGGAAAAGAAAGATCGACAATACACATAATAAACGCGCAAAATAGATCCATAAAGAAAATTCCTTTATATGGTTTATAATATTGTAAAAATCGTTTAAATGTACTCATATATACCCTCCTAATTTCTGTATTATACAAGAAATTCAAAATTATTTCCAAAGTAATGCTAAAATATAAAAAGAATGGAGAAATGATTATGATTAAAATATTGTTTTTTGATATTGATGGAACACTTTTAGAACTTGGCAAAAAGGAAATGCACCAAGAACTAGTTGATGCGTTAAACTTAGTTAAGGAAAAAGGCATCAAAATCTTTTTAGCTACAGGAAGACCACCATTTGTCATCCCTAAATTCCATGAAATTGAATTTGATGGGATTCTAGCTTTCAATGGTTCATATTGTTACACGAATAACGAATTAATCTACAAAAATCCAATGGATAAAAAGGATATTAAAATGTTTGTAGATAATGCAAAAAAATTAAACAAAGCAGTCACTTTAGCTGGAATCAATAAGATGGGATGTAATTTTGATGATGAAATCTTAGAAGAATATTTCATGATTGCCAACCAACATGTTCATGTAATTGATGAGTTTAATGAATTTATGAAAGAAGAAATTTATCAAATGATGGTTGCGACTACACAAGATCGAGATGAATTGATTTTAAAAAACACAACCACATTAAAAGTGGCTCGTTGGTGGGATAAAGCATGTGACATTATTCCTTGTAACGGCGGAAAAGATGTTGCCATTCAAAAAGTATTGGATTTCTACAATTTCAATAAAGATGAAGCCATGGCCTTTGGTGATGGTGGAAATGATATTTCTATGCTTAAATATGTTGGTACTGGTGTTGCGATGGGTAATGCCAAAGACAGTGTAAAAGCTATAGCCGACTACATTACCGATTCTGTACAAGAAGATGGAATAGTCAGTGCATTAAAACATTTTGAAATCATATAGAAAAAGACAGCAATTTTCTTGCTGTCTTTTTACGTATGTCCTATTCTTTATCTTTCTTGCTATCTTCGATAACTCTTGAAGCATAAGGTTCTGGCACTGGATCATAACGGTCCATTTTCATAGTATAAGTACCTAAACCAGTCGTCATACTTCTTAATTCAACGCAATATCTAGACATGTTTGCCATTGGAACTTGTGCATCAATTTCTTGGTCTGAATCCACTGGAGTCATACCCATAATTGAACCTCTACGTTTATTCAAATCACCAATAACAGCTCCTGTAAATTCATCTGGCACACGAATTTTAACATTCATGATTGGTTCTAATAAGATTGGATGAACCTTAGTCATCGCATCCTTATAAGCTAAGTGAGCAGCCATTTTAAATGCCATTTCACTTGAGTCAACATCATGATATTTACCATCTAATAATGTTGTCTTCACATTGACCATCTTATATCCAGCTAAAGGACCTTTTTGGCAGCATTCACGAAGTCCAGTTTCTACAGCTGGGAAGTATTGTTTAGGAACAGCCCCACCAAATACCTTTTCTGCGAATACCATTTCTTCTTCATCTGGATTTGGACTGAATTCAACAAATACATGCCCAAATTGTCCGTGTCCACCAGATTGTTTTTTATGACGACCTTCACCTACGGCTGTCTTTGTGATTGTTTCACGATATGTAATCTTTGGATCACTTAATACAACTTCCGCTTTAAATTTAGAATTTAATTTATTTACAATTACCTCTAAGTGTTGGTCACCAATACCATAAATCACTGTTTCTTTTGTTTCAGGATTGTTTACCACTTTAAATGTTGGATCTTCTTCCTGTAAACGAGCCAATCCATTTGATAAACGATCCTCATCATTTTTAGTCTTAGGTACAACAGCCTGTCCATACATTGGTGTATCGAATGTGATTGGATCTGCCATCAACAATTTACCTTTATCACACAATGTATCGTTTGTCTTTGTATTCTGTAATTTTACTAAAGCCCCAATATCACCTGTAAATAATTTACCAGCTGCCGTCTGGTGTTTACCTTTAACGATATAAATTTGACTGATCTTTTCTGGTTTACCATTATTGGCATTAACCACTGTACTATCCGCTGCAAGTACACCACTCAACACTTTTACATAGCTGATTCTTCCAACAAATGGATCGACAATTGTCTTAAAGACTTGTGCTGTCAATACTTCAGTTTCACTTGTCAACAATTCAACCTTCACACCATTTGGAGTTGTAGCTGTATACATACCTCTTTCTGAGTATGTTGGGAAATAATCAATAATTAAATCCATCAAACGTTGGATACCAATTGAATTAACGGCACTTCCTGAATAAACTGGACAAATTTCACCATTACGTACACCAATTCGTACACCACGTTTTAATTCTGCATCACTAAATTCTTCACCAGAGAAGAATTTTTCCATTAATTCATCATCACCCATCGCAACCGCTTCGGCAATCTGATCTTTATAAAGAGCCACCTCTTCCTGCATTGATTCAGGTACTGGGCATGCTTTATCAGCTAATTCTGGACTATAATACCAAGCTTTATTTTTAATGATATTTACAGATCCAACAATCTTTCCATCTTCAACAATTGGAACTTCAAATGGAATGACACTCTTACCAAATTCTTCACGCAATGCTTGATAACTTGCATCAAAACTTGTGTGTTCTTCATCTAACTTATTAATGAAAAAGATTGTTGGTTTCTTTTCTGTAATTGCTTGTTTATAAGCCAATTTTGTTCCTGATTGTAAAGGTTCTTTGGCATTGACTACAATCAAACTAGAATCACCTACCGCAAAACCACCTTGTTTTTCACCAACAAAATCCAAATAACCTGGTGTATCAATAAAATTAATTTTACTATCTTCCCATTCAATTGGAACGATAGTTGTATAAACTGAAAGTCCACGACGAATTTCTTCAGCATCGAAGTCAATCATTGAGCTTCCTTCTGTTGTTTTTCCAAAACGATCTGTTGCTTTTGTATAATACAACATAGCTTCTAGAACACTTGTCTTACCTGCACCACTATGTCCGATCACACTTACGTTACGTACTTCAAAACTCTGATAATCTCTCATATGCTTAACCTCATCTTAAAATCGGCTCTAATTGAGCTCTGCAGTGTTCACGAACATAATCTAATGCAACACGACCTTGTTTATCTGTCATATCTTTATCAGCACCATAAGCTAATAGTTTTTCTACTAAGCTTGGGTATCCTCCATATGCTGCACGCATCAAAGCAGTAACACCATTATTATCAAATAAATTTACATCGGCATTTCTTTCTAGTAATAAGTGGATTGTGTCACGTTTAAACGCGATACAAGCTTCCATTAAAGCACTACGACCTACTTCGTCTTGATCATTGATCTTTGCCCCAGCATCCAATAATACTTCTACACAACGATCTTGGCCTAATAAACAAGCACGCATTAAAGCTGTACGTCCTCTGTCATCTTTCGCATTTACATCAGCACCTGCATCAATCAAAGCTTTTAAGATTGTTTTATTGCCTTTTTTTGCAGCTGTCATCAAAGCTGTTTTCCCTTTATTATCTGTAATATTCACATCAGCCCCATTATCAAGTAAAACCTGTACAACATCTTTACGATCACGCTTACTTGCACGCATCAATGCTGTACGTCCATCACCATTCTGATAGTTTACATCCGCTCCTGCTTTGATTTGTGAACACACCATTGGAAAATCACCGTTTGCACATGCATCCCAAAATACCTTATTAAAATTCTGATCCATTTCAATCATCCTCCTCATCACTATTGTTCTTGAAATCACAGAAAAACTGGAATGACAGTTCACCCCAGTTTACATATGTACAAAGAAAGATTGAAATTTTTATTTGATTCGACAACTTGAACTTGATTCATCTCAATCACTCCTTTGCTTTAACTGATTCCATTCTAACAAAGAAAATATTAAGTGCAAATCAAGTACCAAATTGGACAGAATAACTACCAATTATGCCTTTTCACAAAACAATTCAATTGATTCATGTAGTGGACCTTCTATAAAGGCAATACGAATTGGAAATACTGGATCTGTTTTCATATCCACATCTTTTGGTTCAACAATCACCTTATATCCCGCATCACGTACTTTTTCAACAATTTCATCCACATGATCTGTACCGAACGCAAAATGACGGATGCACCCTTCTCCAGCTAGCTTTGTGCCATCCAAAAAGATTTCAATACAACTATTAAAACAATCCAAATGAATACCTGTATCCCACTTTCTTAAAATTGGAAGTTCTAGTAATTCATGATAGAAATAAATCATTTCATTATATTGTTCTTGAGTCTCACATTTAAATGCAACATGATGAATTCCTTTAATCATGGTTTCTTCTTTCTAACAAGCTAAATGTTACTTGTCCCTTTTCACGCTGTACATCTGTACAAACAACTCGTACACGCATTCCCATCTGGAATACTTTTCCATGTGTCTGGCCCTTTAAAGTCATTGTATCCTCATCATAATCATAGAAGTCATTTGCCAAAGTATGTACTGGAACAAGTCCTTCCACTGTATTATCCATTTCCACAAAGAAACCAAAGCTCATCACACCAACAATTGTACCTTCAAAAACTTGGCCAATTCTTTTTTCCATGAACTGTGCCTTCTTATAGTCATTAACCATTCTTTCCATCATGATCGCATCTCTTTCTTTTTCAGAAATATGGAAAGCCTGTTTTTCGATTTTCTTTTCATCATTTGTTGGGGTACGCTTTTGTTCATTGAAGCAATACGCATGCAACATACGGTGTACAACCAAATCAGAATAACGACGAATCGGACTCGTAAAATGACAATATTCTTCTAAGGCCAAACCAAAGTGTCCTAAACAATGTGCATCATAACGAGCTTTTTGCATAGCACGCAAAGAAATCATAGACAATACTTCGTATGCATTTTCATCTTTGATGGATTCTAGAAACTGTTGAATTTGACTTGCACTTACTTCATCTGGATAAAAATCAAACGGAATACGCAAAGAGTTGGCAACTGTACAAATAGTAGCTACCTTTTTAGGATCCGGATTTTCATGCACACGATACATGCTTGGAATTTTATTGACATGCATATGGTGAGCTACACAAACATTGGCTAGAATCATGCATTCTTCAATCATTTGTTCGGCAAATCCACGTTCTAATACTTGTACATCAATTGGATATCCATTTTTATCCACGCAAATCTTTGCTTCCTTCGTATTAAAATCAATACATCCTCGATGATGAGATTGTTTTTTTAATAGTTTAGCTAAAGTCTCTAATGTAAACAATAAGTCTTTGACTTCTGCATAATCTTCCAATGCTTTTTCATCTCCATCAAGACAAGCATTTACCTTTTTATATGTACATCTTTTATCAGAATGAATCACACTTGGAAATACGTTATACGTCAATAAATTCCCTTTTTCATCCACTTGCATAGCACAGCTGATTGTTAAGCGGTCTACATTTGGATTTAATGAACAAATTCCATTACTTAGATCAAATGGAAGCATAGGTACAACTCGATCACAAACATAAATAGAATTTCCTCTTAGATAAGCTTCTTGATCAAGCGCACTGTTTTCTTTTACATAATGGGATACATCCGCAATATGTACATACAACAAATATCCTTTTTCGTTTTTGACAATAGAAATCGCATCATCAAAGTCTTTCGCATCATCCCCATCAATTGTGACAGTTAATAGATTCCTTAAATCCTTACGATTTTGTAGTTCATCCTTTTGCACTTTAGCCGGGATTCTTTTACACTCTTTTATTACCTTGGCATTAAATACCTGACGCACTTGATTGCTTGTAAGCATCGCACTAATATCAACGCCTGCATCATCTGGATGTCCTAAGACTTGAATGATTTTCACTTGTAAAGGATCTGTATATTTTACAATTTGACAAACCACTTTAGTACGTTTCTTAAAGCTAAATTCTTTCTCATTTAATACGCGAATTTCACAATGTAAATCTAAGTCACTATAAAAGAATGTTTTTTTCTTTTTAACAATCATAACCCCTGTAATATTTGTCAAACCATGATTGAACACCTTGATTAGACTTGGCTCTGGTCGTAAGCGAACTAAGACTTCATCTTTATCAAAAATCTTCATCTTTTTATTTTTAGGAACATACACCTTATTATTTTCATTAAAAACAGCAATTTCATATCTTGAAATATCCTTTGCCTGTCCGGCCATAAAATGTATATCATCAATCAAATACAAGCTTGTATGATCGTTATAGATTAACTTTTCTTCTTCTAGCTCATTTAAAGATTTAACCATTTCTGTAAATTCTTTACTAGATTTAGGCTTAACAATTTTTTCTAAGTCACGTATTTTACATTCTTTTTTTTCTTCCAAATATTGAATAATTTTATCTTTCATTTTTTCCTCCTTTAAAACAGAAAAAAGACCTTAACGGTCTTTTAATTACACAATCTGCAATGCGATCACAATCGCAAAGAATAAAATTCCACACAACAAAGTTAAGCGAGAGATGACTTTTTCAGGTCCTCTTTCTTTTTGTACGGCAAATAAGTTCAAATCTCCACTTCCTGTAAAGGCAGCAGATAATCCATCTGATTTACCACTTTGTAACAATGTTAATATAATAATAACACCAGATAATGTCATTAAAACCACGTTTAATATATCTTTCATTTTTTATCACACCTTCTACGATATTTCGATTATACCAATAATTCAAAAAAAATACTAGTCAAAATTATAGTCCACTAAATCCATCAACGTATCCACCACATGAGTTGGATAAATTTGTAGACGTTCAATATCTTCTTTTTTATGCACACCCGTTTGCACAAGAACCCGGTAGTTCGACAGTTGTAAAATCGTAAATATTCCAAATGTCGCTTATGTAGCGC
>ENA-OPRV01001388-OPRV01001388.1-human-gut-metagenome-genome-assembly--contig:-NODE-1388-length-12844-cov-2.696302_pt1 | contig 12844 bp, 8 predicted proteins | sample MGYA00241896_ERZ501886 | MGnify/ENA primary metagenome ERZ501886 (study PRJEB25962, sample SAMEA2042452) | human gut metagenome | biome: human gut; feature: human-associated habitat; material: faeces... | reverse complement strand
TTATGCAGGAGGTATACAAGAACTGCAAAAAGGTAGAGGATGACTGCGAGATCTTCCTGTAAAAGAAGACAAATCTGCAGGCTGTACCCATCTTGGACAGTCTGCAGATTTGATGTTTTTACTGAAAGGGGTGAAGGCATGAATAAGAAACAGAAAAAAGTATTTACCAGAATTATCATTGCAGCAGTGCTGATGGTTGTACTGAGCCTGCTTCCGATAGATGGCTGGCTGAAATTTGTGCTGTTTATGATTCCGTATCTGGTGATCGGCCATGATATTTTGTTAAAGGCCTGGAAAGGTATTTTAAACAGACAGGTTTTTGATGAGAACTTTCTGATGGCGGTTGCGACCATCGGCGCGATCCTTCTGGGGGATTATAAAGAGGGCGTTGCGGTTATGCTCTTTTACCAGATCGGTGAGCTGTTCCAGAGCTATGCGGTGGGTAAGAGCCGCAGAAACATCAGTGAACTGATGGATATCCGCCCGGATTACGCGAATATCGAAAAAGAAGACGGAACACTGGAGCAGGTTGATCCGGATGAGGTTGAAATTGGCAGTGTGATCGTTGTACAGCCCGGAGAAAAGGTGCCGATTGACGGCGTGATCGAAGAGGGACGCACAAGCTTAAATACCAGCGCCCTGACCGGTGAGAGCCTTCCGAGAGAAGCCGGCGTTGGGGACGAAGTCATCAGCGGCTGTATCAACATGTCCGGCGTGCTGAAAATCCGGACGACAAAGGAGTTTGGCGAATCGACGGTATCGAAGATCCTGGATATGGTAGAAAATGCAAGCTCCAAAAAATCCAGATCCGAGAATTTTATTTCCAAATTTGCAAAATACTATACGCCTGCAGTCTGCTACGGCGCCCTGGCGCTGGCAATTTTACCTCCCCTTGTGCGGCTGCTGTTTCTTGGAATGACACCGGAATGGGGCGACTGGGTATATCGTGCCCTGACATTCCTTGTAATCAGTTGTCCATGTGCGCTGGTAATCAGTATCCCGCTTAGCTTCTTTGCAGGCATCGGCGGCGCGAGCCGGGAAGGTGTCCTTGTCAAAGGCTCAAGCTTCTTGGAGACATTGTCGCAGACGAAGATCGTCGTATTCGATAAGACCGGCACGATGACGAAGGGCGTATTTGAAGTAAATGGTATCCACCACAGCCCATATAAGGATGAGGAACTGCTCGAATATGCAGCCCTTGCAGAGAGCTATTCCACCCATCCGATCAGCAAGAGCTTACAGCGTGCGTATGGCAAGCCGATCGATAAGAACCGCGTCAGTGACGTGGAGGAGATCGGTGGTCATGGTCTGACAGCAAAGGTGGACGGAAAGGTTGTTGCAGCTGGAAATGCAAAGCTTATGAAGAAGCTCGGTATCGAGTATCACGACTGCAGCCATGTTGGAACGATTGTCCATGTAGCGATTGATGGTAAATACGCCGGACATATTCTGATCTCCGATGTCATCAAGGAGCATGCGGCAGAGGCGATCGCCGCACTGAAGAAGTCCGGTATTGAGAAGACCGTTATGCTGACCGGAGATGCCAAGAATGTGGCAGATCATGTAGCCGCACAGCTTGGAATCGATGAGGTATGCAGTGAGCTGCTTCCGGGCGATAAGGTAGAAAAGGTTGAAGAACTCTTGACGAAAAAGTCGGAAAAGGATAAACTTGCATTTGTGGGTGATGGAATCAACGACGCACCAGTTCTCTCACGTGCCGATATCGGTATTGCGATGGGCGCGCTTGGCTCCGACGCAGCGATCGAAGCTGCCGACATCGTATTGATGGACGACGATCCACTGAAGATCTCGAAGGCGATCCGGATCTCAAGAAAATGTATCCGTATCGTATATGAGAATATTTATTTCGCGATTGGTATTAAAGTAATCTGTCTAGTACTCGGCGCACTTGGTATTGCAAATATGTGGTTTGCCATTTTTGCAGATGTCGGAGTTATGATACTGGCAGTGTTAAATGCGATCCGTACATTGTTTGTAAAGAAACTTTAGTGTGAAATGAGGATACTATGGCACAGACACAGAAAATGATTGAATGTTGTGAGAGTCACGAGGTACACAAGGATCTGCTGAAGATTGTGAATGAGAAGCTGCCAAGTGAGACAGAATTGTATGATCTGGCAGAGCTCTTCAAGGTGTTCGGCGATTCGACGAGAATACGGATTTTGTTCGTATTATTCGAGGCAGAGGTGTGCGTGTGTGATCTGGCGGAAGCACTCGGCATGACACAGTCCGCAATCTCACATCAGCTTCGTATCTTGAAGCAGAATAAACTGGTGAAGAACCGAAGAGAAGGAAAATCCATTTTCTATTCTCTGGCGGATGAACATGTCCGCACAATTATCGCACAGGGTTGCGAGCATATTGAAGAAGATTAAAGTTGTTTCATTTCGTTCTGACGCACAAGGGTTCGTCCCGCGTGGAAAGGCGAGTAATAAAAGAGGGTACTATGGATAAGCGAATTTCCGTAATCAGTATTATCGTATATGAGAGAGATCAGGCGGCGAAGGTGAATGCGGTTCTGCATGAATATGCAGACTATATCATCGGTCGTATGGGACTTCCGTATGAGAAGAAGGGTGTTTCTATCATATCCGTCGTTATGGATGCGCCGATGTCGTGTACCAGTGCGCTTTCCGGCAAATTAGGGATGATCGATGGTGTGACTGCGAAATGCAACACAGCTAAGATCTAAATATTATAAGGTTAATTTAAAGGAGAGCAAATCTATGAACGAGATGAGACGAAATGCAAAGAAGAGACCGGCAGTGAAGAAAGTATTTGCTTTGTTGCTGGCTCTTTCTATGTTCTGCGCACTTTTAGCAGGGTGTGACAAGAAAGAGGAAACGGATAATGTGACAGTTCGTGTCGGCGCCATGTCCGGTCCGACCGCGATGGGTATGGTCAAGCTGATGAAGGATGCAGAGGATGGCGCGGCGAAGAATGCGTATGAATTTGCAGAGCTTTCGACCGATCCGTCGACCTTTGTGGCACCGCTTACAAAGGGAGATATCGACATTGCAGCGGTTCCATCGAATCTGGCTTCTGTGATCTATAACAATACGAACGGTGGCGTGCAGATCCTTGCAGTTAACACACTGGGAGTCCTGAACATCGTGGAGCGTGGAGACAGCGTACAGAGCATTAAGGATCTGGCAGGCAAGAAACTGTATGCAACCGGACAGGGTGCAACACCAGAATACACACTGCGCCATATTTTGAAGCAAAATGGCATTGATCCGGATAGTGGTCTTACGATCCAGTGGTGTGCAGATACAACGGAAGCACTGTCTTATATTGCAAATGATTCTGAAGCGATCGCTATGTTACCACAGCCATTTGCGACAGCCGCAATGGGACAGGTTGACGGCTTGCGCGTTGCAATCGACTTAAATGATGCATGGACAGAGATCGAGGATTGTGATATCGTGACTGGTGTGGTTGTTGCCCGGACAGATTTCGTGAAGGAGCATCCACAGGCAGTTGAGACGTTCCTTTCAGAGTATGAGGCTTCCGTTGCTTATACAAATGACAATGCAGCCAATGCGGCAGAGCTGATCGCCGGATATGGTATCGTGGCGAAGGCGCCGCTCGCAGAGAAGGCGATTCCGAAATGCCATATCACGTTCCTGAAGGGACAGGAAATGAAGGACAGTGTCAGCGGATATCTGCAGATTCTCTTTGACGAGAACCCACAGGCAGTTGGCGGTACACTCCCAGCCGATGATTTTTATTATGGATTGTAAATATGAACTATAAAGAAGTATTAAAGAAAGTGGGTGCAGCGTTGCTTGCACTCACTTTTTGGGAAATTGCAGCACTTCTCATCCACCAGCGGATCCTGCTTGTGACACCGGTTGCAGTTGCAAGACGGCTTTGCACGATCTGGCGGGTGGAGGGCTTTGCGCGTGCGATATGGTTCTCGTTCTACCATATTGCAGGCGGTTTTTTGCTTGGGTTGATTCTGGGCTGCCTGCTTGCTTATCTGGCGGCGAAGCACCCGGTTGTAGAGACCTTGCTGTGGCCGTGGATGGCGATGATCAAGAGTGTGCCGGTGGCATCGTTCGTCGTGATCTGTCTGATCTGGCTGTCCGCCCGGAATCTGTCGGTATTCATATCGTTCCTGATCGTAATTCCGATCATATATCAGAATGTCTTAGAGGGACTACGTGCAGAAAACCGGGAGATGCAGGAGGTCGCAACAGTCTTTCAACTGCCATGGCGCAAACGCTTCCGCTATATCGAGCTGCCGAAGATTCGTCCGTTTCTTCTTTCTGCCTGCCGTGTGACAACCGGTATGGCATGGAAGGCAGGTATCGCTGCAGAGATCATCGGCGTGCCGAACGGTTCGATCGGTAAGATGCTTTATACAGCAAAAATATACCTTGATACCGACGACCTGCTTGCGTGGACGGTGATCATTGTGGTAATCAGCGTGGTGGCGGAGAAGGTATTTCTGGCAGGACTGTCGAGGCTGCTTAATCCGTGCTCACGTTTTATGGAGGATACGGATGCAGGACATTAGAATAAAAAATATATCGAAAGCGTATGGTGATAAGCAGGTGTTAAACCATATCTCGAAAGAGTTCCCATCGGGAGAGACGACTGTGATCATGGGCGCGTCGGGCTGTGGCAAGACAACCCTGCTTCGGATTCTGTTAGGATTAGAAAAGGCGGACAGCGGCGAAGTAACTGGCATGCCAGAGCGGGTAGCTGTATTGTTTCAGGAAGACCGGTTGTGCGAGGATGTTTCAGCCTATGAGAATATTGCCCTTGTGCTGGAACGTAAGAAGACGCATGCACAAAGGGATGCGCAGAAGTGCAGGATAGAACAGGAGGCAGCACAGGTTGGTATCACGGCGGATGACTTAAAACAGAACGTCATGGAACTAAGTGGTGGCATGCGGCGGCGGATCGCCTTGCTTCGGGCATTGCTGTACGATGTAGAATGCGTGATCTTAGATGAGCCATTTAAAGGATTGGATGTAACGACGAAGCAGATCGTGATGCAGTATGTGAAGGAAAAGACTGCGGGGAAGACAACATTTCTGGTGACACACGATGCTGTGGAGGCAGACTTTTTTGGCGGGAACAGATGGACCCTGCCAACCGAAAATAAAAATGCAAATGATGAGTAAAATTTTACTAAAAAAAGAGACGTAAATGATAGACGTCTCTTTTCTTATGTGGAAAAATACGATATAATTGTAATGTGCGTGATTGCGCGCATCTGGTTGTTTGCAGAGACTGTCAGACAACCTCTAAAACAAGAAAATAATATAAGAATTTTAATAAAAAGGAGTGTTGAAATGAAGATTAATTATGTAGGAAATCAGGGCGACTTTACTATGGAGAATCCAGAGATGCTTAGTTATCTTTATTTTCCAATCGCAAATGAATCAGGGGTTATGAGTTCGGTTGCACCCGATCTCGCAGGTGACTCGAAGATGAGTCAGAATTCATTCCTTATGCCACCAGTGAGCTGTGAGAATCTGCACAATGACAAGTCATCCAGAAATGTATGGTGCAAGATCAATGGCAAGACACTCTGGTCATTGACTGGGCGTTCCGCTGCCCAGCAGGCAGAGCTTTTTACAGAGGACAAGGAACCAACCTATTTGGAGGCAGGCTTCATGCATCACAAGATCACACGTACATCTGAGAAGAACGGTGTGAAGGCAGCGCTTTCCAGCGTGTCACCAATCAGCGGTGAGAAGCTGGAGCTTCTGAAGGTAGAGCTTACAAATATTTCGGAGGAAGAAATGACAATGCAGGTCGTGACTGCGATTCCACTTTATGCAAGATCCGCAGATAACATCCGTGACCACCGTCACGTAACGGCTCTGCTTCATCGCATTACAACCAATGAGACAGGCATTCTTGTAAAGCCGACGATGACATTTGACGAGCGTGGACATAAGCGCAATGAGATCAACTATGGTGTGTTCGGTGGAAATGAGAACGAGACACCGATCGGCTATTATCCAATCGTAGAGGATTTCATTGGCGAGGGCGGTAATCTGGAGAACCCACGTGCACTTTATAAGAATCCACTTGCGCCATATGCAAAGGGCGAAGGCATCGACGGCTACGAAGCATTGGGCGGTGTTGTATTTGCAGAGAAGAAGGTGGCTGCCGGTGAGACAATCTCCTATGTGATCGCAATGGGTTATGGCGACAGCGCAGAAGAGCTTACAGCAGCTGCAAATAAGTTCCTGAGTGTCAAGGCGTTTGACAAGGCATGGGATGAGACAATCGCATACTGGCAGGAGAAGGTCAATGTCTCTTACCACACAGGCAACAAGGATTTCGACCAGTGGATGAAGTGGGTAAGCTTCCAGCCAATGCTGCGTCGGATCTATGGATGTTCGTTCCTTCCACATCATGATTATGGTAAGGGCGGCCGTGGATGGCGTGACCTGTGGCAGGATTGTCTGGCACTTCTTATCATGAATCCGGATGGCGTGCGTCAGATGCTGATCGACAACTTCGGTGGTGTGCGTCTCGATGGTACAAATGCAACAATCATTGGAAGCAAGCAGGGCGAATTTATCGCTGACCGTAATGGTATCGCGCGTGTATGGATGGATCACGGCGTATGGCCATATCTGACAACCGAGCTTTATATCAATCAGACAGGAGATTTGGATATCCTGTTAGAAGAAAATACATATTTCAAGGATCTTCTGATCTGTCGTGGCGAGGACCGCGATACAGACTGGGATATCTCACAGGGTGAAAAGCAGAAGGATGCAGCAGGAAATGTATACTCCGGAACATTGTTAGAGCATCTGCTGATTCAGAATCTGTCTTCCTTCTACGATGTCGGAGATCACAATGAGATCCGCCTGCGTGGTGCAGACTGGAACGATGCACTCGATATGGCAGCACAGCGTGGTGAGAGCGTGGCATTTACAACGATGTACGCAGACAATATGGATCACATCGCAGGACTGCTTGCAGCATTCGAGGCATCCGGCAAAAAGACCGTGAAGATCGCAAAGGAGATGCAGCAGCTTCTTGTATCCGGTGCAGATCTGTATGACGACGTAGCGAAGAAGCGTGAAGTACTGATGAATTACTGCGAGACATGCAGACATACATTATCCGGTGAGAAGGTAGAGATCTCTGTATCAGAGCTTGCTGCAAACCTCAAGGGGAAGGCAGACTGGATGCGTGAGCACATCCGCAAGACCGAGTGGGTACAGACTGCAGAGGGCGATGGCTTCTTCAACGGTTATTATGATAACTCCGGCAAGGCGGTTGAGGGCGATATCAATGGCGGTGTCCGTATGATGCTTACCTCACAGGTATTTACGATCATGTCGAAGACAGCAACCAACGAACAGGTGGCCCAGATCGTGAAATCCGCAGATAAGTATCTGTACGATGCTTCTGTTGGCGGTTACCGTTTGAACACCGATTTCCATGAGGTGAAGATGGATCTTGGACGTATGTTTGGATTCGCGTATGGCCACAAGGAAAATGGTGCCGTGTTCTGTCACATGGCAACGATGTTTGGAAATGCACTTTATCAAAGAGGCTTCGCGAAGGAAGCGTATAAAGTATTTAATACATTATTTGAGCACTGCAACGATGTCGAGAAGAGCCGCATCTATCCGGGTGTGCCGGAGTATGTGGATGCCAAGGGACGTGGCGTGTACCACTATCTGACCGGTGCTGCAAGCTGGCTGCTTGTAACGGTAATCACACAGATGTTTGGTGTGCGCGGTCAGATGGGAAATCTGGCATTCGTGCCACAGCTTCTTCCAGAGCAGTTTGATGCAAATGGGGAAGCAGGACTTTCGATGATCTTTGCAGACAGAAATATCAAGATCGTTATGAAGAATGCAGAGAAGAAGGCACCGGCTGATTACAAGGTGAGCGCAATCACAATCGATGGCGCAGCTTACGCATTCGATGCCACACCAGTCATTAAGCGCACCGATATCGAGGCACTTTCCAAGGATGCACAGCACACAATCGAAGTAACACTTGCTTAAGGAGGAACCAATTATGGAAGGAATTGAAATTATAGATTTTCAGCCGGAAGGCTACAAACCACTTGTGGATTACGAAAGCTGGAGAGTCGCAGTCTTAAAGTTCTGCGACGACCTGCTGATCGAGAATGTAAAGACAATGCAGAAGCATTTATATACGGATGAGGTATTCGTACTGGTACAGGGACGCTGCACATTGTTCCTTGCAGGCGAGGGTGACAAGCCGGGTAGGATCACAGCCGTACACATGGAGCCACACAAGATCTACAACATCAAGAAAGGTACATGGCACAACCATATCATGGATACAGACGGCGAAGTTGTGATCGTAGAAAACCGCGACACTTGCGACGACAACTCCCCAATCCTGCCACTCGACAAGAATCAGCTGGTAGAATTGGCAAACGCAGCAAAGTAATAACAAGCGTCTGAATACAAGGATAACAGATATTTATAAATAATACAGGATAATTGTGGGAACATGAATATCGAATAATGAATATTACAGTTTCTTAAGCAGACCATTGGAACACGCCAGCACTTAACGAGCTGTGTCTGAAGAATGAAGACACAGGGAGTTTAGTGTCTGCTGCGTGTGGAAGTGAGCGAGAGGAGACATCCATGGAACGGAGTTCCATTTAGGATGGATGGCGACGATTTGTCACAGAGCGTAGCGATGTGATGCTTCCCGTGCGCGTCTGCGTAGAAATGTAATATTCATTATTCGTTGAGACACAGAACCACAATTATCCGTACGATTTAGAAAGGGAAAAATATGTTTGACAATAAGAACCGCTTTGTAATCGAAAACTACAACAAACAGTCCTGCTTCGCAAGCTTCCTCCCGGGCATCAGCGGCATCCACGGAACCCCACTCTGGAACTTCTACGTAAACCGTGGACAGGCAATCTGCAGCTTCGGCTCAGAGAACAAAGATCATTCCATCATGGAATTTTATCCGGCACATCAGTCATACCAGTTCACAAAGACGATGGGCTTCCGCACGTTCCTGAAGGTAGACGGAACATTCTACGAGCCGTTTGTGGACGACGATATGCCACACAAGATGTACATCGGTATGAACGAGCTGGAAATCGAGGAGACAAACGAAGCACTTGGCATCAAAGTAAATGTCCTGTACTACACAATGCCAAACGAGCGTCTCGGCGGTCTGGTCCGTACTGTGACGATCACGAATCTCGCTGGTGCGAAGAAGGACGTGGAAGTGTTAGATGGTATGCCGGCACTGCTTCCATACGGTATCGCATTAAAGGATATGAAGGAGACGGCACAGACGACAAAGGCTTGGATGCAGGTCGAGGATGTAAACGAGAAGCTCCCATATTACCGTGTGCGTATCGCACTTGCCGATGCGGCAGAAGTTTCCGAGGTAGAGGCAGGAAACTTCATGGTATCTGTCAATAAGAACGGCGAAAAACTTCCGATCATCGCAGATCCGGAGCTGATCTTTGATTACGATACAAGTCTGGCAAAGCCAGTGAAATTCTTTCAGACAGAGGTACTTGCACTTGCGGCAGAGCATCAGCTGTGTGCGAATCAGGTACCGGCAGGGTTTGCGTGTGCGCATGAGGACATCACAGACAGTTACACGATCTATTCTGTATATGGTCAGGCAGGCACGAAGGAGCTGTTCCATACATTTGCAGATGCTGGTTTGAATGCAGCATATTTTGCAAGAAAGCATGAAGAAAATGATGCGATCATCAATGAACTTGCAGACACGATCGCAACGACAACGGCAGATCCAGTCTTCGATGCGTACTGCAAGCAGACCTATATTGACAACGTCCTGCGTGGCGGATATCCGGTGAAGCTTCCGGGTGGACATATCTTCTATGTATATTCCAGAAAGCACGGCGATGTGGAGCGTGATTACAATTTCTTCTCCATGCTTCCGGAATATTATTCACAGGGAAATGGAAACTTCCGTGATGTAAACCAGAACCGTCGAAGCGACATCTATTTTGCGAACTTCGTCGGCGATTACAATATCAAAGTATTTTACGATCTGCTGCAGTTGGATGGCTACAATCCATTGCAGGTAAAGCAGATTACATATTCATTAAAGCCGGAGGCAGAAGCAGAAGTGCTCTCCTATGTAACTGAGAATGCGGATGTTCTGAAAAACTTGTTTGCAAAACCATTTACACCGGGTAAATTATATGCGCAGATCTACAACAAGAAGGTTGGACTTACCGTTGAGGAAGACAAGTTCTTCGCCGTAGTGATGGAACACAGCGTTGAGAATCTGAATGCAGATTTCGGTGAGGGCTACTGGAGTGACCACTGGACATACAATCTCGATCTTGTGGATGCATATCTGTCTGTCTATCCGGAGAAGGAAGAGACGATGCTCTTTGATGAGAAGGATTACACCTACTATGAGTCAAAGGCAACGGTTCTTCCACGTGTGAAGCGTTATGTCAAGACAGACAAGGGTGTCAGACAGTACAACTCGATCGACGAGGAGAAGAAGGCAGAGGTAACATTTGACAAGGCGCGTACAGCGTATGGAAAGGGTGACGTTTATACTTCAAATCTTGCAACGAAGCTTGTGCTGATGAGTACACTCAAGTTCGATGCACTCGATATGAAGGGCATCGGTGTCGAGATGGAAGGTGGAAAGCCGGGCTGGTATGACGCGTTAAATGGTCTGCCGGGATTATTTGGTTCTTCTGTCTGCGAGACATACGAATTACAGCGGATGTTATTGTTCCTGCGTGAGGAGCTTGCGAAGTTTGACCGTGCGGTAGACGTTCCTGCAGAGCTTGCCGAGCTGATTGAAAAGACAGATGCAGCACTTAAGAATTATACAAAGGGCGGTGACCGTCTGGCAGTATGGAATGCAGTGAATATCGCAAAGGAAGCATATCGTGAGAAGACCGCATTTGGCATTGATGGAAAAGAAGAGATGATTCCGGCTGCAACGCTTATTGCAACTCTTGACCTCATGATCGCATATGTAGAGGAAGGAATTGAACTTGGTTGTGCGATGAAAGATGGCATTGCACCGGCTTATATGGCATACAGCATGTCGGATTACACAGAAAAGGACGGCGTGATCACACCGGAGAATCTGCAGGTGGTTGATATCCCGTTGTTCTTAGAGGGACCGGTTCGTTACCTGAAGCTGCCACAGACACATGCGGCGAAGGAAGCACTTTATGAGAAGGTAAAGGCTTCAGATATGTATGACAAGAAGCTTGATATGTACAAGGTAAATGCACCACTTACAAAATGCTCTTACGAGATTGGACGTGCGCGTGCATTCTCCCCAGGCTGGCTGGAGAACGAATCCATCTGGCTGCATATGGAGTACAAATATTTACTGGAACTGTTGAAGTCCGGACTGTATGAAGAGTATTTCGCAGACTTAAAGAAGATGGGCGTTCCATTCCTGCCTTATGAGACATACGGCAGAAGTCCGCTCGAGAATTCATCCTTCTTAGTAAGCTCTGCAAACTTCAATGAGAAGATCCACGGAAAGGGCTTTGTCGCAAGACTGAGTGGTTCAACTGCAGAGTTCTTACAGATGTGGGAGCTTATGATGAACGGCGAGAAGTTATTTATAATGCAGGATGGTACACTTACATTTAAGCTTGCACCGGCAATCCCGGCATATCTTGTGAAGGACGACGGCAAGGTAGAGACAACGTTGTTTGGCAAGATCAAGGTTGTATATGACTGTGGCAGCAAGCGGGATCTGATTCCGGGACAGTATGCAGTTACAAAGTACGAACTTGTGGCGGCTGATGGAAGTATAGAGTCCTGTGAGGCAGCAACTGTATCCGGGGAAGCAGCACAGCGTATCCGCGATGGAAAGGTTGCAGAGATCCGTGTAACAATCCAGTAAAACAGAATGTAATAGAAAGTTCGTGACAAGAACAGGAAAATTATATATAATAAATGTCAATTATGTGATTTACAAAAATCAAGTGAAGGAGAAGCGGGCTTTCAAGGACGCGTACAGGATTATGAAAAAAATAGGAGCATTTTTATTATCGCTTGTGATGCTGCTCAGTGTGATCGTATTGCCAACGAATACCACACAGGCAGCGGAGGCGATGCCGACAGTATCATATAGTGTACATGCACAGAGTTACGGCTGGATGAATCCAGCTCAGAATGGTAAGACGGCAGGTACGACCGGGCAGGGGAAACGTCTCGAAGCGATTGCGATTTCTTTAAAACAGAATGGGACATCTTATGCAGGCGGACTTCGCTATCAGGCACATGTGCAAACTTATGGCTGGATGAACTGGGTGGATGCCGATACGAATGGAGCATCCCCAAGAAGTCTTGCAGATAAAGGACAGTATGCCGGAACGGTTGGGAAGTCAAAGCGTATGGAAGCAATCCGGATGGAACTGACGGGTGAACTTGCAAATCGCTATGAGGTATTATACCGTGTACATATGCAGACGTATGGCTGGAGCTCATGGACAAAAGGCGGCGATACAGCTGGCACAGTTGGACAGGGAAAACGTCTTGAAGCAATCGAAATCAAGCTGATCCAGAAACCATCGGTAACGCCGGCTGCCACAGTAAATTATCAGGTACATGCACAGTCTTATGGCTGGATGAATACAGTGCCAGGTGGAACAATCGCGGGTACTACTGGAAAGGGTAAACGTCTCGAAGCGATCAAGATTGATTTGAAGACACAGGGTGTAACAGGCGGTATCGTCTATAATACCCATGTGCAGTCCCTTGGCTGGACAAAGGATGTTTCGAACAACGGTGTGAGTGGTACGACAGGTCGGTCGAAGCGGATCGAGGCCATCTGCATGCATCTGACCGGCGAT
>ENA-OPRV01001353-OPRV01001353.1-human-gut-metagenome-genome-assembly--contig:-NODE-1353-length-13040-cov-2.480786_pt1 | contig 13040 bp, 10 predicted proteins | sample MGYA00241896_ERZ501886 | MGnify/ENA primary metagenome ERZ501886 (study PRJEB25962, sample SAMEA2042452) | human gut metagenome | biome: human gut; feature: human-associated habitat; material: faeces... | reverse complement strand
TTTTACTTTAATTAAAACATATGCAGATTTTGCGTATGTTTTTTTTATGAAACGCCTGTCATTTCGCACAAATTTCTAGCATTTTTTCCAAATCAAAATGGTAAAATATAGGCAGAAATGATATTCCAGGAAAGGTGCTTAAAAATGGTGAATAATCCGTTAGTGTTTTATTTTGAAAAATTAAAAGATGATTATGATTTAAAAACATATGGAGATATAGCTAAGTATTTAGACATTTCAATTGGAACAGTAAAAAACGCTTATGGTGGAAGGACAATTAATCCATCAAAAAGACTGGTTGAACACATTGCTATTCATTTCAATAAAAATCCAAATGTTATACTGAAAGATATATACAATGGTTCTTTTGTGGAACCTTGTAATGAATATACTAAATTAGTTACTTTATCACTATACTATAATTTTGAATACGCATTGTTCTATGATGATCAAAATTTTATTATGAGTCACAAAACTGATTTTCCGTTACATTTAGCAAATATGCACGTGAATGCAATTGTTAGACTGTCTGGGCACGAAGTTAAACCTACAGCAATTGTAGAATGGAGTAGGTTAAATAGCCTTTTAGCTGAAAGGTGCAACTGTACCTATAATCCAATAATCAAAAATGATTATATTTTAATGGCTTTGAGCAATCTTTGTTACATGATTTGTTCAGATGAATTTGATGATATAAAAAGACTGATTGTAGTCTTTGCTTCTGATGAAGAAGAGGACTACCAGTTATTTAGAAAGATGTGTAATGATTCTAAACATCGTGTGTTACCACTTCTGTATGATGAAAACGCAGAATATTCGATACGAGATGTCGATATGCTCAATGGTATAGGATAGATAATTTGTTGCCTGCCATTTCGCACAAATTTCTAGCATTTTTGTGTATGATGTATGCTAGAATATAGATAAATTAAATAAGGTCGATTCACGGACCTTGGCAGTAATGCCGAAAGTACAGATGAATTAGAATCACACTTTCTTCATTCGTGATAGAGTAAAAATTTTGTAGTAGTCTGTAATGCCATGCGTAGTGAAAGCTTTTTTGAAAAATAAAGAAGATGATTTTAGGTGCAGTACAGCACATTTCCACATGGTAGTGAAGGTGGAACGACTATACAAATGAAAAGCCCTTTGGTGCAGTACAGCACATTTTAGGATGGTAGTGAAGGTGACTATCCAACCATTATCGCTGTTGTTTAGTTGTAAATTTAGATTTTTAATTGTGATTATATATTCTTTTAAGAGCAGGAAAGGAGAATTGCTGTTATGAGTGGAGAAGGTCGTTATATTCTTACGTTACCTTTGAAAACAGAGTTATATCAGGAACATATTTTAGAAAAGCGTTTTAGACTGGGCGAGGAATTATATAATAAATTTCTAAGCTATGAAAAAAAGAAATATTATGAAATGACAAAACGTAGAGATTATAGAGACGCTCAAAGTCTTATAAAGGATTTGACAATGCAAATCAATGAATTAGATAAACAATCTGATAAATCTAAGGAATCTAAAAAGTTGAGTCAGGACCTAAAGAAGAAAAGAAAAGAACAATATGATGCTATCTACAACATCAAGAAGATGTTTAATTGGTCTGAATTTGGATTTGGAATGGATATGAAGAAATATCGAGGTTATTATAAGAAAAATCTTAATTCTCAGATTTGTAATAATCTGGCCGTGCGTTGTTTCAGAGCTTTTGAGAAGATGGAAGAAGAACTTATCAAAGACCAGTACAGAAGTGATGAGGACAAGGTAAATCCTTATGTCCATTATAAAAGAAAAGATTCTTTGAGAAGCCTTTGCGGAAGCCAGAACACAACAGGCATTCGATTCATCTTAGATGATGAAAAGAAAGTTGGGTTGGTCAAATGGCAAGGACTTGAATTTACAATTGACCTTACTAAATGTACGTTGTATGAATGGAAGGCGTTGCAATCGGAAATCTGCTACTGTGCTGTAAAACGTGAAAAGATCAAAGGAAAGTGGAAGTATTATATTCAGCTCACGTTGAAAGGTCATGTACCTGATAAATTTAATAAGCAGACAGGCGAATTGAAAAGACAGCTTGGAAAAGGCAATGTCGGCTTGTACTTTACAAGTACAAGTCTTACGGTTTCGACAGAAGATGGTGTTAAAACATATCCTTTAGCAATCAAAAATCATGAGGATAAGAAAACTGAATTATTGCAGAAAATGGATGCTTCCAGACGTGCAACAAATCCAGATAACTACAATGAAGATGGAACCAGCAAAGAAAAAAGTGAAATCAAAGGATGGCATTTTTCAAAAGCTTATAAAAAATATCGTGCTGAACTTTACGAGATTTTCCGAAAGGAATGTGAGGAAAAGAAATTATTGCAGGAAATCCTTGCAAATGTAGTCATTGCATCTGGTGATGTATTTAATTGTAATAAAATGGACTTCAAATTTCTTCAAAGAAATTTAGGTAAAAAGATTCATTCTGCGAGTCCAGCTATGTTAAAATCGACAATCGAAAGAAAGCTTTCGTATCACGATGTTTCTATCAATGAGATTAGTTATTCTAAATTAAATTCTGTGCTCGAAGAAAAAAACATCAGCAAAAAAAATTTAGAAGATATGGCTACACTCATTGGCCAGTTTTAGTTAAATATATAAATTAAGGCAGATTGCCTTAACTTTTATACAAGGTCGATTCACGGACCTTGGCAGTAATGCCGAAAGTACAGATGAATTAAAATCACACCTTTGTCATTCGTGGCAGGGTTAACATTCTATAGTAGTCTGTAATGCCATTGTTTGAGGTTGTACATTAGCGTGCTTTCACATGGTAGTGAAGGAGCGAGAAGGTATCGAAGCAAATTTGACTAGCTGCAGTACAATATATTTCCGTATGGTAGTGAAGGTGTATCGTGGATATTGTGCAAAAGAAGTATGTTGAACATCGGCATGCTTTCGCATGGTAGTGAAAGTAAGTATGCAATTGCGCCACTCGTTTTATTAGTATGGGAGAACACAATATTATAAATATAGATTTAAAAGCCAGTATTGGCTTTTTTTTAGAATGGAGATAAATATATGTTTTTAACTGAAAAAGAATTAAAGGATGCTTTCTGGAAAAGCTACAACAATAAAGGACGAGCTGTTAAATGGCAGTTTGAATGTCCTGTTCGAGAAGGTAATACAGATTTAATGACATTGGAAAAATATCAGGAAAACTGGCAGATTAATGCGTTTGAATTTAAATTGACAGATATAAAAAAAGTACTTTTACAGGCAGAAGGAAATTTACCTTACAGCAATAAAAGCTGGATCGTGATTCCGGAAGAGAAGAAAGATGTCATTTTAAATCGCTACATGAATTATTTGAACGAAAAAAAATATATTGGAGTGATTGGAGTCCAGGCAGGTGGACGATACACAATTATTTTTCAGCCAAAGTTTAAACAGGATATGACTTTTTCTCAAAAGATTTTGAATATGTGCATGGCGGAGGTTTAGCTCATGAAGGTTATTATTGCAGAAAAACCAAGTTTGGGTAGAACGATAGCTACTGCAATTAGCAAAAGCCAGAACACAAATGCTTTGAACAATAAAGGCTATATCACTGTTGGAAATTATATCGTGACCTATGCATATGGACATTTGCTGACATTGCAGGATATGGATGGTTATTTTGGTAAAAAAATCAAATGGAATGAGAATTTACCATTCTATCCTAATCCTTTTCAATTCCAGTTGAAAAAGGATAAAGGTGTCAAAGACCAGTTTAATGTAATTCGTACTTTGATTAACGATAATAAAATAGATGAAATCATTTGTGCAGGAGATGCAGACCGGGAAGGTGAGGTTATTGTACGTTTGATTTTACATTTCGGGTTAAAGGATAGATCAAAACGCATCACTCGACTTTGGCTGCCAGATCAAACAGATAAAACGATTGTTACACAGCTCAACCAACGTAAGGCTGATTCAGAATACAATAATTTGTACAACGAAGGTGCTGCACGTATGTATGTAGACTGGCTTTTAGGTATAAATTTAACAAGAGATGTTTCATCAAAAGCAAACAGTCTGTTAAATATTGGGCGAGTAATCTGTCCAATCGTCATTGAAATATATAATAGGCAAGTTGCAATCGAGCACTTCATTCCCGAAAAATATTATGCGGTTGAATCGAATGTTAATGGATTGAGACTATCTTTAAAGGATAAATTTACGTTGAATGAAAATGACAAGATCAATTTGATTTGTACCGATCTGAACTCTAATAAAGGTATCGTAACAGATATTCAAACAAGGGATGTCGAAAAACAAAGTCCGAAGCTGTTCAGTTTGAGTAAATTACAAGGCTTCTGTGGTAAGAAATTTAAATTAAAGCCGGCTGAAACTTTATCCATTGTTCAGAGTTTATATGAAAAAGGTTATGTGACATATCCAAGAACCAATACAGAATATCTGAGTGAAAATGAAAAGCAGACCGTTCTACACCTGTTGGAAATACATGACAAGAACAATGTTCTGCTATTTAAAGATTCAAAACGAATTTTCGATGATTCTAAAATTGAATCTCACTCAGCGTTAATGCCAACTGATAAAATAGCCAATTATGATTCTTTTTCATCAAACGAAAAGAAGGTATATCAGGCTATTTTTGCCCGTTTTAATTCTGTTTTTTTTAAAGAACCTTGTATCGTTACAGAAACAGAAGCAACGATTCACGTTGGCAGGCAGTTCCCAAATGACTTAAAAATCAAGGGTCAAGCTGTTAAATCAAAAGGATGGATGCGTGTTTATGGGGAGGATTCAGTTGATAAAGCGATTCCACTGTTGTCAATAAATCAAACTTTAGATGTTGATTTTAAACCAGTAGAGAAGAAAACACAGCCACCTAAACCGTATACAGTTGAAAGCCTTGGTAATTGGATGGTCCATCCATTCAAAAAGGTCACTGATACAGAAGATGATGAATATAAGGCATTACTGAGTGGTTGTGAAATTGGAACAGAAGCAACTCGATCAGGAATTATTGATAAAGCGATCCAGACGGGATACATCAGTCTGACTGACAATGTATATTCGATTGAAGATAAAGGCAGATACATGGTTGAATTTTTAAATAAATCAAATCTTGACCTTTCGCCACAGCGTACTGTAGAACTTCAAAAAGATCTAAAAAAAGTATACAATTCAAAAATCACAGTAGATGAATGTGTTCATAATGCGATTGCTTTTTTAAATCAGTACTTTGAAAATGCAAGCAACAAGGAAATACCGAAATCTCAGTTTAAAAATGAACCTGAATCTTTAGGATGCTGCCCATGGTGCAACCAACCTGTTTATGCATTTAAAAGTGCAAAAGGTTTATTTTTTACGCACAGTAAAGAGGATAGAGAAAAATGTTCGTTCGCACTCTATGAAAAGCAAAAGATTTTTGGTGCAGAATACCATTTTACAAATAAAAAAGTAGAAGCATTGCTTGCTCATAAACTGCCTAAGATTGATTTAGTAAATAAAAGCGGAGTGCCTTATACAACAGGTCTTGATATTCTTTCAGAACCGCATGAATTCAACGGAAGAAAATATCCTGCTTTTAAAACACAGCTGTTGAATAAAAAATAGAATTAAGGCAAGTTGCCTTAATTCTGAAAGGGAATGATTATAGTGGATATAAATCACTCTTTGATCGTTGGAGATTTGTTTGAATTGTGATTGACACAATTATTATGTCTAAATTTGTATACATTTATGCACTAGGATAAAGATAGATATTATGTAGTCTATCAATGTCCTATTTTTTATTTATGGACTAGTCTATTTATTTATAGACCTTTTTTTGTTAAAATTAGGAGGTTAAATGATGTTTTACGGATATCATCGTGTAAGCACGAAGGAACAAAATTTAGAGCGTGGAATCAAAGGGATTGAAGAATTCTGCAAAAGCAGAAATTATAAACTTGAAAAAGTATTTGTAGACAAAATGTCTGGCAGAACGGTGGACAGACCAAGATATACAGTGCTTAAAGAGGATGTGTTGCGTGAAGGTGATACCTTAATCATTTATGAGTTAGATCGTCTAGCTAGGGATAAGAAAGCCATATCAAATGAATTACGTTATTATGATGAACATAATATACGTGTAATGATTTTAGATATACCTACAACCACAACAGATTTACCAGATACAGATGCAATGAATAAGTTGATTGTTGAAACAATTAATAAGGTCATTATTGATGTCTATGCAATGTTAGCTGAAACTGAGTTGCAAAGAAAAACAAAAAGGCAGCAGGAAGGTTTGATTGCAATGAAAGAACGTGGTGAGTGGGATAATTATGGCAGACATCGTGTTATGAGTTTGCCTGACTTTGAAAAAGAATATCAAAACGTGAAAGATGGCAAAATCAAGAGCCTAGAGTTAATGAGAAAACTCAATATGAAAAAATCAACGTATTTTAAATATGTTCGTGAATTAAAACTTTTGAACGAATGAATTATTGGGAATAAGGTAAATCTAAATCGAACCTTGTTGCAATGAAAAATATAAAAGCCTTTTGCAATGAGAACAATATCCCCTACGCTGATATTGAAGACGCATGGCTTGATTACAAAAGAGTGAAATAGGAGGATTTGACGATGGCAAACTTATCACAAGAGAAACGTCAACGTATGCTGGCATTCCTCAATACCATCCGTGAAGAACATAAAGACGATGATGATGTGCTTATTGCACTTGGAGAAATTGAGAATGAATTAAATTCAAAAAAATACGGACTCGTGTGGGAACGACACGAAGAAGCCGTTGATGTTCAGATGAGGGATAACATTCCCGTATTTACTGAATGCGTAGACAAAGAAATTACCACTACAACAGGCGGAGTCAATTTTCTTTTAGAAGGCGATAACCTTCATAGTCTCCGATTATTGGAAAAGACCCATGCAGGCAAGATTGATGTTATCTATATCGATCCACCATACAATACTGGAAATAAAGACTTTGTGTATGATGATGCGTTTGTAGATTCATTAGATGGATACAGACACAGCAAATGGCTTTCATTCATGTATGAAAGACTCCTTATGGCACGAAAATTATTGTCAAAGAATGGTGTAATTGCAATAAGTATTGGATATCACGAAATACATAACTTAATGATAATGTGTCAAGAATTATTTGATGGCAAGCAAGTTGTTGCCGTTACAGTACAAACATCTGGTGGAAAGCCAAATGGAAGTTTTAATATATCTCATGAATACGTTGTATTTATTGCACCTAATGATTTTAAACCAAATCCATCGGAAGATGCCATGAACACTTACAGTTCACCTTACCATGGCATGAATTTAGCAACTTTCAATCAAACCCAAAGACCAAATCAAGCCTATCCTATTTTTATTAATCAGACTGGATGCATAGTTGGATGCGGGAAATCTCTGCAAGAAAGAATTGATGACGGAACATATTCTGGGGAATTACAAAATTTTGTATTTGACTATGATGAGGCACCTGAGGGGACAGTTGCAATTTGGCCAGTGACGGCAAAGGGCGAACCTTGTGTATGGAGATTAATATCTTCACGCTTGCTCAGCGATTGGAAGGAAGGCTACATCAAGGTTGTCTCTCAGAATAGCAAAACCAATAAAAATAGATTTGCTGTCCAATATTTGTCCGCAGGTATTATTAAGAAAATAAAATCTGGCGAACTTGAAAGCTACAAAATAAGTGATTCTCCAGATATACCTACAATTGATGTCAAATCATATAAAACTGCAGGTGTGGAAATATCAACTATATGGACAGATAAGCGTTTCTACACAACTAAGGGGAGTAATGAAATACGAGACATTCTAGGTGTTAAGAAGTTTTCATATCCTAAGCCTTTGGACTTAATTTCATATATTCTCAGTCGAATAACTACACCTACATCAACAATACTTGACTTTTTTGCAGGATCTGGTACTACAGGACACGCAGTATTAAAGCTCAATGCTGAAGATGGTGGCAATCGCAGATTCATACTCTGCACCAATAATGAGAATAATATCTGTGAAGAAGTTACCTACGAAAGAATCAAGCGTGTCATTGAGGGATATGGCGATACAGAAGGCATCCCAACAAATCTGAAATATTATCGCACTGATTTTGTATCCAAGGATTCTGATTCTCTCACAGATGAGTTGCTCGAACATATCAAAGAGATGATTCAGCTGGAACATGGCATCAAGCTGGACGGGAATCAATATTTCATGGTTCTAACTGATGAAGAGGCTGACAAACTAGAGCAAGAATGGGATAAATATAAAGATGTAAAAGCTTTGTATGTTTCAAGGAATGTTCTGTTTACTACAGAACAAAATATGCTCTTTAGCAATGTGGATATACACATTATTCCAGACGATTATTTTAAATTTGAATTACAGGAGGTGGGCGAAGCATGGTAACTTCAGGATTATCTATAAAACTATTCGACTTCCAAGAAGAAGCGGTTATCAAGCTAATAGATCTTACTTCTAAAAAAGACAGTAAGCAAACAGTCATAATGAAAGCACCAACAGGCTCAGGCAAGACAATTATTCTTATTGACTATGTGGATACATATCTTACCAATGTCAGTGCAAACACTGCATTCATTTGGCTCTGCCCTGGTAAAGGAAATCTTGAAGAACAAAGCCGTGAAAAGATGATGAAATTTATGCCAAGTAGAACAACACAGAATTTATTTGATGCTTTACTTAATGGATTTGCACGGGGAAGCACTACATTCATCAACTGGGAACTTGTGACGAAACGTGGCAATATTGCTATTCGTGACAGTGAGCGTAAGAACCTATATGACCGAATTGCAGATGCACATCGTAGTGGCGTGGAGTTTATTGTTATCATTGATGAGGAACATTCCAATAATACAGCCAAGGCGAAAGAGATTATTGACGCATTCTCTTCAAAGAATATCATTCGTGCAAGTGCTACTGCTATTGAAAATAAAAGATACGAGTTCTTTGAAATTGATGAGGTTGATGTAATAGGTGCAGGTCTTATTACCAAGGCTCTATATGTCAATGAAGGTGTAGCTGATAATACAGAAATAACTGATGACTATGATTATCTACTCGACCTTGCAGATGCAAAGCGAAAAGAGATTGCAGCCAGATATAAGGATAATGGCAAAAATATTCGTCCACTTGTGTTAATACAATTTCCAAATGGACGACCTGAAACTATAACAGCTGTAGAGCAAAAATTGGAATCCATGGGCTACTCCTATGACAATGGTATGGTTAGTAAATGGATGAGTGAGGACAAAAAAGACTTACCAGACAATCTGACGAAAAATGATGGAATCCCTGTATTTCTTCTGATGAAGCAAGCTATCAGCACAGGATGGGACTGCCCTCGTGCAAAAATTCTTGTTAAGCTTCGTGAAGGTATGAGTGAAAGCTTTGAAATACAGACAATTGGTCGTATTCGGCGTATGCCAGAAGCAAAACATTACGAGGATGATCTTCTGGACTTCTGCTATGTTTATACCTTTGACGAAAAATATAAGGCTGGACTTCTTTCAAATATGGATAAAGCCTATGAAACTCGCAGATTATTCTTGAAGAACGAATGCAAGACTTTTACATTAGAAAAGGAAATTCGAGACCTTGATATTGGTGGCTTAGGTGAGCGTGATGTGTTAAATAAAATATATGATGCTCTTGTAAAAAAATATAAACTTACTACAAACAAAGCAGATAATAAACTTCGCTTAATGGCAGCTGGTTATCAGTTTGGTGACGATATAATTGGCCACGCTATCTATGGGGAATTTGTCCGTACTGACATGGTTGCTGAAAGCACAAATTATTATACAACTCGTAAGCGTGTAAATACCCACAAACATGGTATTGAATTACTTCATTCTGTGGATGCTATCAAAAGCACTATCGGGATGCAGACTGCCAAAGTTAAGACAATACTTGAACGTTTGTTCCGAAAAGGTGGCACTTCTTACAAAAAGCTATTATTACTTGATACAGCAGAATTTTATGCTTTTGTTATTAACAACGAGCATCAACTCAAAGAAGAATTCAGAGAAGTAACCGCCAATATAGCTCAGCCGATGACTCTTAGATTAAATCCAAAAAAATCGACATTCCACATTCCAGAACAAGATTTCTTTAAGTACGATCCATGTGTTAAGAACGAAGTGGAATATTTGAGCAACGCTTATCATGAATATACTTCTGGATTTGCTACTAGCCTTGTTCGTAGTACGTCAGAAATGTTATTTGAGCAGTACTGTGAAAGACAAGATGACATTGAATGGGTATATAAGAATGGTGATACGGGTCAGCAATATTTCTCAATCGTCTATTTGGATGGCTTACAAAACCAATGGTTATTCTATGCCGATTACATTGTTATGAAAAAAGACGGTACTGTTTGGGTTATTGAAACCAAAGGTGGCGAAGCCAAAGGAAAAGACAAGAATATAGATAGACAAATTGAAAACAAGTTCAATGCATTTAAAAAGTATGCCGCTGAGCATTCTTTGCATTGGGGATTCGTCCGAGATAAAGATAACCAATTATATATTAACAATACAGAATTTGCTCATGATTTGGCTGATGAACATTGGGTGCCATTGTCACAGGAATTTTAGGAAGGCTTCTGCAAAAAAGACAGAGATAGCATTCTTACCATAAGAATATTTGGAAACAGATATTTATAGAGCATCTCGTGAGATAAAAAAGATGCAAAAGCTTATTGTATAATATAGATAAACTTGCATTTGAAAATAATGTATGTAAAATAAGCATGAGGATAGAAAATGGTATCAAAATATAAAGAAGGGGACAAAGTGTACTTTGTTTCTAGTTCGGTTTTTATAAAAGAAGCGACTGTCATACGTTCAAGTGGGGGATTTGTAACAATTAAATTTGCTACAAATAATGGCAATGACGGACCTTCTGGCATCAGAGTGCGTGAATCGAAAGTGTATCGTACTGAAGAAGAAGCAAATGAAGTTGTTCAAATGAATAAAGCTAGACAGGTGAACAGTCGAAAGTTATAATGTTAGAGCTGTTCATCTTCCTAACAAATTTGGATAGCCGGCTATTTCATATTATATGAAATAGCTTTTTTTAATTTTTGCTTTACTATCGACCGATTTTGAAATTTTGGTCGATGACAAATAATTCTTTTTTTGTATGATTGATATGTATGAAAGGTTGATGTTATATGGTACAAGAAAAGAAATCGAAGAGACTATCAAGAAAACTACAAAAATCTTATTTTATAAAAACGGATATAGATGAATTAAGTGATGTGTTATGTGAATTGTTGAAATTATTAAATATAGAGGAACTACATATCATGACTTATAAGGATAGAATAGATGTTTTTGCAACTAAAGAAATGACTCCATTACATGTGGAATTGTATGAAAGATTTTTTAGTTTACATCCTGATGACGCTGAAAAGGAAGAACTTTTAAAGGAACAAATATACCAGGATTGATTATTAAAAAGAATTGTGAGTATATAGTTAATGGAAATCTGATTATGTTACCATGGTGAGCCTATGGAGGTTTTTTATGACAAAATTTGTAGCAATGTATTTGCGTGTTTCGACTTTCGATCAGGCACACAATGGATATGGTTTAGGAGATCAGGAAGTACAGTGCAGAAAATATATTGATTTATATTTTCCAAATGATGAAGTGAAGATTTACAAGGATGATGGATATTCTGCTAAAAATCTTTCAAGACCTGAGATGAAAAGAATGTTAGATGATGTGTACAAAAGAAAGATACATACTATTGTTGCTTTTAAATTGGATCGGCTTACCAGAAGCGTTATAGATACGTATAAATTGATAAAGACTGTAATGGAATATGATTGTTCGCTTGTAGCGGTTGTAGATCGTATAGACATTTCTTCGGCCAATGGAAGAATGTTAGTTGGTATTTTATCGGTAATCAGTCAATGGGAGCGTGAGGTAATAAGTGAACGTACTGTTGCGGGTTTAGAACAGATGGTAAGAAGTGGTAAATATCCGTATGGCGGTAGAGATCCATTTGGATGGACCAGAGATAAAAATGTTCTAAAGATTGTTCCAGAGGAAGCTGACATCATCAAGGATATGACTCAAAAATATGTGTATGAGGGATATGGGATTGATGATCTAAGAATATATTTAGAGAAAACGTATGGGATGAAAAAGAAATGGTATTTTATTAGGAATTGTTTAATAAACAAGCGAAATATAGGTATATTTGAATATCGTGGAGTGGAATATGATGATGTAGTGCCAGCTATTATAGATAAAGACCTATATGATAAGGCAGTAGAAAAAGCAACGCATAGAAACGTATCAATGCCACATCAGGAAATGTACTTATTTCATGGAATTGTACATTGCAAGTGTGGTAAACGATGCGATCACGTAAGTACTGTAAAAATAAAAAACAAATATAGACACACCTATTATTATTACTGGTGCCCAAAATGTAATAAACGTGTAAACCAAGATAAACTCTTTAATCAGATAGTTATACCACTTGGTTTGCATATCAACAGCAACAAAACATCCAAACAGCTCAAGAAGTTAGAAGATGATTTGTTGTTTTTTAAAGACAGAAGATCACAAATATTAGATGATTATATTACCGGAAACATAGATGTTACAACGTATGACCTTTCTATGAAGAAGGTCAAGAAAATGATTTTTGATATTGGCAAGAAAATAAAAGAATTTGATGAATCGGGAATTCGCCAGCTGATCTATGCAGATCGTGTCACGAAACGAAATTTGATTCAATCACATATTAGCTATATTACGTATGATTTTGAATTAGGCGATGTTACGAATATAGTTTATAAAGTTTAGTGGCTGATTAGCAACAGATATTATGTATTTGTTTTTGAACTGTTCATGATATATAATTCAGTAGTACATTGAATGCCATTTTTGGCATAGAGAAAGAGAGGACGGGAATCCAATGTCATTAAGTTAAGAAATGACGAACCATCCAGATACTATTTTCTGGATGGT
>ENA-OPRV01001350-OPRV01001350.1-human-gut-metagenome-genome-assembly--contig:-NODE-1350-length-13058-cov-3.134123_pt1 | contig 13058 bp, 12 predicted proteins | sample MGYA00241896_ERZ501886 | MGnify/ENA primary metagenome ERZ501886 (study PRJEB25962, sample SAMEA2042452) | human gut metagenome | biome: human gut; feature: human-associated habitat; material: faeces... | reverse complement strand
TTCGGCGTGTACGATTCGTTTGAGTATGCGACCGTCGCCTGCACGATGCTGCGGGACAAATATTCGCAGGTCTATCTTGCGACCAGCGTATAAAAAAGAGGAATACCGTCCATAATGCGGATATCTGCATGATGGACGGTGTTTTTTATGAAGAAACTTTTGAAACGAATCGGTATCTGTCTGGTGCTTGCCGCGTCCGTGTGGTGCGGGTCGCTGCTGGCCGACAGGCAGAGACTGAATGACGAGCTGATCCGCTTCCACGTGGTCGCAAATTCTGACAGCGAGGAAGACCAGTCCATCAAATTGCAGGTGCGGGATGCCGTGCTAAATAGCCTTCAAAGCGACCTGAACAAAATCGCCGACGTAAACGAGGCGAGGGCGTACTTACAGGCCAAGCTGCCCCAAATTCAGGCCGTCGCTAACAGCGTTCTGGAAGCGACGGGGTGCGACTGTGAGGCGGTGGTGACGCTGTGTAAGGAAGCCTTTGATACCCGCTACTATGACACCTTCACCCTGCCCGCCGGTATCTACGAAGCCCTGCGGATCACCATCGGCGAGGGAGAGGGGCATAACTGGTGGTGCGTGCTGTACCCCGGGCTGTGCCGTGCCGCCTGCGGCGGCTATGCCCTGCCGGAAGAAAACGATCTGGTGTGCGGGGACTACATCCTGCGCCTGCGCTTCGTGGACTGGTGGAACCGGCACACTGCTTCCCGCACCACCCGGGTGCTGGCCGGGTGACGCTGCCCTCCCCTGCCGCATAGCATGGAGGGAAAGGAGCGTGTGATCATTATGGCGATCCCTGCTTATTATTCCCTGCTCCATCGGGGCTCCTCCGGCCCGGATGTGGCCCTGGTGCAGACCTGGCTCAACGGTGTGCGCGACGCCTGCACCTGGTATGCCCCCCTGAAGGCGGACGGAAGGTTCGGTCTTTCCACCGAGAACGCCGTAAAGGAGTTCCAGCTGAAAAACAAAATGAACGTGGACGGCAAGGTGGGTGCCAACACCTGGAACGTGCTCTACACCCGCTACACCGCAAAGCACGGCCTGAACGTGCCCTACCCCGGCATCGTGCTGCGCAGCGGCGCATCCGGCGGGACGGTGCGGCTGGTGCAGCAGAAGCTCAACTCTCTGGGTGAGCGTCTGAACGCAGACGGCCGGTACGGAGCCGCCACCGCAGCCGCCGTGCAGCGGTTCCAGCGCCGCAACGGCCTTGCCGCCGACGGCAGCGTCGGTCAGGCCACCTGGGAAAAGCTGTTCTGACCGGTAAGAGAACGATTGGAAATGCCCTCCGCTTTGCTCTGGGCAAATTCAGAGGAAAAAATAGTTTTTATTCTGGGCTTTCGGAAAATCTGCGGATTTTCCGGAAGCCCTTTTTCACGGGGAGAGGCCGTGACTGAGAGGGTTGCGGCCAGTGCCCGCCCTGCTATATAATAAGAGCAACAGTTTTTTGAAAGGCGGTGTTCGCTTTTGCGTTTTGCGCATCTTTCCGACCTGCATCTGGGCAAGCGGGTGTGCGAGTTTTCCATGCTGGAGGACCAGAAATACATCCTGGAGCAGATCCTTGCCCTGCTGGATGCCCACCCTGTGGACGGGGTACTGCTGGCAGGCGACCTGTACGACAAGCCCGTTCCCCCGGCCGAGGCCGTGCGCCTGCTGGACTGGTTCCTCACCCAGCTGGCAGCCCGGGGCCTACCGGTGTTTGCCATCAGCGGCAACCATGATTCCGCCGACCGTGTGGCCTTCGGCGCGGCCCTGCTGGAAACCAGCCGGGTATACGTCAGCCCGGTGTTCTCCGGTGCGCCGCAGCCCATCTGCCTTGCGGACGAGCATGGCCCGGTGGATGTGTACTTACTGCCCTTTCTGAAGCCCGCTTCCGTGCGGCATGTCTGGCCGGACGAGCCCATTGAGAGCTACAACGACGCCCTTGCCTGCGTGCTGCGGCACTGCACCCCGGACCCCGGCCACCGCAGCGTGCTGGTGGCCCATCAGTTCGTGGCCGGTGCCGCCGCCTGCGAGAGTGAAGAGCCTTCCGTGGGCGGGCTGGACTGCGTGGACGCGGCCCTGTTCGATGCCTTTGACTATGTGGCCCTGGGCCACCTGCACAGCCCCCAGAAGGTGAGCCGCGACACCCTGCGCTACTGCGGCACCCCGCTGAAGTATTCCTTCTCGGAAGCGCACCAGCATAAAAGCATCACCTTTGTGGAACTGGGCGAAAAAGGCTGCGTGGATATTTCCACCGCGCCCCTGACCCCGCTGCACGACCTGCGGGAGGTCCGGGGCAGCTATCTGGAACTGACCGACCGCCGCACCTACGAGGGCACCGCCACCGACGATTATCTGCACATCACCCTGACCGATGAGCAGGACGTGCCGGACGCACTGGCCAAGCTGCGGCTGATCTACCCCAACCTGATGCGGCTGGACTACGACAACCGCCGCACCCGCGAAGATCAGCAGATCACCGCGCCGGAACGGGTGGAGAACATCACCCCCTTGCAGCATCTTGCTGCCTTTTACGAACTGCAGAACAACCAGCCCCTGACCGATGAGCAGGCCGCGTTCTGCCAGCAGCTCATTGAGGACATCTGGAAGGAGGGGGAGGACGCATGAGACCGCTCCGCCTGACCCTGTCGGCTTTTGGCCCCTATGCCGCCGAGACCACCCTGGAACTGGAAAAGCTGGGCAAAGGCGGCCTGTACCTTGTCACCGGCGATACCGGTGCCGGCAAGACCACCCTGTTCGACGCCATCACCTACGCGCTCTACGACCACTCCAGCGGCGGTGTGCGGGAGGGGGCCATGCTGCGCAGCCAATATGCCGACCCCAAAACGCCCACCTTTGTGGAGCTGGAATTTGAGGTGAAGGATGCCCGCTACACGGTGCGCCGCAATCCGGAATACCCCCGCCCCAAGGCGCGGGGCGAGGGCTTTACCACCGAAAAAGCAGACGCCACCCTCACCTATGCCGACGGCCGCCCGCCGGTGACCAAGGCACGGGATGTGAACGCCGCCGTGCTGGACATTCTGGGGCTGGACTACAACCAGTTCTGCCAGATCGCCATGATCGCGCAGGGGCAGTTCACCAAGCTGCTGAATGCCTCCACCGAGGAGCGCAGCCGCATTTTCCGCAAGCTGTTCCGCACCCAGCGGTACGCCAAATTGCAGGACCGTCTGCAGGAAGAAGCTTCCCGCCTGAACCAGCAGCGTCTGGCCCAGAACACCCAGCTGGACAGCCTGCTGGCCGGGCTGCAGGTCGCACCCGACGACCCGGACACCGACGCGCTGGCCGCCCTCTGTGCCCAGACCGAGCCTGCTACCGCGCTGACCTTATTGGAGGAGCTGCTGCAGCGCCAGCAGGCCGCACAGGAGGCCGCCGCCGCATCTCTTGCCGACACCGAAGCCCGGCTGGATGCCATACAGCAGCAGCTGGGAGCCGCCCAGCAGGCCGCGCAATTGGCCCGGCAGCTGGCCGAACAACAGGCCGCGCTGGACGCCGCCCGGCCCGCACTGGATGCCGCCAAAGCTGAGAGCGCCCGCCACGCCGATGACGCCGCCCGGCTGGATGCCCTGACCGGACAGGTGACCCAGGCCCGCACCGCCCTGACCGCCTACGACGAGCTGGACGCGCTGTGCCGGGAGCAGAAGCAGGCACAGGATGCCGCGCAGCTGGCCTTCATAGCCGGAGCAGCGGCAGAGATTGCCGGAAAGATATTCTTTGATTTCTTCGGCAGACGGGTATGGATTTTCCCGGAACAGCGCCAGAGCATTCATGATAAAGCCCGGGTTGCAGAAGCCGCACTGCTCTGCGCCCTGATCGGCGATGAAGGCACCGAATTCGGCAGCTTCTTCCTGCAGGCCCTCCAGCGTGGTCACCTTGTGACCGTCGGCGCGGGCGGCCAGCACCGAGCAGGACAGCACCGGCTTGTCATCCAGAAAGACCGTGCACAAGCCGCAGTTGGAAGTTTCGCAGCCGCGTTTGACGCTCAGGCATCCATGTCTGCGCACAAAGTCGATGAGCAGCGTATCGGGAGCCACATCGTCCGAGACGCGCACTCCGTTCAGCATCAGATTGATCTGCATTTAGTTTCCCTCCTGTACGGCGCGGTTTTCCAGTTCTTCGGCTGCACGCCGCACCAGCACACCAGTCAGGTGGCGGCGGTATTCGGCGCTGCCGCGCATGTTGGAACCGGTGACCACCTGTTGTTGGATGGTTTCGGCCAGCTGCTGCGCCGGAGCTGCCGGTTCTTCATACAGCACAGCCTTGAGCGGGCGGGCACCCACCGCAAACCGGTAGCTGCCATCCTGCAGCCGGGCAGCGGCACAGGTGAGCACCGGAATGTCGGTCTGGCTGTTGCGCACCGACTGGTAGCAGTAATCGGCCGCTTCTTTCCGGACCAGCAGACGCACCACGATGTCCCGGTCGTAGGGACGCTCGGCATACTCCCGCAGCGGCACGATGCCGCCCTTATACAGCTCCACCGAGCAGTCCATGGCCAGGAACAGGGTCAGCACATCCGAAAAGCCAAACCGGCTGTAGATGCTGCCGCCGACGGTGGCCAGGTTGCGCAGCTGCACGCCCACGATGTGGCGCAGCGCTTCCCGGACGGCTCCGTGGGTAAAGGCTTCCAGTCCGGGGTGGGTCTCCAGCTGGCGCAGGGTGACCATCGCCCCAATGGAAAAGCCCGCATCCGTTTCCTCGATCGTGCCCAGCCCCAGGCCGGACAGGTCGATGGCTGTGCCGACATTGATGGTCTCCATCTTGAGCCAGATCATGCCGCCCAGGATGCGGTTGGCCTTTTTCTGGTTGAGCTGCCAAGCTTCTTCCAGACTTTCGGCCCGTTTGTATTCTCGGATCGTCATCATATGCAGGTCCCTTTCTTTTTTATCCTTGCTGTTTCTATTTTAACACAGACACAGATTGCGTTTCAATCGGCGATTGCGCTATAATGGAAAAAATCCCATCGGAAAGCGCAGGTCTTTTTTATGCAAATGCATGCTTCTACGGGGTGTGTGCTCATGGCCTCTGGTCTGAGTACCCGCTTTGGCTCCAACAAGCTTCTGGCACCGTTTGACGGTCAGCCCCTGCTGTACCGGGCCTTTGCCGCCACCGACACGCCGCAGCTGTCGGCACGCATCGTGGTGACCCGCTCGGCGCAGGTGCAGGCGCTGTGCAAAGCACAGGGGGTGCCGGTGCTCCTGCATGCACTGCCCGCCCGGAACGATACCGTGCGGCTGGGACTTTCGGCGCTGCTGGCACAGCATCCGGAACTGACCGGGTGCATGTTTCTGCCCGGTGACCAGCCCCTGCTGCGCCGGGCTACGGTGGACCAGCTGCTGACGGCCTTTGTGCAGACGCAAAAAGAAACAGAACGGGTGATCTTCCGTCTGGGTGCCCCGGCCGGAAACGGCCCGGACCCCCTTGTGGGAAGCCCCGTTCTGTTCAGCAACGGCTTTTTCCCGGAGCTGCTCACCCTGCCGGAGGGCAAGGGCGGCAGCGTCCTGCTGCACAAGTACCCGACGCTGGTGCATACCGCCTGTATCGCACAGCCGGAAGAGCTGGCCGACACCGATACGCCCGCCGCACTGGCGCAGCTGGAAGCGCTTGTCCGGGAAAAGGGATAAGATTTACTCTGCCTGATCGTTCTTGGGCAGCAGGACGTTCAGCAGGATGGCTACGAAGGCAGCCGGAACAATACCGGACTCACCGCAGATCAGCTGGAATGCATGGGGCGTATTGGCCAGGATGCCGCTGTTGGCACCCATGCCGTAGCCCACGCCCAGCGCCACCGACACGATGGTCAGCTGGCGCGGGGTCATCTTTTCCTTGGTGATCAGCTGGATGCCGCTGACCACGATGGAAGAGAACATCATCACGGCTGCGCCGCCCAGAACGGCCTGCGGCATGATGGAGATCAGGGCGCCCAGCTTGGGGATCAGGCCGCACAGGATCAGGAACACGGCACCGGAGGCCAGAGCCATGCGGTTGACCACCTTAGTCATGGCCACCAGACCCACGTTCTGGCTGAAGGAGGTGTTGGGCAGCACGCCGAACAGAGCGGCAAAGGAGGAGCCCAGGCCGTCGCAAATGATGCCGCCGGACAGCTCCTTGTCAGAGGGCTCACGGCTCATGCCGCCCTCCATCACGCCGGAGATATCGCCTACGGTCTCCACAGCGGTGACGACGAACATGATCAGCACCGGCAGGATGGCACGCATATCAAACACGATCTTGACCGGGACCAGCTTGGGGATGGCAAACCAGGAAGCCTGTGCCACCTTGTCCCAGTTGAGCACCCAGGCCTTGGTGTACTCCACGCCGTCGGCGGTGACACCGGTGGTGGGCAGCACAAAGCCCATGACAAAGGCTGCCACATAACCGGCCAGAATGCCGATGAGGATGGCGGAAGAACTGAGGAAGCCGGTGGTCCAGTGCTTGAAGATCAGTATGACCACCAGCACGAACAGGGCCAGCAGCAGGTTTTCCACCGAGCCGAAGTCCTTGGCGCTGTTGCCGCCGCCAAAGGAATTGATGCCCACCGAGATCAGCGACAGACCGATGGACAGCACCACGGTACCGGTGACCACAGGCGGAAAGAACTTGCGCAGAGGCTTGAGGAAGAAGCCCAGCACACTTTCAAAGATGCCGCCGATGATGGAAGCGCCCATGATGGCACCATAGGCCAGCACACCGCCTCCCATGCTGCCGACAACGCTGTTGAACACGCCGATAAAACCGGAGCTGGTACCCATGATGATGGGCACACCGCCGCCCACGGGGCCGACCGTGAACAGCTGCACCAGCGTGACCACACCGGCCACGAACATGGCGCTCTGCAGCAGGGTGACCTGCAGGTCTGCAAATTCACCACCGGCAATGCCGCAGGCACTGGTGATGATCAGCAGCGGGGTCAGGTTGCCCACGAACATGGCGCAGACATGCTGCAGGCCCAGGGGGATGGCCTGGCGCAGAGACATCTTGCCATCAAACTGGTAAGCAGCCTCTTCAAGTTTGACTTCCTTCAAATGTTCCACTCTCCTCAGAATCTTGACGTTTTGGGTTTCGGATGCTTTGCAAAAAGCGGTTTCATTATAACAAAGTTGCCATTTAATGTAAATAAAGTATGACTTTTCCGTGAACGGCTGCAACATTGCCCGATGGTCGTTTCCGGGTCAGAGACAGCAAAAAAGCAGCGGTTTTCCGCGCACGCTTCCACCCGGAATGGACTGGTTTCGCGCAGAATCCCCTGCTTTTTTCTAGAGTTTTTTCAGTTTTTGTGCGATACAGAGATTTTACAATTTCTTTGTCCGCACATCAGGCTTCCTCGCCCACATAGGTGAACCGTCGCTGGGTCTTGCCGTCGCGGGTGACCATCTCGTTCCACATGGAGGCGGGCCGCACCCACAGACTGTGCTCCCCGTACAGCTGCCGGTAGACCACATATTCCTCCTCGGTCTCGCTGTGGCGGGCCACACCCAGCACCTCATATTCTTTGCCTTTGAAATGCCGGTAACGCCCCGGCCGGATCTCTTCGCTCATCGTTTTTTCTCCTTTTACCGACTGGCTAAGCCGTAATCCCGCAGGCAGTGCCGGATGCCCTGCTGTGTGGTATCAAAGCGGATGCCGGCCTTTTCCAACTTTTTGCCGTCCATGACCAGATTGCGCGTCCAGTCGGCGGCTTCAATCTGCACCGCAATGTCCAGCTCCTGCGCGAACTGCTGTGCCGTGTGCACCATATTTTCCGTATTGGAGCTGCCAAAGTTGTACACGCCGCCGGGCAAGCTCAGTGCCGGAGCAAGGTTTGCGATCACCTGTCGGACATAGGTCACGCCCCGGCAGTCGTTGGCCGAAAAGGTCACCGACGTCCCATGCAGGGCGGCGCGCAAAAGGTTCAGCGGCAGGGTGCCCCGGATGGGGAGCCCGTAGCCCGGCAGATCATACATCCAGCTGGCCCGCAGCAGCACAGCGTCCGGGCAGAGTTCCAGCACGCGCTGTTCCATTTCCAGTTTGCAGCGGCCATATACATTGGTCGGCTGCAGGGGCAATGTCTCCGGCAGCGGCCCGGGCTGCGTGATTCCGGCATAGACCTGATCTGAACTGAACGCCAGCAGCTTTGCGCCGGATGCGCAGGCAGCTTTTGCCACCCAGACCGGCAGCTCCACGTTGGCACGATGGGCTTCCTCTGGGTGCTGTGCACAATAGCCGGTGTCCGACAGAGCCGCCGCATGCACAATGGCCGCAGGCTGTAGTTTCTGAATGGTCTCGGTCACTTCTGCCTCCCCGGCTGCTGCCAGAAAGCCGCGGGGCAGGCTGCAAAGCTCCGCATCCCCCAGCCCCTGCTGCAGGATGCGTGCGCCCAGAAAGCCGCTGCCGCCTGTGATGAGAACGCGTTTCATCGGTACTATCTCCCTCCCTGGTTTGCTGTCAGTATAGCATATTTTGTGCAGTAAGAAAAGCAACTGCGCCCCAAAGCGAAAGCTTCAGAGCGCAGCTGCATTTTTTCAGAGGAAGAATTCCAGCACAAAGACCACAGCGCAGCAGGCCACAGCCACCTGGAACAGGCTTGCACCGCACCAGGCCGCTGCAATGCCGATCACCAGCGCCACAGCACCGGCCACCGGGCTCTGGGTGGCCTGCACGATGGCCGGGAAGGTCATGACGGCCAGCGTGACATAGGGCACATAGTACAGGAACGACTGAACGAACCGGTTCTTGATAGGTTTGCGGATCAGAGTAAGCGGCAGGATGCGGATCGCATACGACACCAGTGCCATGACCGCAATGTAAATGTAGTTGTTATGCGTCATGTTCCGCCTCCTGATCCTTGACCGGGAACAGCACCGCAGCCGCACTGGAAATAAGTACGGTAAGCAGGATGGTCCGGGTGCCGTCCGAAAGTGCCGAGATGCCTGGCAGATAGTTGCAGGCAAAGCTCAATGCAAAGCTGATGGCCACCAGCACAGCCACCACCTTATCCTTGCGGGCAGGCGGGATGATGATGGCAAGGAACATGCCGTACAGCGCAACGCTCAGGGCGCTGACCGCACGCAGCGGCAGCAGGTTGCCGGCAACGATGCCCAATGCCGTGCCGGATGCCCACGCCGGGGCTGCCAGCAGGATGGCACCGTAAGTATAGCAGGGGTTCAGGCTGCCGGGCCGTGCAATGGTGATGCCGAACAGCTCGTCCGTTACGTCGTAACCGATGACCAGCCGATGCCAGAAGGGTGTACCCGGCGCAAACCGCTGAGCCAGCGCGCAGCTCATGAGCAGATAGCGTGCATTGGCGATGAGGGTGATCACGGCCACCTGAAAATAGCTGGCACCGCTCATAATAAGCGCAAAGGCAGCGTATTCACCGGCTGATGCGTTGTTCAGCAGACTGGCCAGAAACCCCTGAAACGGGGTAAAACCCGCCTTGCGGGCTGCAATGCCCAGCGAGAAAGAGACGGCAAAATAGCCCAGTGCGATGGGCACGCCATCCCGGATGCCCTCACAGAACACCTTTCGGCTGAAGGCCCACACAGGCTTCTGCTCCCGGATGATGTCCGCATCCAGAAGCGAATTGCTTGTTTCCATGTTGAAATTGCTCCTTTCCTGTTCCAAACATTGTCTATTATACTCCACCGCCGGGCCGGAGAAAAGGGCCTTGTAACATTTTTTGTGATAAAAACGCTCAAAAATTTTTATGGCAGACATAAGATTTCGTTTGGCCGAATCGCTTGTTCGGGCATACAAAAAGCACAGGCACCACTCCGGAAAGAGCAATGTCTGTGCTTTGGGGGTCAGAGGCCCGGCACCAGAAAATGCTGTGCCTGCGTCAGCACCCGGGTGTCGGGGTCCAGTCCGTTGGCCGCCAGCATCTGGGCCGGCGGCACATGGAACCGCCGCGCGATATCGAACAGCGCCTCCCCTTCCTGTGCATAGTAAATGCGCAAGGTGATCTCCGGGTCGGCAGGGGTCAGGGCTTCGCTCAGCGAAATGCTGCCAATGCCCTGGCGGGTACTGCGTCCCAGGATGGCACCCTCAGCCCGGGCGGTGATGGTTACGGTAAGAGTTCCGCCGGTGCAGGTACACTGTACGCTGTCGGTACTCAGCCAGCATTCCGGCTGCAGCTGCATCCCGGCGGGCACCTCGGCCGGGATGGGCACGGAAAGCTCCAGCGTTTTTTCGTAGCTGTCCAGCTCTCCCAGGCTGTTCTCCGCAAAGGCGGTGGCCGTGGCGCGGGCTGTCAGCGCCCAGCCGCCGCCCTGCCCACTCTGCTGCGAGATGCTGACAGGCCCATACGATACAAAACAGGCACGCAGCTGTGCCCCGGCATCCGGCAGCGGGCCGGAACCGGAAACCGTCGTGGTTGCATTCAGCAGGCAGACCAGTTCATCGGCCGCCAGCTCCTGTGGGACAAGTTCCGTTTCAAACCGGGTGGAAAAGGCATCCGCCGCATATTGCAGCTGGTAGCTGCGCCAGGCCCGCAGATGCAACATCAGGCTGGCCGACAGGGTGCCCGTCGCGTCCGGCTGCCCTTCCGTCAGGGAGAAGCCTACCGGTTCCACCACGCAAAGACACTTGCAGTCCTCGGTCAGGCCGTCCACATCCAGCACCTGCTGGAATGGCAGAGTCGTGCTCAGGCTCTGCAATTCGGTTTCCTGCTCGGCACGCCAGGCACACTGCACCCGTACTTCGCCCTTGACCACCGCTTTGCCGGACAGCAGCCGTACCTCCTGTGCAGTGGCTGTGCCTGCAATGTCCAGCACCGCCGCCGACGGGCTGGGAAAAGCCAGCTCCCCTTCGGCCGAGATCAGCTTATCCAGCACCGCAATGCTGCGCACGCCCTGCAGGGTGTCCAGCTGCTGCTCAATGCCGCCATCGGCCAGTGCAGTGATCACCTCCGCTTTGTTCTGGGTGCGCACGGTCGCCACCAGTCCCACGGCGCCTCGCACCTCCATGCGGCGCGGGTTGACCACCCGGCTGTTGAGGTATTCGGTCTGACCCTCCACCACCGCCGTCCAGGCCGTAAAGTCAAATTCCGGCAGTTCCAGCTGCTTTGTAAAGGGCAGTTTCTGTTCGGTCTGGCAGAGACCTGTACCCTCCTCGCCCTGATAATAGACCGTACAGCGCAGATAACCCTCCAGTGTCAGCCTGCCCGGCTGCAGCTGCTTTTGCAGGATGACCGGCTTTGCAAAGCATTTGACCAGTTTGAACACCGGCGGCAGATAGTCCGAGACCAGGATCTCGGTCTCCAGCGGGAGCTCTGCCTTGACGGTGCACACCGTGCCCGCCTGCGGCATCGTGTCCCGAAAGATCTTCAGTTCCATGCAAGATGCTCCTTTCCCTGTCCACTTCTACCACACGGTATGCGGCCGGGCCGGGAGATATGCAGCAAAAAGCTCCCGCCGGGGCCTGCCCGACGGGAGCTTTGCCTGACTTGCGCTTATTCCTGCGTGTTGCTGCGGATGCCAAACAGTCTGCGCAGCACACCGCGCAGCAGTCTGGGGCTTTTGAGCACGATCACCTGCATCCCGATCCCCACCTTTCCGTCTGATACCACACTATAAGCAGTTTGCAGCCGGAATGTTCCGGAATTGCCGGAAAAGGATCAGTCCGCCACCGTTTCCACGATGACCAGTGCCCCTTCGCGAGTGGACACCGTGATGCAGTCGGAGCCTTCGGCGTATTCGTTGCTGACACCCAGCGGGTAGCCTGCGGTCAGCTCTGCATCGGTGAGTTCGTAATAGGAACCCTGCTCGCAGACGCCCTCTGCACGGCCTTCCATGGGGAACGCCGAGAAATAGAAGTAATCCTCTTTGGGGTAGCGGCGCGTCTCGCCGGGCATCACAAAGGTGATACGGCTGCGCTCGTCCTGCAACATGGCACGCACACCGCGCTTTTCCAGGCCGAGGCCGGTGCACAGGTTGGCAAGGGTATGCTCCAGCCGCCTGCCACCGAGGCCCCCCAGCAGAAGCACCTCGTCAAAGCCCTTCTGCACGGCCAGCTTTGCCGCGTATTCCGTATCGGTATCGTCCTTGACATGGGGCAGAACTACGATCTCGTCGTCCTCCTGCTGCGGGCAGGGTGCCGTGTCGAAGTCGCCCACGATCACATGGGGCTTGCAGTGCAGGGGCGCGCAGTTGCGGTAGCCTGCATCGCAGGCGATGATAAAATCATCTTCCCGCAGCAGACCGGCCAGCGCCGGAGAGACCGGGCAGGCCGAAAGGATCACACACCGTGCCATAAACAAACCTTCCTTGCTTTTTAAAATTTGGGGCGCTGCCAGTCCTTGACGTCCTTGACCTCATCGTACATGGCGCAGTAGCTGTCGTAGCGGGTCTGGGAGAGCTTGCCTTCCGCAAGGGCGGCGCGGACGGCGCAGCCCTTCTCGGAGCGGTGGGAGCAGCCGGTGAACTGGCACGCGCCGAGGTAAGGCCCGAACTCCGGGAAGGCGTGTTCCAGACCCTCTTTCGGGATGAAGCCCGCCCGGCTGGCCTCGAGGCTGGCGAAGCCCGGGGTGTCGGCGATGCGGCCCCCGAAGGCTTCAAAGATGGTCACCTCGCGGGTGGTGTGACGGCCACGGCCCAGCTTCTGGCTGATGGCGGCGGTCTGACGCTCCACGTCGGGCAGGAGGGCGTTCAGCAGGGTGGATTTGCCCACGCCGGAGTTGCCGCAGAAGGCGCAGAGACGGCCATTGATCCAGTGCTTGATGTCGTCCAGACCCTCGCCGGTGGCGTAGTCGATGCGGATGAAGGGCAGGGTCGATTTTTCGTAGGCGCTGCGCAGAAACTCCGCCTCGGCGAGGTCGCCTTTGGTGCAGACGATGACGGGCTGGACGCCCTTGTCCACCGCGATGGCCGAGAGCTTATCCAGCACGAGGGTGCTGGGGGTGGGCTGGGTAGTGCTTGCTACGAGGAACAGCACGTCGAGGTTCGCCATGGGCGGGCGGACGAAGACGTTCCGCCGGGGCGCGATGCCCGCGATGACCGCCGCGCCGTTCTCGGTTTCCAGCGTCACCACGTCGCCCGCCACGGGGGTGATCTTCTGCTTGCGGAAGATGCCCCGGGGCTTGCACT
>ENA-OPRV01001349-OPRV01001349.1-human-gut-metagenome-genome-assembly--contig:-NODE-1349-length-13067-cov-2.315094_pt1 | contig 13067 bp, 9 predicted proteins | sample MGYA00241896_ERZ501886 | MGnify/ENA primary metagenome ERZ501886 (study PRJEB25962, sample SAMEA2042452) | human gut metagenome | biome: human gut; feature: human-associated habitat; material: faeces... | reverse complement strand
ACAGGAAAAGAGGTCGCTGTGAAGATCGTAAAGGATCAAAAACAGTGGGACAGGGAGAGGGTGATGTTGCAAAAATTAAAACATACCAAAGGTGTGCCGGAATTATTTTTTGCAGGAAAGGAAAAGGAACTTTTTCTGGTGATGGAATATATTCTTGGAAATTCGTTAAAACGATATGGCAGTGTCTGTGGAAAACTTTATAAAAAGAAAAGTTTATTGTGGATGATCAAAATCTGCAAAGTTCTGAATAAGATTCATGAACAAGGAATCATTCATATGGATCTGAAACCGGAAAATATCATGCTTGATCGATCTGGAAATATATACTTGATCGATTTTGGAGCGGCATTGTTTGCGGGAGAAAAATTAAGTGGATATGGAACCAAAAACTATGCATCAAAAAAACAGGCAAAGACAGAAGAAAGAGCAGACATTTATTTTGATATATATAGTTTAGGAAAAACAATGGAATCTTTATTGAAAGCAACAGATGCTGTCCAAAAGATCATAGAAAAATGTCTGATCGATGACGATGCAAAAAGATATCACAACATAAGGCAGATTCAGGCAGATTTTGAGAGAATATTGAGAATCTGTCGTATGAAGAAAGGGTTCATGGTGGTGATTGCTGTTTTTTGTATCCAGAATCTCTGGAATCAGATACAGAGGGAAGAGCAAAGAGAGAAAGAAGTCATTGTACAGAAAAAGTCTCAAAGAGAGATAAAAAAGGCAATGGCTTATTTTTATGGAACGGATCAGATACAAAAGAATACACAATTGGCACGAGTGTATCTTGAAAGATGTAGAGGGATGAAAAAGAATGTGTCATCGTATTTGGTGCTTTTAGATGTTTTAGATGACAGGAGAAATGATATAAGTGCGGAAAAACTTATGAAGATCGTACAGGATTGTCAGACCGATGTGCATGATTTCTGGTCGGCATATTTTTATCTTCATTTTTATACAGTAAATACAGCAAAACTGTCAGAGAATGTATGGAAAGAAGCAGAAAAAATGTTAGAACAGATACAAAAATATTCACAAAAGGAAGAATATCAGAAATTAGTGGAAGCAGACCGGATCAATTTATATGAAAGAGAAGCAGAAAAAGGAGATGATAGAAAGTTTTTGGAGGAAACAGAGCGGGTTTTCAAAGAAAATCTTAGAGGAGATCCTGCATGGAAATTGTATGAAAGAAAGCTTGTTTATCTGGAATCAAAACAGCCAGATATCAGCGGGGAGTTTGAACGATTTCTAAAGAAATATCCAAAAGTTATGGATGCCTATGTGGAGTATAGTATTTATTTATGCAGGAACAATAAAATGACACAGGCACAAAGGGTCTATAGGGAAGGTAGAAAACAGACAGGAATGACAAGCAAAAGAGCAGAGGAATTGAGGAGGAAACTTGGGTTATGATCAGAAAATATAAGATATATATCATCATGGGAATCACAGTACTTCTTCTTTTTATGGTTTTACCGGTCGATACGAAGGGAGATTGGGAAATCCCTTGGGACATTACTCTGGAAGGAGAAGGGAATGATCCTGCATTTCGAAGCAGTACAGTGATGGAAATATTTCTAAAAAATGGGACAGCACCAAAGGATGTTACAATTTTCGTGAATCAACAGAAAATAAATCCGATCTGGGATTACGAACAAAGTACACAGATCAGTTTTCAGGAAGAAGGGATTTATAAGGTTCATATTGTTCATAAAAATGGATATGAAGAAATAAGGCAGGTTATGGTCGAATTAAATAATCCAACAACAGCCAAGATCACAGCGGGAGCGTATATTCCAGGAGCATGGAGCAAAAAGAATGTGGTATTGGAAGCTTATGGAGCCAAAGCAGTTTCTGATATTCAATTTTATGAATATAAAATAGGACAAGATGAATGGAAGCAGATGAAAAATAACAAGTTAGAGATCAGCAAAGATTTTGATGATTTTGTTTATATCAGGGCAGTTTCGAAGGCTGGAAGAGAAGGAGTGATCAGTCAGATTCCAGTGAGAGTATGGAAACAAAAACCAGAATTTGCAAAGATCCAATGTGATCAGGAACCTATTGGTGGATGGTATTCGAAAATTCCTGTTTTCTCATATGATCTGAAGGAAAAAGAAGGACCACAGGTGCATCTTTATGCGCAGCTTACAGATTTGAAGACAAAAGAGATACTGACAGGAATCGATCAGATTCCTAGGATCAGGAAGGATGGAAGATATCAGCTTGACATCTATACGAAAGATGAATCTGGAAATCGATCAGAACAACTCTACCAAACGACTTGTTTTGTGGATACAGATAATCCAGAGATTTTTGTTCGCTATCAAAATCCAAGATTAGAAATTTTAAAATACCAGAAAGCTCAGATCATAGTTAAGGATGAAAATCTGAAAAAGGGGAATATGATCTTAAGAACATCGGGGAAACAGGTAAAGCCATGGAAGTTGGAAGGTGATCATTATGAAACAGAAGTTATATTTTTAAAGGACGGAAAACAGACATTGTCTGTTCAGGCAGAAGATCTGGCAGGAAATAAGATGACCATACAGGAAAAGTCGTTTATCATTGATACACAAAAACCAAGGATTAAAATTCAAGGAATTGACAATGGAAGATCATATTCAAAGCCTGTAAAAATTCAAGTAGATGTGAAAGATCAAAATCTGAATCCAGATAAGACATATATTTATCTTAACGGAAAGAAGATGAATTCCGTTATGATCAAAAAGGATGGATATTATACCATTGATGTGAAAACTGAAGATCTTGCAGGAAATCAAAATAGGTGCAGCAGAAAATTTACTGTCAATCAAAAAGGCATACAGATTCATTTTCTGCAGGAGGATTTAAAGGAAAAACAGATATCAACAAAAAATCTGAAGCCAGGATTTCGCATTGAAAGTCTGGAACCAGTGCAGGTAAGGGCATTTCTTGTGAATGGGCAAAAAAAGGAATATCAATGGAAAGAAGATAAAGTTTATATAAAAGATCCTATCACAGAAAATGGGAAATGCAGTGTCAGTCTGCATGTAAAAGACAGTGCCGGAAATGAAAAAACAAGTGAAGAAATACAGTTTTTTTATGACACACAAAAACCGGTGATCAAAATAGAAGGGCTTGATCAGAAATCTGAATGTGAATATGGAAAACAGATCAGCATTCTTCTGGAAAATAAAACAGATCAGTGGGAGAAGGTTATTTTGGATGGAAAAGAACAAAAACTGGAACATCATAAGATCACATGGAAAGAATTGGCTCCTGGAAAGCATGTTCTTCATCTGAAAGCAGTGGATCAGGCAGGAAATAAAACTGATCAAAGGATCACATTTAAGATTACAAAAGTCCTTCCAAAAGCAGTGAAACAAATTGTGGTAAAACAAGATAAAATACCATCAAAAAAAGATGAAAAAAAACAAACACACCACAATTTATGGATTTTATTTCTCATAGGAACAAGCATTTTCGTATCTGTAAAAATGTTTTGTAGTTATAGGAAATCCAGGCATTCTTGAATCTTTTTCATTCTATGTTATAATAAAGGTTACGTATATAGTTCAATCAAATGGAGGAATGGATATTATGGCAGAAGAAGTAAAAGAAACAAGAGAAGATTTCGAAGCACAGTTAGAAGAATCTTTAAATAAAGCATCAACAAATGAAGACGCAGTATGGAACCGTTTAGAGCAGATGAAAGAAGATGGGGATGTTCTGGCATTGACAGTTGGCGGTGTTGTAAATGGTGGAGTTATCGTTTATGTCGAAGGAATCCGTGGATTTATTCCAGCATCTTTATTATCAACAAAATATGTAGAAGATCTGAACGTATGGTTACAGAAAGATGTGGAAGCAAAGATCATCACAGTAGAACCAGAAGAACAGAGACTTGTCTTATCTGCAAAAGCTGTTGAGAAGGAAAAAGAAAGAAAAGAACGCGAGAATAAGATCAATGAATTAAAAGTTGGTACAGTTGTAGAAGGTACAGTTGAAAATATCATGCCATATGGAGCATTTGTTGATATCGGTGATGGAATCAGTGGATTAGTTCATATTTCACAGTTAAGCCAGAAGAGAGTAAAATCTCCAGAAGAAGTTGTGAAAGAAGGAGATGCTGTTACAGTTAAGATCATTAAAGTTGCAAATGGAAAAGTAAGTTTAAGTATCAAAGCATTAGAAGATGATAAAGAAGCAGCTAAGAAAGCAGAAGAAACTGGTGTGGAATACACAGAAGATGCAGCTGGAACAAGTCTTGGTGACTTACTTGCAAATATCAAATTATAGGAAGGAACATATATGGCAGGATCAGGTTTTGGCACAAATTTTCGAATTACAACATGGGGGGAAACTCATGGTGCAGGCGTAGGTGTCGTGGTAGATGGATGTCCGGCTGGATTACCTCTTGAGAGAGAAGATGTTCAGAAATATCTGGACCGCAGAAAACCAGGGCAGTCAAAGTATACAACACAGAGAAAAGAAGGAGATCAGGTTGAGATTCTTTCTGGTATCTTCGAAGGAAGAACAACAGGGACTCCGATCTCCATGGTTGTATATAACAAGGATCAGAGGTCTAAAGATTACAGCAATATCAAAGATATTTACCGTCCAGGACATGCAGATTTTACATTTGACATGAAATATGGATTCAGAGATTACCGCGGTGGCGGCAGATCTTCTGGACGAGAGACAATCGGACGTGTAGCAGCAGGAGCTGTAGCAGCGAAAGTTTTGAAAGAACTGGGAATTGAGATCAAAGCTTATGCAAAAGCAATCGCCGGAATTGAAGTATCTAAGGATCATTTTGACTTTGCGGAGATGAATAACAATCCATTTAACATGCCAGATAAAGAGGCAGCAAAACTTGTACAGGAGAAAGCAGACCAGATGATTAAAGAGATGGATTCCATCGGTGGTATCATTGAATGTCAGATCACAGGAATGCCAGTTGGAATCGGGGAAACCGTTTTTGATAAACTGGATGCAGAACTTTCGAAAGCCATTATGTCCATTGGATCAGTAAAAGGCTTCGAGATCGGAGATGGATTTGAGGCTGCCAACCTGCGAGGGTCAGAGAATAATGATGATTTTATCTGTGTTGATGGGAAGGTAGCAAAAGAGACAAATCATTCTGGAGGAGTTCTTGGAGGAATGAGTGATGGAAGTGCGATCGTATTCCGTGCAGCTATCAAACCGACACCATCGATCGCACAGACACAGAAGACAGTCAATCGTGATCTTGATAATGTAGAGATTGAAATTCATGGCCGTCATGATCCAATGATCGTGCCAAGAGCTGTAGTTGTGGTAGAATCAATGGCAGCTGTTACGATTCTTGATGGAGTTTTAAAGAATCTTGGTGCAACAATGGATAATATTAAGAAAATTTATGGTGAATAAGAATGTATGAATTAATCAAAAAAGACGGAAGAGCAAAAAGAGGCCGTTTAACAACGGTCCATGGTGTGATCGAAACACCAGTATTTATGAATGTCGGGACTGTGGCAGCGATCAAAGGTGCAGTCAGTACAGATGATCTCAAAGATATTGGAACACAGGTGGAGTTATCTAATACATATCATCTGCATGTAAGAACAGGAGATAAGCTGATCAAGGAATTTGGAGGGCTGCATAAGTTTATGCACTGGGACCGCCCAATCCTTACAGATTCTGGCGGATTTCAGGTGTTTTCATTGGCGAAGCTTCGTAAGATCAAAGAAGAAGGCGTGTATTTCAATTCCCATATTGATGGACACAAGATATTTATGGGCCCGGAAGAGAGTATGCAGATTCAGTCTAATATAGCGTCAACGATAGCGATGGCATTTGATGAATGTCCGCCACATCCTGCAACAAGAGAGTATATGCAGAATTCTGTTGATCGTACAACAAGATGGTTGAGACGATGCAAAAAAGAGATGGACCGCTTAAATTCTCTGGAAGATACAGTCAATCCACATCAGATGTTATTTGGGATCAATCAGGGTGGAACATTTGAAGATATCCGAATCGAACACGCCAAAGAGATTTCCAAGATGGATCTAGATGGATATGCATTAGGTGGACTTGCGGTTGGAGAAACACATGAAGAGATGTACAATATCCTTGAAAAGACAGTGCCATATCTGCCAGAAGATAAACCAACTTACCTGATGGGGGTTGGAACACCGGTGAATATTTTAGAAGCAGTTGACCGTGGAGTTGATTTCTTTGATTGTGTATATCCAACAAGAAATGGCCGTCATGGACATGTATATACGAATCAGGGAAAACTTAATATGTTCAATAAAAAATACGAACTGGACCATCGCCCGATCGAAGAAGGATGCCAGTGCCCAGCCTGTAGAAGTTACAGCAGAGCCTATATTCGACATCTTTTAAAAGCAAAAGAAATGCTAGGAATGAGATTATGTGTCTTGCATAACTTGTATTTTTATAATACAATGATGAGTGAGATTCGTCAGGCAATCGAAGAAGGCAATTATAAGGAATACAAGAAACGTAAGATCGATGGCATGATGAACCAGTAATCTTATTAGAAAGATGGAGGAAGAAAATGGATCAGGTTACAATGACAATTCTAATGTTGGTTGTTTGTTTTGGATTAATGTACTTTTTAACGATCAGACCACAGAAGAAAAAAGAAGAAGAATTAAAACAGATGATGGAAACTCTGGAAGTTGGAGACAGCGTGTTGACAACAAGCGGATTTTACGGAGTTGTTGTAGATAAAGTTGATGAAACAACGATCATTGTTGAATTTGGTAACGACAAACATTGCCGTATCCCAATGGAGAAATCAGCAATCCAGGCAATGGAAAAAGCGAACGCATCATCATCTGAAGAATAAGATGAATATTTGATCAAAAGAAAAGAATCTGAGACAGAGAATAGTATCTGTATTTCAGATTCTTTTTTTGTTTCTTAATATTAATTCATCAGATCATCAATCAAATGATCTGGGACAAATAACGGTCCGCGTCCGGTTCCGATTTCGATATCTGGTTTATTCGTTCCATGGAAGTCTGATCCTCCAGTTGCAAGAAGATCATATTCTTTCTGCCATTGGCGAAGTTTTGTGATCTGGCCGATATGATGGGAAGAATGATAAACTTCGATTCCTGCGAGCCCTTCTTCTTTCAGATCATGAATGAGATGTTTGGTATCTTCATTTGAGAATTTATATAAAAATGGATGTGCAAGAACCGGAATTCCGCCAGCATCAAGGATTAATCTTAAGCAATCTTTTGGATCAAAAAATGGTTTTGGAACATAATATTTACACTTTTCACCAAGATATTTGGAAAAAGCCTGATCCATGGAAGAACAAATGCCTTCTGAGATCAAAGTTCTTGCAAAGTGAGCTCGTGTGATCACAGTATGAGGATCACCATTTTGCAGTTTTTCAAGCGTAATCGGATAACCGTCTTTTTGAAAGAGTTCGATCATATCAAGATTTCTCTGAAACCGTTTGTCACGGAGCATGTTGAGAGTATGATTTAACTGCTGATCCTTATAGTTGATTCCGTATCCTAATACATGAATCTCACGATGAAGTGCATCACATGAAATTTCAATTCCAGGAATGAATTTCAGATCATCTGGAAGATCCATAGCAAGAATTTCCGGAATTCCATCGACAGTATCATGATCTGTCAGAGAAAATCCATATAATCTTTTTGCTATCACTTTTTGAACAATCTGTTTTGGTGTAAAAGTTCCATCGGAACAAGTAGAATGTATATGAAGATCGATCATAGGAAAACTCCTTTCGTATTTTTAATGTCAGTTTATCACAAAAAGGTATAGATTCAAAATACCATTCATAGATTAAATAGAAAAAGGAGCAATTGTTATGGACATGGGGAAAAAGGGACTCTATATGATACAAAGTCTGGTATTTGCCTACATTGCCACAGGAATTTTATTGTGTCTTCTTGCATTTATCATCTATCAAAGCAATGCAGGAATGAAGATCGCGAATCTTGGGGTCACACTTACATATATTCTTGCATCTGTTTTTGCTGGCATGCTGATCGGAAGTAAGATCGGAAAAAAGAAGTTTTTATGGGGATTTGCAGCAGGAATGTTATACTTTATGATCTTGACTTTGATCTCGTGGATTTTTCAAAAAAATATCGTTCTGTTTTCCACAGAAAGGATCACAGCATGTTTCTTATGTATTGCAGGAGGAACTTTAGGTGGAATGCTTGCTATTTGAAAATGAATATGATACAATATAGCAAGTTATTTTATGAGAATTAGGAGGACGATAAGATGAAACATATTAAAACTCTGACAAATAAAACATTACAGAACACAGTGAAAAAAGGTGGATGTGGTGAATGCCAGACATCTTGCCAGTCAGCATGTAAAACATCTTGTACAGTAGGTAACCAGACCTGCGAACACAGCAAATAGTCAAATCGAACAAAGACTTTGTGCTTGAGGCGTTCCTTGTGGGCCGCCTCATTTTTTCGATGAAAGAAAATAACAGATAAAGGGAGAAAGAAACAATGGTTCACCAGTATAAAAATAATGGATATAACATGGTCCTTGATGTAGCAAGTGGATCTGTCCATGTGGTTGATGACCTGACATATGAGGTGATTGCTTTATATGAGGATCATACATTAGAAGAGATCATCAAAGAATTATCATCCTGGGATGAGAAAGATGTCAAAGAATCTTATGGAGAAGTTACAGAATTAAAAGATGCAGGTGTATTATTTACAGAAGACTGTTATGAAGAATACATTTGTGGATTCAAAGATAGACCAACAGTTGTAAAGGCACTCTGTCTTCATATTGCACATGATTGTAACCTTGCCTGCCGATACTGTTTCGCAGAAGAAGGAGAATACAAGGGAAGACGTGCATTAATGAGTGCTGAAGTTGGTAAGAAAGCATTAGATTTTCTTGTAGAGAATTCAGGAAACCGTAGAAATCTGGAAGTTGATTTCTTTGGTGGAGAGCCTTTGATGAACTTTGATGTAGTGAAAGAGATCGTTGCATATGGACGTTCTTTGGAAGAAACACATGATAAGAAGTTCCGTTTTACATTGACAACAAATGGTGTATTACTAAACGATGATATCATGGAATTTGCCAATAAAGAGATGGATAACGTTGTATTAAGTGTGGATGGAAGAAAAGAAGTTCACGATTACATGAGACCATTCCGTAATGGAAAAGGAAGCTATGATTTTATTATCGACAAATTCAAGAAATTTGCAGACAGCAGAAACCAGCAGAAATATTATGTAAGAGGAACTTTTACACATCATAATTTAGATTTCTCAAAAGACGTTATGCATTTAGCAGATGCAGGATTCGAACAGATTTCTGTAGAACCTGTTGTGGCACCAGATACAGCAGATTATGCGATCACAGAAGAGGATCTTCCAATTCTGATGGATGAATATGATCTTCTTGCAAAAGAGATGATCAAAAGAGAGAAGGAAGGAAAAGGATTTACCTTCTTCCACTTTATGATCGACTTAACAGGAGGGCCATGTGTTGCAAAACGTTTATCCGGATGTGGTTCAGGAACAGAATATCTTGCAGTGACTCCATGGGGAGATTTATATCCATGCCATCAGTTTGTAGGAGAAGAAGACTTCTTAATGGGTAATGTTTACGAAGGAGTCAAGAAAGATGAGATCGTCAAAGAATTCAAGGCATGTAATGTATACTCCAAAGAAGAATGTAAAAAATGTTTTGCAAGATTCTATTGCAGTGGTGGATGCAGTGCAAACTCTTATAACTTTAACGGTACGATCGATGGAACTTATGAGATCGGATGTAAATTAGAGCGCAAGAGGGTAGAATGTGCATTAATGGTAAAGGCAGCATTGGCATTAGAAGGGGAGACGGAGAATGAAGAAGCGTAATAGCAGTGGCAAGTATATTGCAGGGCTCATTTTACTGATCGCTTTGTGTGTATTTGGAGCATTTATCACAACCAAAGGAATCACAAAGAAGAAGATCGGTCGAGCAAGCAATATCGAACTTGGATTAGACCTTGCAGGTGGAGTTAGCATTACATACGAAGTAGATGGTAAGAATGTATCCGACAGTGATATGAAAGATACTGTATACAAACTTCAGAAGCGTGTAGAAGGGTACAGTACAGAAGCAGAAGTTTATCAGGAAGGAAAAGATCGTATCAATATCGAGATTCCTGGAGTAACAGATGCAAACAAGATTTTAGATGAGCTTGGTAAACCAGGAACACTTTCTTTTGCTGTCCAGAAACAGGTAAAAGTAAAGAAGAATGGAAAAACAACGACTCAGACAACATTAGATACTGTATTGACAGGTCAAAATGTTAAGAAAGCCAAAGCTGTAACTAATCAGAATCAGACAACTGGTAAGAAAGAATATTTAGTTGCACTTGAATTTGATGCTAAGGGAACAAAGGCATTTGCGAAAGCTACAAAAGCCAATATTGGAAAACCAATTTATATTATCTATGATAATCAGGTGATCAGTGCCCCAAATGTACAGGAAGCGATCACAAAAGGAGAATGTACGATCGATGGTATGGAAAGTTATGAAGCAGCAGAGAATTTAGCTTCATCAATTCGAATCGGTTCCTTACCAGTGAAATTAAACGAATTACGCTCTAACGTAGTATCTGCGAAATTAGGAGTGAATGCGATCCAGACAACGGTCAAAGCAGGAGTCATCGGATTTGTACTGGTATGCTTGATCATGATCGCATTTTATGCAGTGCCTGGTGTGATTGCGTGTGTGGCACTTGCGATCTATATGCTGATGATGTTATTAGCACTGAATGGATTTAATGCGACACTGACATTGCCGGGACTTGCAGGTATCATCCTCGGTATCGGTATGGCAGTTGATGCAAACGTTATCATTTATGCCAGAATTCAGGAAGAGATCGGGGCAGGAAAGAGTACAGGAGCAGCGATCAAATCTGGATTCGGAAAGGCAGCATCAGCGATCATCGATGGTAACGTTACAACATTGATCGCAGTATTAGTTTTATGGTTTAAAGGATCAGGAACGGTCAAAGGATTTGCTCAGACACTTGGAATGAGTGTATTGATCTCTATGTTTACAGCACTTGTGATCAGCCGATTCCTTGTATATGCGGCATATCATTTTGGACTTCGCGACAAGAAATGGTATGGAAAACCAAGAACGATCAAAACAAGAGATTTTGTCCGTACAGGTAAGAAATACGTTGCAGTTGCAGGTGTGATCATTTTGATCGGACTTGCTGCACTTCCAATGAATCGAAGCAAGATTGGATCAATCTTGAATTATGATCTGGAATTTTCAGGTGGTACAGCATCTACGATCACATTCAAGGATGACCAGAAAGTCAATGATTCTCTGGAAAAACAGGTTGTGAAAGCTTACGAGAAAGTCAGCAAGTCAACCTCTGTTCAGAGTCAGAAAGTAAAAGCAAACAATCAGATGGTTGTAAAAAGTGTAGAATTGAATCTGAGTCAGAGAAAACAGATCGAAAATACATTAAAGAAAGATTATAAAGTAAAATCTGTAACAACAGAGAATATCAGTTCAACGATCAGTAATGAAATGCAAAGAGATGCATTTATTTCCGTTGTGATCTCAGCGATCTGTATGCTGATCTACATCTGGTTCCGGTTCAAAGATGTACGTTTCGCATCAAGTGCGGTTCTTGCTCTTTTACACGATTTGTTATTTGTGCTTACATTCTATGCACTTGCAAGAACATCTGTCGGTAATACATTTATTGCCTGCATGCTTACGATCGTAGGTTATTCTATCAATGCTACAATCGTTATTTTTGACCGTATACGTGAGAACCTTCACAGTGGTTCCAGAGAAAAACTGGCAGAAATTGTAAACACAAGTATCACCCAGACTCTTACAAGAAGTATTTATACCTCTTTTACAACTTTTGTTATGGTAGCTGTTCTTTATATCATGGGTGTTTCTTCTATCCGTGAATTTGCAGCACCTCTGATGGTTGGTGTTCTTGTCGGTGCATATTCTTCTGTATGTATTACAGGTGCGTTGTGGTATGTGATGAAAAAGAAATTTGCAGGAAAAGGACAGCCGGCAATTGCTGCAGCTTCCGCATCTGCAAAGTCCTCTTCAAAGCCGAAGAAAGCACGTGATGTATCACAGAAAGATCCGACTCAGCCAAAGAAGAAAAACAGAAAAAGAGTAGCTGAACGTCTGGCTGCCGAAGAAGCAGCTAAAAAACAGCAGAATGATGATGCTGAATAAAACAATAAGTGTCTGAAAAACAGGCAGACAGAAATATCCCGGGGTAGAACTCCGGGATATTTTTATGAGGAGAGAAAATATATGGAGAAATGGGTAATAGCAGCAAAAAGAGCAGATTTTAACCAGATCGGTCAACAGTTTCATATTGATCCGGTGATTGCGAGACTGATCAGGAATAGAGATGTGATCGGAGAAGATAAGATAAGAGAGTATCTGTCAGGAACAGTACAAGAGCTTCCTTCTCCCTGGCTGATGAAGGATATGGAAAAAGCTGTAGATATCCTGGAGAAAAAAATATCGCAGAAAGCAAAAGTCCGTATTATTGGTGATTATGATATTGATGGTGTGACCTCTACATACATTTTAATGAAAGGCCTTGCGAGGATCGGAGCAGATGTGGATACTTATATTCCGGACAGAGTTGCAGACGGATATGGGATCCATGAGCATCTGATAGACAGAGCTGAGTCGGATAAAATTGACACTATCGTAACTTGTGATAATGGAATTGCTGCTTGTGCAGAAATTCAGATGGCAAAAGAAAAAGGCATGACAGTGATCGTAACAGATCATCATGAAATTCCTTACAGAGAGGAAAACGGAGAACGCCGGGTAATATTGCCGCCTGCGGATGCGATTCTGAATCCGAAACAATGTGACTGTTTGTATCCGAATAAAAATCTATGTGGTGCAGTGGTAGCTTTTAAATACATCACAGCTCTTTATGAACGATTTGATATCCAAAAGAAAGAACTGGAAGATTACTATGAGCTGGTTGCAATTGCAACAGTGGGTGATGTCATGGATCTTCAGGGAGA
>ENA-OPRV01001342-OPRV01001342.1-human-gut-metagenome-genome-assembly--contig:-NODE-1342-length-13127-cov-3.215881_pt1 | contig 13127 bp, 9 predicted proteins | sample MGYA00241896_ERZ501886 | MGnify/ENA primary metagenome ERZ501886 (study PRJEB25962, sample SAMEA2042452) | human gut metagenome | biome: human gut; feature: human-associated habitat; material: faeces... | reverse complement strand
ACAGGTGGGGCGAGGGTAGAAATATTTTTCCTGAGTAGTCAAGAAACAAGCTAAATAGACCGCAATTAAGCTATGTAAAAGAAATTTTACATGCTTTTATCTAATATGTAAAAGCCTTTTGATAGACATTACTACTACGTTTGCTGTAATCTCATGGAAGAAGGAGGCATACAGAATTATGATAGCTGATAAAATTAAAAATGCTCGTACTATTCTTTATTACATAAAGAAAAACTTAGGCATTGATGTAAAAAAGTTACATATAATTGTTGAGGCTGCCTAGAAACCTTACATCAGTATGGAAGAGGGGAGATTACTATATTCTCTTGGAAGACATTCGTTTGAAAAAATTGCAAAGGATTCTGGTGCAAGACGCGAAGCGGGTGGAAGGGTTCTTGTGAATGTGCTTAATAAATATGTTTGGTTGATGAAAAAAAGAGGGAGAACCACAGAAGGGTTCTCTTTCTTTGTGAAAATACATTATGAATCAAATGAATGGTTTTATCATTTCTTTTATTTGCATTACGGTTTTATTTCGTAATTGAGTTTCTGATTCGGATTTTGCTGGGTAGAAGTAGAGTAAATCAATGAGCGTTTTTAAAAGTAATTCATCGGTTATAACTAAATCCTCATTCCCTTCTGTTTCTGTTGCAATTAATTCCATTTTAAAAAGAGTTTTGTTGTATACATAATCTTTAAATATTTGAGAGTAATTAGATGTCAAATATCTTGTAAGTGCACTTAAGCTGCGTGCAGGATTCTGCAGGTTGCATTTGGATGTAAGGGTTACGCATATTTTTTCTTTTTCTATTTTGGTTATTGATATACACTTGTTGTCACGTGTAAATGCTAAACCACTAGTAATATAGTTGCATGCTTCATATAAAAGATTTTCATACGATAAGTAGTCGAGATTAATAAATTTTTTTGCGGGTGTTAATTCTAAATGGTAGATATACATTTTAAGCTCCTTAAGCAATTTTAAATTCACTTATAAGTATCATAAAGTGAATGACTTGAAATAATAATTTTCATTTATTTGATTATAATACAAATAATAGTAAAAAACAAGCAAATATTTATTGACACAATACAAATATTAATGTATTATTTGTATTAAGCAAATATTTACTAGGTTTTATTATAAAAAAATAAGAGAGGAGGAAATTAAAGTGGATAATATTGAATTATATTTATATCGAGCTTTGCAGGATAAGGATATTACAATAGCAAATAGCTTAAGCATTGATCTTTTATCGGAAGCAATGAGCAGGGTAATTGCAACATCTGGCCTAAATAAGACACCTTACTTTGTGTGCTACACGGAGGATCCACGGATTGCGATAAAATACTCTAAAAAGGAAGGGTACTCAGGCGAGATTGCGAGAATTAAGGTTCGGTTATATGATGATGGCACCATAGCACTTGTGGGAGACGAAAATGCAGAAGTTTACCGGACATGGCATATGCAAGACTGGTTGTACCTAATGAAGAAGAGTGGCTGGCCGCAATCAGCTGTGAATGTTAATTATACAACTTCGAATAAGCGCTTAGAAGACATTATAACCTATCAAGGTCGGAAGGCGCCTCGTGCATATGCTCATTCTGATCGAGGCTTTATTGTTCATGCTACATCCATTAACTATGAAATACTAACATCTGAAAAGGTTAATGAGTTGTCCAAAATTAAAGTTTATAGGCTAAAATCATATGGATTTCTAAAATACGACTTTACAGATAATATTTCACAAATGAATATTAATGATTTAATTGCAACATTTGAGAAAAAGAATGATGGGAAGGCACATACACGGATAATGCTTGAGCAGCTGAAAGAATTAGTTGTTTGATTGGAGGGAATTAATTAATGATACTACCCATGAATGACCTACTCTGTTTCTTGTAAGCTAAAAATAGCTGTGTTATATTTACAATGGGCAAAGCGAACGGGAAAACAAAAACAACCCGAACGAGTTGCCATTTTTCTTTTGCAAAAGTCAATAATGAATTATGAGCGTCAGCTCGGATCTAACGATAGAATGAAAAAAGAATTATGGTTTAAAAAAATATGTTATAAAGGACATATAAATGACTGGAAAAGTTTGTTATAGTATGAATAAATCCAAAAGACCTAGATGTAAGAAACCGCAGGAAACAGTCAGTGAATAACACAAAACAAATAACGAAAATTTGTGAAAATGAGGAGGAAGCAAACTGTGAAAATTGTAACAGCAATCGATTCATTTAAAGGAAGTATGACTTCGATGGAAGCAGGACTTGCAGTAACAGAAGGAATACACAGAGTAGATTCAGATGTGGATGTGCAGATCAGACCGCTGGCAGACGGAGGCGAAGGAACGGTAGACGCGCTTGTTGCCGGAATGAATGGCATGAAACAGGAGATTCAGGTGACGGGACCACTTGGAACACCGGTAGTCTGTGAATATGGAATCATTGAAAGCAGCAAGACGGCAGTAATTGAGATGGCAGGAGCAGCGGGAATTACACTGGTGCCGGATGAAAAGAAGAATCCACTTTACACAACGACTTACGGTGTCGGGGAAGTAATCAAAGATGCGATTGGAAAAGGCTGTAGAAGATTTATCATCGGAATCGGAGGCAGTGCAACGAATGACGGAGGTATCGGGATGCTGCAGGCACTTGGATTCGGATTCATGAACAAGAATGGACAGCCGGTACCATTTGGTGCAAGAGGTCTGGAAGAACTGGAGACGATCACGGATACCTATGTGATACCAGAACTGAAAGAATGTGAGTTCCGGATTGCGTGTGATGTAACAAATACGCTGTGTGGAGAGCAGGGAGCAAGTGCTGTTTACGGACCACAGAAAGGAGCAACGCCATCTATGATCATGCAGATGGACAAATGGCTGGCATATTATGCGGCACTGGCAAAAGAAAAATTTCCGAAAGCAAATGCAAAAAAGGCCGGAACCGGAGCTGCCGGAGGACTGGGATTCGCATTTTTAACATTTACCAATGCAGTGCTGGAATCCGGGATCAAGATCGTACTGGAGGAGACACAGCTGGAAGAATATATCAAAGATGCGGATCTGGTAGTTACGGGAGAAGGAAGACTGGACAGACAGACGGCGATGGGAAAAGCACCGATCGGAGTAGCAAAGCTGGCTAAAAAATACGGAAAGACAGTGATCGCATTTGCAGGATCGGTAGAACGGGATGCAAGAGAATGTAACGAGCATGGAATTGACGCATTCTTCCCGGTTTTACGAAGCATTACCACGCTGGAAGAAGCCATGAAGAATGAAAATGCGAAGAGAAACCTGGCGGATACTGCGGAACAAGTATACCGTTTATGGAGATAAGGCAGAACAGGTAAAAAATGAAAAGAAATAAAGTCTGATACTTGGCGCACTCATTGGTCTTGCAGTTGCGATCATGATGTATGTGATTTAGAAAGTAGATGGAAAATGATAATATTGCAATTAGCTACATGCAGTAGAGCAAGGTTAGGGGTTTCTTTTTTCTGCCCTACATGTGGCGTGAAATATTCTCAGGAACGCTCTGCCAGTATGTCTTTTAAACTTGTCAACTGTATCCATTCTTAATGTAATGGCAGTGTGCGATGCATATATGCCTGAGGATTCAGAATGGAGCAAAGAATTCAAGATGTTGTATCAGAATGTAGTAAATGTGGTGAATACAAGTCTTAATCTCGTAAACAAAGTTTGCGAGGTTAAGGAGAACATAGGATGTGCAATAGTTTATTTCTATCCGGTCAGTGAAATGTTTGTTCACGATAACCCAAAGGAGTAATATTAAAATGCTTCTTAAATGTATTTTGAAAATGGGATTGACTTGAGAAACATAAATAACTGCTGATCTCAGAGAGGGGTTTATCAGTATATTTTAGTAGAGATTTTGCTTCTCTTAGTCGACAACTCATTATATATTCACTGATACCTGTGCCTAGTTCATCCCTAAATTTTTTAAAAAGGTATGCCCTGCTTTTTTTAGAATAGCTTACAACGTCAGGAATACCAATAGGCTCGTTGATGTGAAGTGAAATATATTGCATGCATGAAAAGATTTCCTGAGATACTCCATCAGGTAATTTTTGCTGTGCTACCCTTTGCGCAAAATCTAATGGCATGTTGTATTGCAGTTTCTTGACTGCTTCCTCGGTCTGTAATTTTTCACATTCTTGTATATATGTATCAATAAGCTGATAAGTTTGCTCAATGTCCATTCCACCCGGAATGGCGGCATACTTGCCAATCATGGTTGTTAATCCTATGAACAAGTTTTTTGCTTGCCTGAGAGGTGTTTCAGCAAGCTTGCCTTCTCGGTTATTTCCTGTCTGGGCGGCTGTCATCAGGAATGTGTTAAGTCTGTCAGCATCTCCACTCTTTATTAATTCAAGCATTCTTTGCTCAAAAAAATAGGTGCCATGAAGAATACCTTCTTCTCTTGACTGATAAAGATTAGAAGAATGTTGTTGACCTACTAAGGTCTGATATTCCGTATCTGAAAACCCGAACGCTTCCTCGAGATTTAAGCATACACCAGTCAGAGTGAAGTAAAGGTATAACAAAAGATTTAAAAACTGATTGTAAGTATATTGTGAAATACCACCTAGAAATGATGCGATTTCTCCATACCTGTTCAGAGAGATAGCATTTTTGTTCATATAAGACCTAATAAACCCATCAGTTACCGGTGTGGAATAAGTGGGACCTACTACCAGACTATGGATTCCATCCTTAAATGGCACATAACCGTAATAGCCAGTGTCGGACGAAACATATACAGCGGGTCCTTCTTTTGCAGTCAGTTTATGAAAAACAAAAGGATAGGGATCGCTTTCTTCATAGAAACCTGCCGAACATAAAAAAGCATTATTTTGGTAAACAGCAATTGGTAAATAGTGTGCTGAATAGAACAGTTCACAATATGATTTGTAATCCATAAAAAATTCACCCCTTAATAGACAATTATATAATATTATAGATTTTTATGCAATAAACGATGGAGCTCAAATGCTATAATATAAAAAAATAAAAGGAAAAGGGGTAAAGTAATTAAAAATGCCGGTAACTGGCATGAGAACTCCGGTGATAAAGAGTGATTTTAGATTTTTGCAATGACTGGACTTTTCAAAAAGAGAATGAAAAACCTGTGAAAGTTAATCTGCCACACGATGCGATGCTTTATGAAGTTCGTGAAGGAAGTAGCAGAAATGGTGTAAATTCAGGTTATTTTCCGGGTGGAAAATATATATATGAAAAAACTTTTGATTTGGATTCTTCATTAATTGGTAAATCAATAGAACTGCATTTTGAAGGTGTATATCATAACAGTAGCATATTTGTAAACAGCAAGCTGGCAGGAAACCATCGATACGGGTATACAGCATTTGATGTTGATATATCTGATTTGGTTCGAGCAGGAGAAAACCATATTTGCGTGAAGGTAGATAACTCGCTTGAACCAAATTGCCGCTGGTATTCAGGGTCGGGGATATATCGGTCTGTGCAACTGGTAATACGTGAGCCAAATCATATAATAGATGTACACATTGATACGGTTCAGATACGGCCTGCACAAATAAGTATCAGCGTACATACAGCGGAGGTCTGTCCCGTGAGTGTGTATATATACGATGGTGACAAAAGGGTGGTAAGCGGCACACCGGGGGTGTTAATTGTACCCGATGCAAAGCTATGGAGCGATGAGAACCCTTTTTTGTATAAAGCAGTTATAAAGACTGATACAGATCAAAGAGAGTTCATGTTTGGAGTCAGACTGTTAAGGTGGGATGCACAGAATGGAATGACGGTAAATGGTCAGAGAGTTCTCTTAAGAGGTGGCTGTATTCATCATGATCATGGAGTGTTGGGTGCCTGTGAATATTATGATGCTGAATACAGGCGTATCAGTATTCTCAAAAATAACGGCTTTAATGCATTAAGAATTGCACATAACCCAGCTTCTCAGATTACGCTTGATATTTGCGACAAACTTGGAATGTATGTACTTAATGAAACTTTTGATGGATGGTATATTCCTAAAACATATCATGATTATGCAAGATGGTTTGATGAGGACTGGAAGAAGGACATAACCGCAATGGTAGAATCCTCAAGGAATCACCCCTGCGTAATAATGTATTCACATGGAAATGAAGTGTCGGAAACAGCAACGGAGCGTGGTATTAAGACCTGTAAAGAACTGACTGATTTTATACACGAACTTGATAATACAAGACCGGTAACGGCGGGAATAAATGTTTTATTGAATGTTTATACTCAGATGGGTATGGGTGTTTATAAGGAGACGAAAAAGTATAGGCCGGAGCCACTTCCTGCTAAGAATGCATACAAAGAAAAAAAGACCGGTTCTGCATTTTTCAATGCTATGGCAGAAAAGCTTGGACCACTTATGTTTTTTATGAGCAAGGGGGGAAAAGGTGATCGGGCTTGTCTTGGAGCGGCGAACGGTTTGGATGTACTTGGACTTAACTATGCATCTTCTAGATATGATGAAGATGTCAAAAAATATCCTGACAGGCTTATGGTTGGCTCTGAGACAATGGTTGCAGATTTACCTTACAACTGGGAACGTGTTAAAAAATATCCTCAGCTATTGGGTGATTTCGTATGGTCTGCCTGGGATTATATTGGGGAGGCATGCATCGGTGACTGGACGTATCATTCCTATAAGGGACTTCCGTTGCTTGCCGGACAGGGAATGATTGATATTACCGGTAAACCTTTAGCTTCTATGTATTTTATGCAGATTGTTTGGGGTCTTAGAAAAAAGCCCTTTATTGGAGTAAGACCTGTAAATCATGCGAAGGAAGAACCAAGCAAGGGCGCATGGCAATTTACCAATGCTATAGATAGCTGGAGCTGGCAAGGCTATGAAGGGAAAAAGGCTACAGTGGAGGTATATGCGGATGCCGTGGCTGTTCGGCTTTCGCTAAATGGTAAGACTGTAGCAACAAAGCTGGTCAAAAAATATAAGACTCAATTTAAGCTTCCATATGAACCCGGGACGTTGCTTGCAGAAGCACTTGATGCTAATGGAAAGATTATCTCAAAATACAGCTTGTCATCAGCAAATGCGGAAATCGTATTGCATGTGTCAGCAGAAAAGAAAGTTCTTAAAGCAAATGGAAAAGATTTGTGCTACATACCTATTGAATTTAGCGATGCCGATGGAAACCTGAAGCCTTATATTGAGCAACGGGTTGAAATAGAGGTAAAAGGTAGTGCGACCTTGGCCGGTTTTGGAAGTGCATTGTGTAAGACGGATGAAGTTTTTTATAAAAATTATCATGATTCATATCGTGGAAGATGTCTGGCTGTTATACGGGCAGGAAAGATTCCGGGAAAAACAGTTATAAATGTTAAATCAGCGGGAGTAAAACCGGTTTCGCTAGAAGTGGAGGTAGTGTAATGGGTAAATTCAGATTATTCGGGTTGCAGACGGATGAAATCTCAGACAGAGAAATCAAGCATCGAAAACTTGCCCGAGAGGTTGCATCAGAAGGAATGGTGCTTCTTAAAAACGAAGGCATTCTTCCTTTGCAGCCACAAAAGATAGCTCTGTATGGGGCAGGCGCGAGAATGACAGTAAAGGGCGGCACAGGTAGCGGAAATATGCAGGAGCGCTACAGTGTGACAATCGAAGAAGGCCTTATAAATGCAGGGTTTGAAATAGTATCCGGCAGGTGGCTGGAGCGTTTTGATGAATCCTTTGCAAAAGAAAAAGAAGAATGGCGCTTAGGGATAGAAGAAAAAATTAAGCATTACAAGCCATGGGAAGTTCAGAAAATGTTTGATGAGGTTATTCACGTTATGCCTCTCCGTTTCCCAATTGGCGACCTGATACAGGAAACTGACATTTCTGCAGAAACAGATACGGCTATATACGTAATTGCCCGCCAGGCTGGAGAAAGTGCTGATAGGAAGCTGGAAAAGGGTGATTATTATCTTTCAGAAGTTGAAGAGAAGAATCTTAGTTTTTTAGCAGATAAGTATAAAAAAATACTTCTTGTTATTAACTGCGGCGGTATTTTAGATATGTCTGTCCTCGATAAAGTTCAGGGTATTGGTGCTGTTTTGCATTTTGTACAGGGCGGTGAAGAAGGTGGGAATGCTTTTGCAGACGTAGTGACCGGTAAAGTTACACCTTCAGGAAAACTTACTGATACCTGGGCAAGAGATTATGAGGATTATCCATGTGCCAAGGATTTTGGTGCCCTGGGGGATGTTCTTAATCAGGATTATAAAGAAGGCGTTTATGTAGGTTATCGCTGGTTTGATGCAAACGAAATAGTACCTCGCTGGCCTTTTGGATTTGGTATGAGCTATACAGACTTTGTTATAAAGGCAGAAGATATTAAAGCTACTGGAAGTAAAGTTACCGTGACAGCAAGGGTTAGAAATGAGGGTAAGTCATTTTCAGGAAAAGAAGTTGTTCAGCTTTACATAGCAAAACCAAACGGAAAACTTCTTAAGGAGAGAAAGGCTCTGGCAGCTTTTTCAAAGACGGGTCTGTTAGCACCAGGGGAGGAAGAGGTCTGCAGGCTAAGCTTTGATTTGTCTGACTGCACTTCTTATGATGAGCAAACTGCCAGCAAGATCCTCGAAGCAGGAGAGTATGGGTTGTATATAGGAAGTGATTCAAGACGTAATGAGCTTTGCGGTGTTCTTACACTAGCTCAAACTGTAATTATCGAAAAGCTCACCAATATTCTTCCGCTTAAGAAGGATTTTGTTGAGTTTATTCCTAAGGAAAAAGAAACACTATATCCTAACAAGGTTAAGCATCTTGTAATTCAGGAAGGTGCTTTTACCAGAAAAAATATAAGCTATGATGCAGTTAAGATGGTATTTAAGTCCGAGCAGGCAAAAAACCACCTTAAGAATTTGACAGACAAAGAACTGATAGAACTTTGTGTAGGTGCAGGATTTAGCGGACTTGGCTACAATGTAACACCTACGACTGTCGGAAGAACCAGCATTAATCTTATGAAAAAGGGTATTCCGAATGTGAACTTTTCAGACGGACCTGCCGGAATTAATCTGTGTCCAAAGAATGCCTACACAAAGCATGGAATGCCTAAATATATTGATGAAATACCTAAGGACTGGCAATGGGGTTGGATACGAAAGATGGAGCCGATTGTTTTGGCAAAACCGGGGAAGGGCTACAGAGTATATCAGTATATGACCTGTTTCCCTGCTGTGACACTGCAGGCACAGACATGGAATCCTGACTTAATTGAAAAGGTCGGTGAGGCAATTGGTACTGAAATGGTGGAGACAGGCATTACGCTTTGGCTCGCTCCGGGAATGAATATTCATAGAAATCCTCTTTGTGGAAGAAATTTTGAATATTATTCAGAGGACCCACTTGTTTCCGGCATTATGGCAGCAGCTGTTACAAGAGGAGTTCAAAGCCATAAGGGACTTGGCGTTACTATAAAACACTTCTGTTGTAATAATCAGGAAGATAAACGAGAGACTGTATCTGAAAATGTTAAAGAAAGAGCTCTGCGTGAAATCTATCTGAGAGGCTTTGAAATTGCAGCAAAAAGTTCAAAGCCTTGGGCAGTTATGACTTCCTACAACCTTGTGAACGGGGTGCATACTTTTGCAAGTGCTGACCTGTGCACAAAGGTACTTAGAAATGAGTGGGGCTATCAGGGGCTTGTAATGACTGACTGGACCGCCAGCGAAAAAAATCCGGGTGAACATGCTGAGTGCATTTTGGCAGGAAATGATTTGATTATGCCGGGACATTCGGGAGCTAAGAAAGAACTTACAGCAGCTCTGAAAAGCAATAAGATTAGTAGGCGTGATTTAGAGCTTGCGGCTGCAAATGTTCTGAATGTGATTTTTACAAGTAATGTTTGGGAAATAGAAAAATAATATTAGAGAGGGTTTAACGTGAAAACACGAGAGCAAATTAACGAAAGAGATAAGAAAGAACTGGAATTTAGAAAAAATCAGAATGGGAAAAAGGCCTTAAAATATGGCTTTGCATGTACACTTATTGCCCTGTTCCTTGCGAGTGTAGTAGATGAAATCAGTTCATCAATTGGAACGCAGATACAGTCCAGCGTTGTTACTGAATTCTTTGTAAGGCCTTTAAATATTCCTTACAACGAAGCAATGGCTATGTTTAGTACTGCAACGACATTTTCTTATGCTTTGATGGCTTTGGTTCCATTTTACAAAGCTTTAGCTGATAAGATTGGTAGAAAGCCATTTCTGGTTTTCAATACCTTTGGTATGGGTATGGGTATGGCACTTGCCTGCTGGTCACCAAACATGGTAGTTTATTTTATCGGTTATGGTATGACTGTGTTCTTCGTACAGCACGATATGCAGATTGTTTATTTGTATGAAATTGTTCCAAAGGAAAAGAGAGCAACTATTTACGGACTTATCAAGGGTATCAGTACGCTTGGTATAGTGTTAATACCAATGCTCAGAAGTTCAGTAATGGGTACAGATACAAGCCTTTGGAGAGGTGTTTACATTATTCCTGCTGTGATTGCAATCGTTGTTTCGCTGTTTTCACTTTTAGTTACACGTGAGTCTAAGACATTTTTACACCAGAGAATATCTTATCTTGAGTCACCATATGAGGTACGTCATCCTGAAGTAAAGAAGTTAAGCAAAGAAGAAAAGAAAAATCAGAAGGAAGAAAATAAACAGCAGAAGACAGGTGTATTCCATGCACTGGGACATCTTGTTAAAAACAAGCAGCTCTTATGGCTTGCTATAGTAAGTTGTGCATTTGCACTTGGTAGCACTACAATTTCAGGTTATTCAGAATCAATTATGACAGATTTTGGCATGACTCCTGAAACTGTAAATGAAGCGTTAATCATTTATCCTTTCCTTTATGCTGCTTTGATTGTAGGTGCAGGCTTTGTCGGTGATAAACTTGGACGTAAGACTATTGTTAGTGTCTGCGGAGCTCTTGCTGTACTTGGCTTTATTAGCTTTAATGTTTCTGCATGGCTTACCGGTTCACCATACCTTGTAGGTATTTTCTATGGATTGTATTTAGGCTGCTGGTGGATTACACTGGATTATGTTGGTATGATGGTTGCGGAGTCAGCACCTACCTATAATCGTGGTTCTGTGCTTGGCGCAGTAAATCTTATCACCATGGTTGGTAGTGGCCTTGGTAGCATCGTTCCTATTTTTGCTGTATTACTTTTCGATAAAATAGGTTTTGGTTATATGACAGCCGTTATGCCATTTGCATTTATCGGCGTATTGCTCCTAATTTTCAAGGTTAAGGAAACAAAAGGCGTTGATCTTGATAAGGTTACCTATTAATAGATAGAAGGTGTTGAGTAGATTATGGCAAATCCTTTTCTGGATATAAATACATATATAGCGGATGGAGAGCCTCATGTGTTCGGAGATCGTGTTTATCTGTTTGGCTCACATGATATAGCCGGTGGCAACACCTATTGTATGCTGGATTATACATTTCCATCTGCACCTTTGGATGACTTGGAAAACTGGACAAGTAGAGGAATATCTTACCGGGCAGAGCAGGACCCGCAATACGGAGATATCTTAAAGTATATGTATGCGCCTGACGTTGTTCAGGGTAATGATGGCAGGTTTTATCTCTATTACTGCATGTCCGGTGAAAAGGGTGTAGGTGGTTATGGTCAAAAAATCAGTGTGGCAGTTTGCGATACACCTGATGGGCAATATGAGTATTATGGTTTTGTTCGTAATCCTGATAAGACTCCAATGCTTAAGTATGTAACCTTTGATCCTGCGGTCATCAATGATGAGGGGACAATCAGGTTATATTATGGGGCCTGGTATCCATTTGATGAATCGGTACCTTTATTAAGACCGGTTTTTTACAGAATCGAAAGCAATATGTTTGGTAAGAACATCGATGAAATTAAAGCATACCAAGATGGCATTATGGGAGCTAACCATGTCATACTTGGAGATGACATGCTTACAATTAAGTCTGAGCCCTGCCATATTATGCCTAATAAAGTGAAGGGTACGGACTTTGAAAAGCATCCATTTTTTGAAGCAAGCTCGATAAGAAAAATCGGTTCTCAATATTATTTCATTTATTCGTCAATGAAGGGACATGAATTATGCTATGCCACAAGCAGTTATCCTGATAGAGATTTTCGATACGGAGGAGTCATTATATCAAATGGCGATATAGGCTTTAATGGTCGAAATGACAGTGCCCGACTGAATACCACAGGAACAAATCATGGAAGTATAGAGTGTATCAATGGACAATGGTATGTTTTTTATCACCGAAACACGCATAAATCAGCTTATTCGAGACAAGCCTGCGTAGAAAGAATTGCGTTTGATACAAGCGGAAATATAAAGCAGACGGAAATAACTTCCTTAGGATTTTCTAAAAGTCTTAAAACAGATAAAACGTATCCGGCTTCTATTTGTTGTAACCTATATAGTGGCAGAATGCCACACATAGGGAATGGAATTAGTTCAAAAAATATTCCTTACATTGCAGAAAGTAGCAATAAGCAAATAGTTATAGCAACCAATAAAACAAAAATGGTTTACAAATATTTTGAAGTTGAGGCGGGACATTATATTTTATCGATAAAATGTAAAGCCAATAGCAATGGAAAAATAATAATATGTACTGGGCAGGAAAGTTTTGAGGCAGATATTTCTGCTTTTGAAGAATGGAACAATATAAAAATTCCTATTGTGCTACAAAGTGGAACGCTTACTCTTAGTATAGAGTATAAAGGTCCTAAAATATTGTTTGTAGAATCGCTTCGCATTTGCAGGAACAGTAAAATGTAGTTCTTTTATTCCTTGGTAGTCGGCATGACTGCCACGGTTAACAGGTAACAAAAAAACGCCTCCAATCGAAAAATATATCTTATAAATAAGGGCGCGAAGCGCCGCATTTTTCGATGGATTTGTCAAGTGTTTTTGATAAAAAAGTGGGGGATTTTAATCAAAAAGGAATCTGAAAGCTTTATAGGCTGATTGCACTATGATGCGTCGAAGTTATACCACAAGTATAATGACAAACTAATGTTGCTGTGGTATTCTGTCGATAACAAAGAAAGAAAAGCGGATCCG
>ENA-OPRV01001341-OPRV01001341.1-human-gut-metagenome-genome-assembly--contig:-NODE-1341-length-13154-cov-2.271471_pt1 | contig 13154 bp, 9 predicted proteins | sample MGYA00241896_ERZ501886 | MGnify/ENA primary metagenome ERZ501886 (study PRJEB25962, sample SAMEA2042452) | human gut metagenome | biome: human gut; feature: human-associated habitat; material: faeces... | reverse complement strand
ATCCAATAACAATGAATCATGGAGATTCTTATTATGTGACATACAAGTTAAAGGTGAAACCGGAAGTGTATGCGGCAATGCAGTCAAATAAGGTTGAAATTAAAAATCGATATTTGGCTTCTTCTCAGAATGCGAGTGATGGGACGAGTTCAGGCATTATAGATAAAGTTTATAGTCAATTAGATTTAGAAGAATACAACTGGGTTCGAAAAACATTAGATAATAATGTAACGGACAAAGATCAAACAATTAACATGGGTAGTTCAGATATCTATGTGAAAAAGAATGGCAATTATGAGAAGGATGCTTCTGTTAAATCGTTTGAAGTACCAGCTGGAAGCTATAAGTATACTGTCAATGTGAATCAAACAATGAATCAGTTTAATGTAACGGATGCTACTTTAAAGGATGAGTTGAGTTCAGGTATTATGCATTATGTGGGATATGTGAAAATAACCCCTTACAAATATAACGCAGAAACAAATAATTACGAGGATCAACAACCTAAATGGGTGAAAATTGAAAATCAACAAAAATTTGAATTAGAGTTATCTCAGATTGGTTGGAATAATAATGGATATCGATTTGAGTATTATGCCAAGACGAATGATTTAAGCCAGGTTGGTCAGGTTGCGGTCACAAATAAATTCACAATAAATGGAGATGTTGTTGGAAAAACACCATTTAAATTTAATGATGTTAGTTCTTCACTAACCATTCAAGTAAAGGGTCATTATTTTTTGAGTGTAAATAAGAGTGCTTGGTACTATGAAAAACCACAAGAAAATGCGACTTCTTGGCAGAATGGAAAGCTTTATTGGGTAATTCAAGTAAAAGGATCAGCAATTCGAGAGGGTACTGAGATTAAAGATGTGATTTCAAGTGATGAGAAGTTAACGGATTCTTTCTTGCATAGCAATTCAATTGCAGGAATCTATCAAGGAAAGCCAGCACAGGATATAAATGCATATGCAAGTTTTAATGATTTCTTAGATGCAAATAAAGGATTAGTAAATATATCAAACTTATTTGAGAAGAATTTTTCAAATGATAAGCATTTTAGTGGAGAAGATAATTATAGTGAATTAACATTAACGGCAAATAAAACAATCACATTAAATAATGGTGAGAGTGTTTATATTGTGATAAGGACTGAACCTCAAAGATTGCCAGAGGCATATAGAGAAACGTGTACTTATAAGAACCATGCTTATAAAAAGGATTTAGGAGATACAGAATTTACAGAATGTAATAGTGCAAGTCAAGCACTATATGGTGGTCCGAATATACTTAAAGAGTTAGGTCAAACATTTACATATGATGGTAAAACAGTATCTACTATTAAGGCAGGTGCTGATTTAACAAATTCAAAAGATCCAGATCCAAATAAGATTTGTAAAGAGTTGTTAGATAAATCTACGAGTAAAGGTGCATATATTTCGTGGGCATTTAAAGTAAATTATGCAGGGGATTTACAAGGAACATATCAAGTCTTAGAAGACATTCCTAATGGTATGGAACTATCGTATATTCGTATTAAATGGCACGGAGATAATGCACAAAATGTTCAATCACAAACTATAGATGGTTTAAGTGGTTGGGAACAAAGGATTGAAACGACAACGAATGATAATAATGCTAGTCAACAGACGACTTACTATTACAACAAGACTTTAAATCAAGCATTGATTAAGTTAGGTGAATTTGAGGCCAGAAAAGAACGAGATACATATTCTGTGGATGTACAGGTTGTTTGTCGGGTAACAGATGAAAAGGTCTTGCTTGGAGGAGAAGAAAAAAGCTTTACAAATAAGGTAACGCTTCTAAGTAAAGATGGACAAACTGAAATCGATACGGCAACTAATACGGCAACTACACAAAATAATTGTTTAGATAAAAGTCATGTGCAAAAAGGTCAAAAAATTGACTACACAATTACCGCAAATACATTAGGCCAAAAACTTCCATTAAATGATGGAGATAAGTTAACCTTAGTAGATGAATTAAGTAAAAACTTAGAATTGGATCCTTCAACGATTAAGGCTGTGGATGAAAGTGGAAAAGATGTACCGATTGATAAACCATTTAATCCAGATACAAGGGTTTTAGAGATTTCTATTCCAAATAACGAGAAAGTGATTATTACATATACAGTAACAGTAAAAGAAGCTCCGGAAACGGAAGCGACAGTTTCTAATAAAGTATATTGGAAATCATATTCTGATAACGGTGGAAAGAATGATGTGATTGAAAAATTTACATATAGTTTAAATGCAGGTGGAAGTACAGATAGTACAGGAAACCCTCAATTAACGATTAAAAAAGTAGATCAAGATAATTCAAATCTAATGGATGGTGTAAAATTTGATGTTTATGAATGTGAATTAAATGGAAACTCGATTCAGAGAGTTACATCAAATAATAAAACAAGTGGTACAACAGTTAATGGAATTTATTCAATAGATCAATCGTTTATTACGAAATACAATACAATCTATGAAATAAAGGAAACAAATACACCAAAAGGATATATTGAGGATAAAAATTCTTATTATATTGTTTATTTAAAAAAGGTGGATGGTAAATATCCGGATTATGCAAATAGTTGTAAAGAGTATTTTGGAAAGCAAAATAACAAGTATTACATAATTGCATATACACCCGCAGATTTTAATCCCGTAATATATAACACACAAAAAGGAATCGTTGTTAAGAAAGCATTTATAAACAATGCTGCTGGAAATGTTACAAAACCAGTAAGTGGTACTTATACATTTGGATTGTATGAGGATGCACAAGGTAATGGGGAACGAATACAGACTCAAACGATTAAGTATAGTGCTGGTGAAGCACAAGAAAAAACAGCGAAGTTTATTAATCTAGAATTAGATAAAACATATTATGTTTTTGAATTAGATGATAAAGGTAATCCGATTGTTAATTCTTCCCAAGAAGTAACAATAAATAAATTGCAGTATACAGTAGAGTATAAAAATGAAAAAGGTGAATCTCCAAATGCTGCAACAAATGGGCAAACGGTGACTGTTACAAACAGAAGCCGTACAAAAATACTGCCTTCCACAGGCGGGTATGGATCCCTGCTTTACAGGATATCAGGTGCGATGTTGGCACTAGCAAGCTTGATATATCTGACAAATATATATAAAAAGAATCATTTAGATGACACATCAAAGAAAAGGAGAAAGAAATGAAACTAATTAAAAAAATTGCTGCCATTATGTTTGCATTCATGATGGTATTCACGTTGAGTAGTAATGTTAACGCAGAAACAGTATCTGGAGATTCTAATCAGACTGGTTCAATAACAATCACTAATGCAGAGAAAGATCATACGTATACTATATATAGAATTTTAGCTCTAGATAGTTATAGTTATGAATCAGGAAAACCTAAAGAAGGTAATTATTCGTATTCATTAGCTGGAAATGATTGGGATAAGTTTATTAAAGATAATTCAACTGATGATGGTTTTTTTACAATAACTAATGATAAGTATGTTACTTTTAATGCCGGAAAATCTGCAGAGGAATTAGCAAAAGCAGCTATCCAGTATGCAAAAGATAAAAGTATTCCTGCAGATAAGACAAGTAACACTATTGTAAATGGACAAGTAAAATTTGATAGTCTTCAATTAGGGTATTATTTAGTTGATTCAACTGTGGGTTCTCTTTGTAATTTGACTACTACAAACTCGACTGTTGAAATTCAAGAAAAGAATGATGTGCCTACAGTAGAAAAAAGTGTTAGTAGTAGTGAACAAGGTACTTACGGTAATTCTTGTTTTGCGAATATTGGGGATAAAGTTTATTTTAAATCTGAAATCACTGTAAAAGATGGTGCAGAAAATTATGTTTTGCATGACAAAATGGATGATGGATTAACTTTGGATACAAAAAGTGTTAAAGTAAAATTAAATGATAATATATAGTATTACACACGGTCTTGACTCAAGATACAGATTTTCAAGTAATTACGAATATTACAGATGAATCAGAAAATAGTAAATGTACTTTCCATATCACATTTAAAGATGGTTTTTATAATGAAATTAAATCAAATAATAAAGTTACAGTAACTTATTCAGCAATTTTAAATGAAAATGCATTTATAGGACATGATGAAAATTCAGATGGCAATAAAAATAAAACTTGGTTAGGATATGGAGATTCGAAAATAACTGTTGAATCAAAAGTAAATGTATTTACATTAAAGCTTCCTGTATATAAATATACTATGAAAGATGGAACAAAAACGGGGTTAAAAAATGCTAAATTTAAACTATATGATTCAAATAATAAAATTATCAACTTAGTGAAACTAAATGAAACTGAAGAAGTATATCGTAAAGCTTTAGGCACTGAAACATCTACAATTCAAGAAATTATGACTACGAATACAGGTAAATTTACAATTCAAGGTCTTGCGCCAGGTACATATTATTTGGAAGAAACAGAAGCTCCAAAAGGGTACAATAAATTGGTTAAGAAAATTAAAGTTGAAATTCAAGAACATGGAACTTTGGTTGTTGATGAAAAAGCTACAGTTGAAAATAAACCAATAACTCAAGTTGATGTAGAGAACAAATCAGGAACACTACTACCAAATACAGGTGGTGCTGGTACTACAATGATTTATCTAGTAGGTGCTTTACTTGTATTGGGATCTGGTGTTGTATTGGCTTCAAAGAGAAAATCAAATAGTAAGTAAGAATTCATATTATAAATGTAGGGAGAGGGTTGTAAAATGAAGAAACATATTTCAACTATAATTGCGATACTTGTTTTTATTACAGGCCTTTCCTTGCTTCTTTATCCAACGGTGAGTAATTATTGGAATTCATTATATCAGACTCGTGTAGTAGCGAATTATTCGGATACGATGGCTAAAATGAATGGGCAGGATAAAAAGGCTGCGATTGATGCGGCTAGTAACTATAATTCAAGTCTTGTTACGAATGCGGGTCGTTTTACTCCGGGTGATTCAGAGCTTAGTTTATATAAGAGCTTATTAAATGCAGATGGAACGGGTATGATGGGATATATCGTGATTCCAGAGATTCAATGTAAGCTAGCTATTTATCATACGGTGGATGATTCTGTCTTACAGGTGGGTGTTGGACACTTGGAGGGTTCGAGTCTTCCTGTTGGTGGTAAGTCTACGCATTGTGTTTTATCGAGTCATAGAGGACTTCCGAGTGCGAAGTTATTTACTGAATTGGATCGATTAAAAAAAGGGGATGTTTTCTATCTTCATGTATATGATCAGGTATTGACATATGAAGTGGATAATATCGCAATTGTTGAACCGAATGATTATGGTTTATTAGAAATAGAAGAAGGACAAGATTTATGTACACTATTTACATGTACGCCATATGGTATCAATACACAGCGACTATTGGTTCGTGGACATCGTGTTGAGAATGCTTTAGGCGAATCGAGTTTAACTTCGGATGCCGCAAAGATAAACAGTCTAGTGGTGGCCTCTTGTGTGGGTATTGTGATTTTAAGTATAGGATTTATTATAAGGAGGGCAATGAGATGGAAAGAAAAATAAAGAATTGTATAGTATGCTTTATCGTCCTCTTTTTTATGGGGTTTACTACAGTTAAAGCAGACACATTCGGTAGCTTAGTTGTTTCATGTCCTATAGAAAATGTTTCGGTATCATTATATCGAGTGGCTGATACAGAAATGAATCTTGTTTCTCCTTTTTCTAAATATTCTGTTTCTTTAAAACAAGAAGATTTAAATGGTGTTGCGAATATATTAGAGAATCATATTCTTAAGGATCATATTGAGGCGGATTATACTTCGGATTCTGTGTTTTCAAATCTTGAATTAGGTGTATATTTAATTGTTCCTAGTGGCAGTGATGAATATGTTTTTCAACCTTCTTTGGTAAGTATTACAGATTCTTCAGAAATAACTTCTGTATTAAAGTATGAGAAGAAGGAGAGTCTAACATCTTTACATGTACTAAAAACATGGAAGAATGATTCAAAGAAGAAGCGTCCTACTTCAATTTCTGTCGAATTACTTCAAATGGATTCGAATGGAGAAACAAGTGTCATTGATAAACAAGTTCTTAGTTCAGATAATGCGTGGTCGTATACGTGGGATCATCTTTCTTCTTTGTATAGCTATCGTGTTTTGGAGTCAAAGGTTCCAAGTGGATATACGGAAAGTGTGATTCAAGAAAAGAATACGGTGGTATTGACGAATACAGCAAATAAGACGATTACAGATAAGAAAAAAACAGATAAAGATCTTCCTTTAACAGGACAGTTATGGTGGCCAGTACCTGTCTTGTTGTTTGTGGGTATGAGCTTATTTGGATTGGGTAAATATCTAAAATGAGAAAAATTTTAGGAAAAGGCTTATCTTATTTAGGAATCATATTGATTGTGTTGGCAGTATCCTTATGTTTCTACAATGTATATGATAGTATTCGAGCGAATATATCTTCTAAATCGATTATGAATGATTATATGGCACATGTGTCTTCTGGTCCACAAGGATTTGTGCCAGACTATATTTTAAATCCAGACATGGATATGCCGGAGGTTGAAGTGGATGGTTTATCTTGTATAGGTGTGCTTGAAATACCAAGCTTAGATATTCAGCTTCCTATAACAAGTACATTTAGCTATACATTGATGAAACAAGCACCATGTCGCTATTACGGCAGTATATATAAGAATAATATGGTGATTGCGGCCCATGATTCGTGGTTTCATTTTGGAAGGATTCATACATTGAAGTCAGGTGATTCTGTTAAGTTTACAGATGCATCTGGTAATCAATTTGATTATTGTGTGGATGCAGTCGATGTTGTAAGTCCAAACAGTGTGGATGATGTGACAAGTGGCAAGTGGCCATTGATATTATTTACTTGTACTTTAGATGCACAAAATCGTGTGGTTGTTCGATGTAAATAGGGGGTAGAGTCAATTCTATCCCCTTTCACTAGTTTTTATATTGGAATTGTATTATACTTGAGTTAGGTTCCGTATCGGAATTTATTTTTTTTGGAGGATATATGAAAATTATTGTAGTGGGTGATGGTAAGGTTGGATTTGCGATTGCGAAACAATTGAATCAGGAAGGTCATGATATTACAGTGGTTGAAAATAAAGCGAATGTTTTATCAAGTACCATGAACCAGTTGGATATTGTTGGTGTACTGGGAAATGGTGCGAGCTTAGATACCTTGTTAGAGGCGCGTGTACCCTCTTCAGACTTATTGATTGCGGCTACATCGACGGATGAGGTTAATATCATTTGTTGTTTGTTGGCTAAGAAATTGGGGGCTCGTCATACGATTGCACGTATTCGTAATCCAGAATACAACAATACAGTTCGTCTGATTAAGGAAGAGTTAGGCTTAAGTATGAGTATCAATCCAGAACAGGCGGCGGCTCGTGAAATTTTGCGTTCGATTCGTTTCTCAAATTCAATTAAGGTTTCTTCGTTTGCGAAGGGAAGAATTGAATTGGCAGAAATTAAGATCACAGAGAATTCACCACTTTTAAATATGCGTATGAAGGATATTAATCATCGTTTTAAGAGTGAAGTTTTGTTTGTTGCGATTCAGCGCGATGGAGAAGTCATTATTCCAAATGGAAATACGGTGATTTATAAAAATGATCGTGTAACGCTAACAGGTTCGACTAAGCAATTAGAAAAATTCTTTATTAAGATTGGTATTTTAAGTAATCGTACTGTCAATGAGGTAATGATCGTTGGTGGTGGTCGAATTACGTATTATTTGACAAATATGTTGTTGGAATTGGGAATGGATGTCAAAATTATTGAAATCAATAAAGATAAGTGTGTTAATCTTGTTGAAAAATTCCCACAGGCTACGGTCATTCATGGGGATGGTACGGATCATGAATTGTTGTTGAGTGAATCTTTAGAAGAGATGGATGCGTTTATTGCGCTTACAGATAACGATGAGGAAAACGTCATTATTTCGATGTTTGCCCAAAGCCATGGAGTAACGCATGTATTGCCAAAGGTGAACCGTGTATCTTTAGGTTTCTTATTGGATAAGCTAGGACTAGAAAATTCAATTACGCCGAAGTTTATAACGGCCAACCAAATTGTACAATATGTTCGTGCTATGCAAAACACGGTTGGGTCAAATGTTGAATCTTTAATTAAGCTGGTGAATGATAAGGTAGAAGCCTTGGAATTTAGAGTGCGTGACAATTGTCGTTTTATTGACGTGCCTATTAAGGATTTAAATATTCGTAAGGGAATCATTATTGCGTATGTAACACATAAGGGTGTTTCTAAAGTTGCGACTGGAGATACGCGTATTCAATTATCAGATACGGTCATTATTATTAGTAAGGTTGCAGGATTGAGGGATATCAATGATTTACTATCTTAAACATAACCTACATAAAGTAAATTGGGCCATGATTGGTAATGTATTAGGTATGGTCTTGATTGCGCAGGGCTGCCTGATGTTTTTGCCTGTCTTGGTAGATTTGATTTATCAGGAAGGTTTGTATGATTCATATTTGATTGTGATTGCGATTTGTCTTGTACTTGGCTATGTACTAACACGTAAAAGAGCAAGAATGAATTCCTATTTTGCCAAGGATGGAATGATTGCGGTAGGACTCGCATGGATTGTTCTATCTTTCTTTGGCGGTTTACCATTCTATTTATCAGGTGAAATTCCATCCTTTGTCGACTGTTTCTTTGAAGCTGTATCCGGATTTACTACCACTGGATCAAGTATTTTAGAAGAGGTTGAAAGCTTGAAGCATGCCACACTATTCTGGCGTAGCTTTACCCACTGGATTGGTGGTATGGGTATTCTAGTATTTATTTTGGCCTTGATGCCAAAGTCAAATGATCGTGATATGCACATTATGCGTGCTGAAGCACCTGGACCTACTATTGGCAAGCTTGTACCTCGTATGCGTCAGTCCGCAATGATTTTATATGCGATGTATATGGGATTAACTGTAATTATGGTTATCTTATTGTTGATTGGTAAAATGCCATTATTTGATGCGTTATGTAATACATTTGGTACAGCTGGTACCGGTGGTTTTGCGATTAAGAATACAAGTATCGGTGCTTATAATAATGCGTACTATGAAGTAATCATAACAGTCTTTATGATTTTATTTGGTGTGAACTTCAATATGTATTATTTCCTTTTAATTCGAGATTTTAAACAGGTCTTTAGAAATGAAGAGCTACGTGCGTATTTAGGAATTATTTTATTTTCCATTACTTGTATCACATTGAATATTTTATCTATCTATCATTTTGATGTGTTAAAATCTATACGCCTAGCTAGCTTTCAAGTTGGATCCATCATTACGACAACGGGATATTCAAGCTGTGACTATACGATTTGGCCACAATTTAGTAAGATGATCCTTTTCTTATTGACCATTCTTGGTGCGAGTGCAGGATCTACTGGTGGTGGTGTGAAGGTTTCTCGTATGTTGATTATTGTGAAAAAGATCAAGCTGGATATTCAAAAGCTTTTGCATCCACAAAAGGTAGAAGCTATTACCATGGATGGTAAGGTTGTTGATACAGAGGTTGTAAACCAGATCTTAGCTTACTTCTGTTGTTTTATCATTATTGTAGGCATTATTATATTTTTGGTTTCTTTAAATAATCTTGATTTTGAAACAACAATTACTGCCGTAATAACATGTATTGGAAATGTAGGGCCTGGATATGGATTGTGTGGTCCAATGGGCAACTTCTCTATGTTCTCTAACTTTTCTAAAATTGTATTATCCATTGCGATGTTGATTGGTCGTTTGGAAATCTATCCAATCTTGATTTTCTTATCACCTATTCTTGGGATTCGCAATGTTTCAAAATCGTTCCATAAACGAAATAAGCGTAGAGCTTAATGAAATACCCATTTGGGTATTTTTTTTGTGCTTTTTAGTAAGCTTGTTTGCACTTTTTAATCGACTTTATTTTACTGAAAGCGGATACAAATAACCTTAAAAAGGTATAATAGTAAATAGTAGGAAATTTAGTGTTATTAAATATAAAAATATAACTTTTAATAGAGGTTTGAAAATCCTTTATTGAAAAAGGAGTTTAAGTTGTTTATAGTTGATGTAATTGGGGTTTTGATTATGAATAAAAATAATAAAAAAGTAAGTGTCTATCATCGATGTTCGATAAGTGAGGGATATCCCTTCTTGTATCTGAGTTCGAATTTTTTGAATTTAGTGGGATGGAGTCGTGAAGAAATTGAATCGGAATTTGATAATAAACTATGGAATATGATTCATCCGGAAGATCGCAATTTTAATGTTGCATCCAACATGTGTGAATTTCGCCTGTTATGTAAGGATGGCTATCATAGTATGTGTGAAAGCTTTGATTTAGAAGGTGACTTTCTTCATGGAAATATGGTGGATATGACTGAATTTCAGCTTGAGAATAAGGTATTGTCCGCTTTAACGAATGAATATACATCGCTTGTGTTATGTGATTTAAAACAGGATACAGTAAAGGTTTTAAAACAGGATGAGGATATACATTCAAATATTCAGTGTTATACAGAGAGTCTTCATTATTTTTATGATCATATATTGATACAAGAATCTTGTCCTGAATATTTGGAAATATTATCATGCGAACCTTTAATGGATCGTTTAAGGAAACAGAAAAGTTTGGATATTCAATACCAAATTACGCCTAATGGCAATGGTACGGTCAATTTATTGGCTAGGGTTGTATTCTTATTTGAGGATACGGATCATTTTAAGATCGCAATGGCCTTTCGTCCTGTGGATGAAATCATAAAGAAAGAAAATGTTTTAGAGCTTCAAAGAGAAATTATTGAAGGTCTTGGAAAAGAGTATTTTTCTGTCTTACTATTAGAGTTGGATCGGGGTCAAATCTTTTCATATCGTGAAGTAGGTCAGAATGGTAAGCGTATTGCGGATTTTTGTCGTGCCTACGAGAATCAATGGGAGCTCTTTATACCAGCTTATGCCAAGAAAATGGTGTCGGATGAGAGTCGTGAAAACTTTATGGCTCAGCTTTCTTATGAATTTCTATGTTCAAATAATGAAGATTTTTCCATGACCTATGAGTTTATGTCTCCTGATGGAATTATTTATCATCAAGCGCGCGTGGCTTATGTAAAGAAAAAGGATCGTACGCGTGCTGTGGTGATTGGTACGCGTAATATTGATGATTTGATCAAGAAAGAGCGTATGCAGGAGGCTAAGCTTAAAGAGGCTTATGTGCTTGCAGAAAAGGCAAATGAGGCGAAAACGGAATTCTTAAATAATATGTCACACGATATTCGTACGCCTATGAATGTGATTCTTGGCTACAATCAATTGATGAAAGAAAAGTTAACGGATTCTTTATTGATGGATTATCAATATAAGATTGAGCAGTCAGGAAAATTGTTGTTGTCGATTATAAATGATGTGTTGGACATGGCTCGTATTGAAAGTGGTAAGGCGGAAGTGGTTGAAAAGCCAGAAAAAATTGGTAATGTGGTAAGTGAGCTAGAGAGCGTTTTTAGTTCGAGTGCCAAAGAAAAGAGTATTGAGTTGAATTCATCTGTGGATATTGTGCATAACTATGTTTTGTGTGATGGTATCAAGCTACGTGAGATTTTGATGAATCTTGTTGGGAATGCGATCAAATATACACCTAACAATGGAAGTGTATCCATTCGTGTTAAGGAGCTTGATTGTGATCGTTTGGGTTATGCCAAAATTCAAACGGACATTATAGATACAGGTGTAGGTATGAGTGCAGAATATCTTCCAACCTTGTTTGATTCCTTTTCTCGAGAATACAATACGACCATAGGCAAGGTGGCAGGGACGGGTCTTGGAATGTCGATTGTCAAAAAGCTAGTGGATATGATGGGTGGTCAAATACTTGTAAAGAGTTCTTTGGGAAAGGGAAGCTGTTTTTCGGTGATTCTAGAACATCCAATTGTGGAGGACTTTAATGAATCTAAGTCTTCAAAAATAGATGAAGATATAACGTTGGATGGTAAGCGTGTGCTTTTAGCTGAGGATAATGATTTGAATGCGGAAATTGCGAGGGCCATTCTGGAAATGAATGGTATGCGAATGGATCGTGTAGTGGATGGAGAGCAGTGTGTATCTTTGCTAGAAAGGATGCCTGAGGATATGTATGATTTAATTTTGATGGATGTTCAAATGCCAAACATGAATGGGTATGAGGCCACAAAGAAGATTCGTAATATGGATAATTTGAAAAAGGCGAATATTCCTGTAGTGGCAATGACGGCCAATGCGTTTGAATCGGATAAACAAATGGCATTTGATTCAGGTATGGATGGGCATATTTCAAAGCCAATCGATAGGGATAAAATGAAGTCTGAAATCGTTCACATTTTAACTAAAAAATAAGTGCCTTTGGGTGCTTTTTTCTATACAACCCATATTTTGGTGTGCTAATATAAAGCCATAAAAAGTTAGATGGTTTATTTTTGACGATATAAAGGAGTGATATTTTAATGCGATTTTTTGATTATATCGATACGATAGAAAAACCAACTGTGGAGAATATTAGGGCAATTTATAGGGCAATCAGCACAAAGTATGATGATCTTATAGATATGGCGGTAGAGCCATATAGTAAGAATTATAAAAAGTGGATGCAGACTTTGGATTGTTTGAAGGAGTCGGAAAATATTATAATTAAGTGTATTGAAAATAATGCGATTTCCGATATAGAATGGCTTGAATTAAGATGTTGTATTTATCGTTTTCAAGTAAAATATGGTGGCTTAAAATATATGAATATCGAATAAAAAATAGGGCAGAAAAATTATTTCTGTCCTTGTTTTTTTAGTTCAGTTTTTCTTGTACGATCTTTTTTACCAATGGGTATGCCACAAGTGCAATCACAATACCGGCAAGTCCTTGTACAATGTTGGCTGGGATTTCACTAGCTGCAACGATCCAGTTTCCTTTTAAGATGTATTTTGCGATGAAGTAACCAAACACCATAATCACAGATCCTAATACGTAGCTTGAGATTTGTTTCGGCTTTGAATAGTTTTTCATAAGTAAAGATACAACGATTCCTTCTAGTCCTTTGATAACGAGTGTGAAGAAGAAGTAGTGG
>ENA-OPRV01001339-OPRV01001339.1-human-gut-metagenome-genome-assembly--contig:-NODE-1339-length-13172-cov-2.400244_pt1 | contig 13172 bp, 9 predicted proteins | sample MGYA00241896_ERZ501886 | MGnify/ENA primary metagenome ERZ501886 (study PRJEB25962, sample SAMEA2042452) | human gut metagenome | biome: human gut; feature: human-associated habitat; material: faeces... | reverse complement strand
AGGGCGATGGAGTCACCAAGAGTAACGTGTCGGCCGCATCGGCGATTTCGTTGATGTCGGAGCTGAAATGTATTCGAGATGTGTCGAATGTGACATCGGACAGATATACAGGATTGTGACCTGTTTGTTTGAAATCGGCGATACGGTCGTCTCGACGCATGTACCATAGGATATTATCGGCATTATTAAGCGCCAGCTTTGCCAAAGCTGTCGCCCAACTGCCACCTCCCATGATCGCTATTTTACCGGGTATAGGCATGGTCGATTATCGTTTTGCGTTTTCTACCCATTCTTTTACATCGTCGATCGTGGGGTTAGCCAGTTCGAGCTTGTATTTTTTGTTAATGCCACAGATTTCTTGATGCATTTTGTTCGGATTGGCTTCTGCTACGTCGGCTACGGTGAGGTATCCTGCTTTTTGAATGGGTGCGACCCATTCGGCAGGAATGTTTATGGTGGTATAGGCCGCTTCGTTATCTCGTTTTTGAACTTTCTCGGGGCGCATTTGCGGGAAGAGGAGAACTTCTTGTATGGTGGTTTGTCCGGTCATGAGCATGACGAGCCGGTCCATACCTATTCCCATACCCGATGTGGGAGGCATACCGTATTCGAGAGCCCGGATAAAGTCATTGTCGATGAACATGGCTTCGTCGTCTCCTTTTTCGGAGAGGCGGAGTTGTTCTTCGAAACGCAACCGTTGGTCGATGGGGTCGTTCAACTCGGAGTAGGCATTACAGAGTTCTTTCCCGTTTACCATTAGCTCGAAACGTTCGGTCAGTCCCGGTTTGGAACGGTGCATCTTGGTCAGCGGAGACATTTCAACCGGATAATCGGTGATGAAAGTCGGCTGGATATAAGTACCTTCGCAGAATTCGCCGAAGATTTCGTCAATCAACTTGCCCTTACCCATTGTGTCGTCGATTTCCTCCATTTTCAGTTCCTTGCAGACTTGGCGGATTTCTTCTTCGCTCTTGCCGTTCAGGTCGTAACCGGTCTTTTCCTTGATAGCGTCGAGGATAGGCAGACGGCGGTAAGGAGCTTTGAAGCTGATAGTCTTTCCGTCGACAACGCTTTCCGTACAGCCGTTTACAGCGATACAGATACGTTCCAGCAATTTCTCGGTGAAGTTCATCATCCAGTTGTAATCCTTGTACTGAACATAGAGTTCCATGCAGGTAAATTCCGGATTGTGGGTCTTGTCCATACCCTCGTTACGGAAGTTCTTGCCGATTTCATATACACCTTCAAAACCACCTACAATCAGTCGCTTCAGATAAAGTTCCGTTGCGATGCGCAGGTAAAGGTCTATATCCAGCGAGTTATGGTGCGTGATGAACGGGCGGGCGCTTGCTCCACCGGCAATAGATTGCAGGATAGGCGTTTCCACTTCAGTGTATCCGGCTTCATCGAGAGCGTTACGCAGTGTTTTCACTACGGTGGCACGCTTCAGGAATGTCTCTTTCACACCGTCGTTTACCACCAGGTCTACATAACGTTGGCGATAACGGAGTTCGGGATCTTCAAAAGAGTCGTAAGCTACGCCGTCCTTGTATTTTACGATAGGAAGCGGTTTGATGGATTTTGCAAGTACGGTCAGCTTCTTTGCGTGAATACTGATTTCGCCCATTTGGGTGCGGAATACAAAGCCCTCGATACCGATAAAGTCACCTAAGTCGAGCAGGCGTTTGAATACAGCGTTGTACAGTTCCTTGTCTTCTCCCGGACAGATGTCGTCACGGGTGATGTACACCTGGATGCGACCTTTAGAGTCCTGTAATTCGATAAAAGAAGCTTTACCCATTACGCGGCGGCTCATGATACGTCCGGCTACAGAAACCTGGCGCGGCTCGTCCTCGTCCTTGAATTCAGCTTTAATATCTGTAGAGAAAGCATTGGTTACATACTCTGCAGCGGGGTACGGATCGATACCCATTGCACGAAGCTCATTCAGGCTGTTGCGTCGAATGATTTCCTGTTCACTTAGTTCTAGTATATTCATTTCGTTACGTATTAACTCAATTTTGTGGGCAAAAATACGAAACTTTTCTCATATATCCTGTAATCTGTCTCTTTTTTGTATCTTTGCGCCCTCAAACTAATAGGTATGACAGGACAAAAGACACCCACTGCGTTGGGAACGGAAAAGATCGGGAAGCTTTTAATGCAGTATGCCATTCCGGCAATTATCGCCATGACGGCATCTTCTCTATATAATATGGTGGACAGTATTTTCATCGGTCACGGGGTAGGGGCAATGGCTATCTCCGGATTGGCGCTGACCTTTCCGCTGATGAATCTCGCCGCCGCTTTCGGCTCTCTGGTCGGTGTGGGGGCAGCTACATTGGTTTCGGTGAAGTTGGGACAAAAAGATTACGACACCGCACAACGGGTACTCGGCAATGTGCTGGTACTGAATATTATCATCGGACTTGCCTTTACGGTCGTCACATTGATATTTCTCGACCCTATTCTTTATTTCTTCGGCGGTAGTGATGCCACGGTAGGCTATGCCCGTGATTATATGGTCGTTATCTTATTGGGTAACGTCGTCACCCACCTTTATTTAGGTCTGAATGCCGTACTCCGTTCGGCGGGGCATCCGCAGAAAGCGATGGTTGCCACGATTGCCACGGTGGTGATTAATACGATACTCGACCCTGTTTTTATCTATGGCTTCGGCTGGGGAATACAAGGGGCGGCAATCGCTACCATTACCGCACAGGTCATCGCATTGGCATGGCAGTTCAAGCTATTCTCTAACAAAGAAGAACTGTTGCACTTCCATAAAGGAATTTTCCGGTTGAAGAAGAAAATCGTAGTCGATTCTTTAGCAATCGGTATGGCGCCTTTCCTTATGAATCTGGCAGCCTGTTTCATCGTTATTCTTATCAATCAAGGTTTGCAGCATCACGGTGGTGACTTGGCTATCGGAGCGTTCGGTATTGTCAACCGATTGGTATTCCTCTTTGTCATGATTGTAATGGGACTGAACCAGGGTATGCAGCCGATCGCCGGTTACAACTATGGAGCCAAGCAATATCCGCGTGTGACAAAAGTCTTGAAAATAACTATTTATGCAGCAACCATTGTTACCACTACAGGCTTCCTGATGGGAATGTTTATTCCCCGGCTAGCAGTCTCGATTTTTACGACACACGAAGAACTGGTACGCATTTCTGCCAAAGGGCTGCGTATTGTTGTGATGTTCTTTCCTATTGTGGGTTTCCAAATGGTGACTTCCAACTTCTTCCAGAGTATCGGCATGGCGAGCAAGGCGATATTTTTGTCTGTCTCCCGCCAGGTTCTTATCCTGATACCTTGTCTGCTGATTCTTCCACAGTTCTACGGACAACTGGGAGTCTGGATAAGTATGCCGATTTCCGATCTTATAGCAAGCTTGATTGCCGGGACAATGCTTTGGTGGCAGTTCAAGCAATTCAGGAAAGTGTCTGTCTGACGGGCTTGTTGCGATACTCCTTGGGAGAGATGCCGACATACACCCTTCACTCATAGATGTATCTTCCGGAGTTATTATAACATAATTGAATGGCATCAGTGGCTCCATGTATCTTTTCGTTTCAAATGGGTTTCACTGCAAATTAACAAACAAATAGCTACAAATAACAAACTATTCCGGCTTTTTATCTCCGATAACCTACAAATAGAACAATATTTCGTCTATATCAACCTTTCCCCACTTGTTTGCTTGGGATATTTTTGTAATAACTAAATAACAAATGAAAATATGAGACGATTAAACTTCTTATTGACAGGACTTCTTGCAGTTTTGCTGGCGTCATGCAATCAGCGTGTGCAGAATATAGAAAATAAGCCGGCAGTGAAGATTGATACCGTACTTTCTGCTGACAAACAGACTGCCTTGCAGTTTCCCGGACGGGTGAAAGCGGCTCAGGACATAAGCCTGGCATTCCGGGTGAGCGGAACTATCCAGCGTATGTATGTGAATGACGGTGCTTATGTGCGCAAAGGACAACTGCTTGCCGAACTTGATCCTACAGATTATCAGATTCAACTGGATGCGGCGGAAGCCGAATACCAGCGTGTCAAGGCGGAAGCGGAGCGCGTAATGGCTCTTTATAAGGAAAATGTAACCACTCCCGACGCAAACGACAAAGCCGTGTACGGACTGAGGCAGATTACCGCCAAATACAACCATGCTAAGGACCAGTTGGAATATACCCGCCTGTATGCCCCTTTCAGCGGATATGTACAGAAACGCCTTTTCGACTCCCATGAGACGGTGGCTGCCGGAATGCCTGTCGTTTCCGTAATCAGCGAGGGAACGCCGGAAGTGGAGATTAATCTTCCGGCAGTGGAATATATCCGTCGCCGGCAGTTTACCCGCTATTATTGCACATTCGATGTATATCCGCAGCAGAGATATGTGCTGGATTTGATTAGCGTCACTCCCAAAGCGAATGCCAACCAGCTCTATACCATGCGCCTTCAATTGAAAAGCGGAGACAAGCAGGCGGTTCCTTCTCCTGGGATGAATACAATGGTCACTATCGAATGTGCCGAAGGGGAAATGCGTAACCTGTCCGTTCCCGGCGGAGCGATTCTCCGTCAGAACGGGAATACGGGTGTCTTTCTTTATAATCCGTCCGATAAAACGATTCGTCGTTGCGATGTGACCGTTACTCGCTTGCTTAGTGACGGCAGATGCCTTATAGTTTCGGACGAAGTGAAACCGGGTGACTTGATTGTTGTCTCGGGAGTGCATCATGTGAAAGATGGGCAACAGGTGGAACCTCTTCTTCCGGCTGCCGAAACGAATGTGGGAGGACTGCTATGATAGATATTAGTAAATGGGCATTTGAAAACAAGAAGTTAATCTACTTCCTGATTGCTGTACTGATTGCGGGCGGAGCTTATTCCAGCTACGAGATGAGTAAACTGGAAGACCCTGAAATAACGGTGAAGCTCGCCATGGTGGTTACTACCTATCCCGGTGCATCCGCGCATCAGGTGGAACTGGAAGTGACGGATGTACTCGAAAAGAATATCCGTTCTATGGGGAATATAGATAATGTGGAAAGCTATTCCTACAACGACCTCTCCCTGATTCAGGTAGAACTGAAAACGACTGTCAAGGAAACCGACGTGGAACAGTGCTGGGACTTGCTGCGCCGTAAGGTGGCGAACGCACAGGCGGAACTTCCTGAAGGTGCCAGCCCTTCTATCGTGAAAGATGATTTCGGTAATGTCTACGGAATGTTTTTTGCCTTGACGGGCGACGGACTTTCTGACAGGGAACTCTCCGACTATTCCGAATTAATCAAACGTGAAGTCAGCGAATTGGACGGTGTGGAACGCGTCGATTTATACGGCAACCGTCCGGAATGTATCAACATCTCCCTATTGCAAGACCGAATGGCCAACTTGGGTGTGAAACCTGCCGAAGTGCTTGCCACCCTGAACGGACAGAATAAAACAACCTATACCGACAACGGTGACAGCCGTATCCGGGTCACGGTCAGCGATAAATTCAAGACGGTGGAAGACATCGGACGTATGCTGATTCAGGGACACGATGCCGACCAGCTGCGTCTGAGTGACATCGCCCGCATTGAAAAAGACTATGAAGACCCCACCCGCAACGAATTGTTCTATGATCGTCAGCGTGCCATGGGAATCATGGTTGCCGCCTCTCCCGATGCCGATATTATCAAAGTCGGCAAACGGGTGGAGCAGAAACTTGAACAACTGAAAGCCGAACGCCTGCCGGCAGGAATGGAATGCCACAAGGTATTCTATCAGCCCGAACGTGTCGGAAGTTCTTTGGGGACATTTATCCTGAATCTGATAGAATCCGTGATTATTGTAGTTGTCATCCTGATGATTGCAATGGGATTCAAGAGCGGGGTGATTATCGGTATCAGTCTGGTAGTGACAGTGTTCGGCACTTTCCTGTTTTTGTATTTTATGGACGGCACGATGCAGCGTGTATCTTTGGCATCCTTTGTACTTGCCATGGGAATGTTGGTGGATAATGCGATTGTCATTATAGACGGTATTCTGGTCGATTTGAAAGCCGGAAAGAGCCGCATGGAAGCCATGACCGCTATTGGGCGGCAGACGGCAATGCCTCTGCTCGGCGCTACCCTGATTGCTATTATCGCTTTCCTTCCTATATTCATGTCTCCCGATACGGCAGGAGTCTACACGCGCGACTTGTTTATTGTGTTGGCGGTCTCCCTGCTGCTTAGTTGGGTACTCGCCTTGGTGCACGTCCCGTTAATGGCGAACCGGATTCTGCATCCGGACGTATCCGCAGCTACTGCCACTACCGGAAAGCGGGTGTACGAAGGAAAAATATATGCAGTGCTGCGTTCATTATTGAGATTCAGCCTGGCACATCGCTGGAACTTTGTCTTTGCCATGATTGCCTTGGTGGTACTTTCGGGGTTTAGTTACCGGTTTATGAAGCAGGGTTTTTTCCCGGATATGGTCTACGACCAGCTATACATGGAATATAAACTTCCCGAAGGCATTAATTCCACACGGGTGGCACGCGACTTGGAAGAGATAGAGGCTTACTTGAAGAAACGTCCTGAAATCACGCACGTCACCACTTCTATCGGCGGGACGCCTGCCCGTTACAACTTGGTACGTAATATAGCCAACCCTTCTTTATCTTACGGTGAACTGATAATCGACTTTACTTCGCCCGATGCACTGGTCGACAACATGGCAGAGATTCAACAGTATCTTTCTTCCCATTATCCGGACGCCTATGTGAAGCTGAACCGCTATAACCTGATGTTCAAGAAATATCCTATCGAAGCGCAATTTACCGGGCCCGACCCTGCCGTGCTGCATCAATTGGCAGACAGTGCCCGGAAAATCATGGAAAATTGCCCGGACGTCTGTCTGATTACCACCGACTGGGAACCGCAGGTTCCCGTCCTGACGATTGAATACGATCAGCCTACGGCACGTGCTATCGGACTGAGCCGAAATGACGTGAGTCTTTCCCTGCTCACGGCTACGAGTGGTATCCCGATTGGTTCTTTCTACGAAGGAATTCATAAGGATAACATCTACTTGCGCTGTCTTGACGAACATGGAAAACCTATTGAGAATCTGGATAACACGCAGATATTTTCTTCCCTTCCTTCCCTCAACGGCTTGTTGACACAGGAGATGATGATGAAGCTGAAAACGGGAACACTCTCTAAAGAGGAACTTGTGGAAACTTTAATGGGAACTACTCCGCTGAAACAAATCAGCAAGCGGATAGACGTGAAATGGGAAGACCCGGTTGTCCCCCGCTATAACGGGCAACGTAGCCAGCGCGTGCAATGTTCCCCTGTTCCGGGCGTGGAAACGGAGAAAGCCCGGCAGTCTATTGCCGGGCAGATTGAACGGATTCCGCTTCCCGACGGCTACAAGCTGCAATGGCAAGGCGAAAGAAATGCCAGCACGAAATCCATGCAGTATTTGTTCAAGAACTTCCCGTTTGCTATCATCCTGATGATTTCTATCTTGATTATGCTGTTCAAGGATTATCGGAAGCCGGTTATCATCTTCTGCACGATTCCTTTGGTATTTGTCGGTGTGGTAGCTGTAATGCTGCTGACCGGAAAGACGTTCAACTTTGTTGCTATCGTCGGTACACTGGGACTTATCGGTATGATTATCAAAAACGGTATTGTGCTGATGGATGAAATTACCCTGCAAATCAGTCAGGGAGTGGAACCGGTAACGGCACTGATAGATAGTTCGCAGAGCCGTCTCCGTCCTGTGATGATGGCATCGCTCACTACTATTCTGGGAATGATTCCATTGTTGCCGGATGCCATGTTCGGCTCATTGGCGGCTTCCATTATGGGCGGACTGTTGTTCGGTACGCTGATTACTTTATTGTTTATTCCTATTTTGTATGCACTATTCTTTCATATAAAAAAGACAGACAAATGAAAAAAGAGATTCTTTCAGCCATTGGAATAATAGCGGGCATATTGTTCGGCACAACGCTTTCTCTTTCCGCACAAGAGAAACTAAGCCTGAAACAATGCCGCGAAATGGCGTTGAAATACAATAAGGAAATGGCTGCTGCCGACCGGCAGACAGAAGCAGCGCGGTTGATGTCCCTCAGCTATAAAGCCAATTTTTTCCCGAACTTTACCGCCAACGGAACAGGGATTTACAGCACTGCCGATGGAAGTCTCGGCATTCCGGGCGGTAATCTCCCTGTTTTCATGCCCAACCCCACTACGGGAGAACTGGTATCCAGCGGTTTCGCCTATTTCCCCGGGTTGAACCTGGATTATAAAGTAGGAACCGTTTATTCCGGCGGCATACAAATGGAGCAGCCTCTCTATATGGGCGGCAAAATTCGTGCGGCCTATAAAATGTCTTTGCTGGGTAAAGAGATGGCTCACCTGAACGAAGCGCTGACTACCTCGGAAGTTCTTCTGAATACGGACAAAGCTTACGTCCAACTAGTGAAAGCCAAAGAAATGAAGAAAGTGGCCGAGAAATATCACGCTTTATTGACGGAACTGTCCCGGAACGTGAAAAGTGCCCACCAACATGGCATGAAACCTCAGAATGACGTATTGAAAGTGCAAGTGAAGCTCAACGACAGCGAACTTTCTTTGCGTAAGGCAGACAATGCCCTTCGTCTTGCTTCCATGAATCTTTGCCATTACATCGGACGTCCCTTGACAACGCAAATTGATATTTCCGATGACTTCCCCGAAGTGGAACAGGAGTGGAAAATCCAGGTTTCCGATATTACCGCCCGTCCGGAATATGGAATACTGAACAAACAAGTTGCTATCGCTGAGCAGGAAGTGAAGCTGAACCGTAGTGAATTGCTCCCTCGTATCGGCGTCAGAGGCAGCTACGACTATCTTCACGGGCTGGAAATCAACGACGAAACATTTATGAAAAAAGGAGCTTTCTCCGTTTTTTTGAATGTCTCCGTCCCCCTGTTTCATTTTGGTGAACGTACCAATAAGGTAAAATCCGCCAAAGCGAAACTCGAACAAACCCGTCTTGAACAAGAAAATGCCAGTGAAAAGATGTTGCTGGAATTAATGCAGGCAGCCAATAACTTGGATGAGGCGCGTCTTGAAACGGAACTTTCCGATCGTTCACTGGAACAGGCGGAAGAAAATATGAAAGTCAGCGGCAAACAGTATGAGGTCGGACTGGAAACTCTCTCGGATTATTTGGAAGCGCAAATGCTCTGGCAACAGGCTTACCAGACACGTGTAGACGCTCATTTCCAACTGTATGTGAATTATATTGCTTATCTGAAAGCGGCGGGGCAACTGCATCCGACCGACTAATTGCTTCCTTCAAAAAATGATAGTGTTTTTCTCAAAGTATTCTCACCGTGATGAGAAATTTTTCTCATCACGGTGAGAACTTTTTCTCATAGTGATGAGTATTTATTCTCACTATGGTGAGAATAACCCTTTGTCAGAACATTCCAGAACAGCGATTTACCAGTCGTATTTATCAATATACTGGTCAAATTCGGGTTTAGTCTTAATACCATGTTTCAAAAAGATAGCCGCAATCTGTTCTTGCTCGCAAGGATGCAGCAAGCGTTCTTTGTTGCGGATACGGTAATACATATTACGCCCCATTAACGTATACAGTTCTCTACGTATGGCAACAGCAGTAGAATATGATATATTGTCTAGCAAATGATCTATACCGGAAGCAAAGTGTGAAGTGCAGAATGGCTTGAAATAATCACATTTGTTTTCGTTTCCTGCTATGTGAAGTGGATTGACTGCCGTGTAATAAGGGATTTCTTGCGGAATAGATAATGTAGCTTGATAACGGAGACATTTGTTACGACGCGGACATTGTTTGTTGTTGCAGTATAGAAAAGTTTTGGGCACATCCTTGTAATTGATTTTTTCATTCATGGCTTTAATCGTTTGTATATGAGTTGTTGTTTCTTTCTGTTATTTTGTTTTGTATACAAAACAAAAGTGCCTATTTTTATATCCTGTATTGTAAAACAGTTAGGCTCTTGTAACCATTTTCTATTTATGTTCTGTTTATAGGAACAAAGGTAGCAATTATTTTGATATAAAGAAAAGTTTGAGACTATACTGATTTGATGCGCACCCTCATCTCCTGAGCGTCGAATGTCACTGATTCATTACGGAAAAGTCTTTCTATATGTCCGCTGGTTATCATTTCCGAAGTGGGCAAAGTGTACATATATGGGTTATCTATCAGCATGATAGAGTCACAAAGCGACAATGCGATGTCAAGGTCATGTGTGGAGAATAAGATACATTTGCCTTCTTCTTGTGCCAGCTTTTTCAGTAGCAGGCAGAGTTCATAACGATTGGGCAAGTCAAGAAAGGCAGTCGGCTCGTCGAGCAGGATAACCGGGGTGTCCTGCGCAAGTGCACGGGCAATCATAATTCGCTGGCATTCGCCGTCGGACATCTTATCCATTGTCTTTTCTGCATAACCGGACATACCGACCAACTGAATGGCATTATCCACTATTTTCCGGTCTTCCGGTTGAAGCTGACCGAGCCAGTTTGTGTAGGGAGCACGCCCCAACGCTACCACATCCTTACAGCGAAGATTGGCGATGCGCACTTTGTCGGTGGTTACGAAACTAATGCTTAGAGCTAATTTTTCCGGTTTCAGTGAAGCAATGTCTTTTCCTTGCAGATTGATTTCTCCCGATTGAGGACTTTCCAGTCCCATTATGGCACGCAGGAGAGTACTTTTTCCTGTTCCGTTGCGTCCTAGCAGTGCAACGAGTTGTCCGCCTGTGATTCGGGCGTTTACCGTTTTCAACAGCGTGCGCTGTCCGTATCCTAATGTCAGTTCCTTAAGTTCAATCATTTGAATCCATGCAAGTTTTTAGCTATTACCCATAAAATGACCGGAACACCGAGCAAGGCGGTGATACAGTTCACCGGAAGCAGGAATTTCTTGGCGATGATGTCGCAAAGAAGCATGCTGATAAGTCCCGTCAGCATAGTGGCGGGGACAAGTATCCGGTGGTCGGCGTTGTTGAACAGCAACCGTGTGACGTGCGGTACTGCCAGCCCGATAAAACCTACCGGGCCGCAGAATGCGGTCACCGTTCCTGTCAGCAGCGCGGTGGAGATGAAGATGAGAGTACGTGAACGCTTGATATTCATTCCCATTGTCCGTGCATAGTTTTCTCCAAGAAGCAACAGGTTCAAAGGTTTGATGCAGACTATGGAAATGAGCAGTCCCAGGCATAACATAGGTGTCATGATTCCCAGTTGGGTGGTGGTGATGTGCCCGAGAGAACCCATTGACCAGAGCGTGAACATTTTTAATTGTTCGGCAGAACTCAGATATTGCAGTATCTGGATAATGGCGCCTGCCACATAACCTATCATGACTCCCATAATCAATACACCGAGGATATTTTTTACTTTCCGGCTGATGACAGCTACTCCCAGTAAAATGACAGCCGTTCCTATCCAACCGGAACCGACGATGCCCAATGACTGGAGCAGTGGAAATTCAGACCAGCCGAGCAGTGGAGCTCCCAGTATAAACAAGGCAACCCCTAATCCTGCACCGGAACTTACTCCCAGCAAATAGGGATCCGCCAATGGGTTTTGGAAAACTGTCTGCATCTGCAAACCGCTTACGGAGAGTGCCACGCCTATCAGTGCCGCCACTATTACCCGTATGAACCGGATAGAAAGAAGAATGTTACGTGTCATTTCATCACATTCGCCTCCGGTGAGCACAGCCCATACCTTGGAGACAGGGATATACGTGTCTCCGGTTGCCATATCTATGACTAGCAATAATAGGGCGGTTATGCCTAGCACGATAAATAAAAGTGCAGTATGTTTGCGGGGGTGTTTCATTCCAGACGCCTGTAATAATAAAGTGAATCGGAAACAAGCTCCGGATGAAAAATATGAATCAAGTCGCGTAACACAACGTCGGGACGGACAACTGCCGATTCCCAATAATCGTTTCCGCCTGTCGGCGTCAACCGTAAGTTGTTGTTATAAACAGTCTTTTCGTTCACGGCTTTTGCGTCTGCGAATTTAGGGTTGACAGCTTTCAGCTCCTCAAGTGTAGTCGCCGAACCGACATTAATCCAGTAATCGGCTTTTTGTATCAGGCCATAGGCTGTTTCCAGTCCGATTGGGGTTGAACTGTTGGAACTGTTTTCTTTATAAATGTACTCTGCGCCTGCATCGGCAATCAGTCGTGCCATATAACTTTGGGTGGAAGGCATTACCCAACTGTCGTTCCACGGAGTGTTGAACATAACGGTAGGACGCTGGCTGACGGAATCCGTGAGGGCTTTCAGTGCGTAATAACGTTGGGGAATTTCCCGGAATATTTCTATTCCCTTTTCCCGTTTGTCTGTCAGTTCGGAAAGGACAATCATCCATTCGGCTTTGCCGAGCGGTGATTCTTCCAGATATTCCCCCATATATAGATAAGGTATGGAAAGTTCTTTCAGTTTGTCCGTTACAGCGGTTTGGGCGTCACCTATGCCATAGAGCAAGACTACATCGGGCTTTAATCCAATCAGCAGTTCGTAGTTCATTTCAGGACCCATATCCTTGATTGAATCTTTGTGGGCAAGGATGTAGGGATTGGCGATATAATCAATGCCCGAAACTCCGACAATCCGGTTGACTTCTCCCAGTTCATCGAGCATGGCAACATAGGAAGAAGACATGCATACAATCTGTTTGGCTCCGGCAGGGATGACGGGACCGTTGAATCCGGCAGGCGCTTGCTCGCCGTTGCGTGTAACAAAATAAGACATTGTTACGTCGTTGGCGCCTTGCCACGGGTTGGTAATCTGTATAAGCGTACTGGCAGCGTTCTCAGCACCCAGGATTTTAAATCCCGAAGCGTATTCAGGGGTATATACATCTTGGTTGAATGCTTCCAGAGATGTATTATTACGGGTGATACAGCTTGCCAAAAAGAGCAGGCAAAGTAACGTGATAGTCGGAGCAGGAGATTTCACTTTTATAAGATGTTTAATTAGAAAAAAATAATAGTGGGTCCTTTCGAACGGCAAAGATAGGACTTAATTATTAGTTTGTTTTTATTTTAGTTGGATTTTTCTTTCGATTTGTTCCTATTTGTGTATCTTTGTCCCCAGAAATTTTGGTGTCACTTTTCCGATTCTACGG
>ENA-OPRV01001327-OPRV01001327.1-human-gut-metagenome-genome-assembly--contig:-NODE-1327-length-13246-cov-2.378743_pt1 | contig 13246 bp, 9 predicted proteins | sample MGYA00241896_ERZ501886 | MGnify/ENA primary metagenome ERZ501886 (study PRJEB25962, sample SAMEA2042452) | human gut metagenome | biome: human gut; feature: human-associated habitat; material: faeces... | reverse complement strand
GACTTACTGCCGTAGCGGGAAGTCTGAAGATCCTGCTGGGAGCCTTTAAGGACTTTGCGAGCGGACTGCTGAAACTTTCCATCGCGGCGGTTATCATGGGCATCCTTGCCTATTTATCCGGGCCGATCTGTCAGGCGATCATTGGCGCGGGCGATGACATTGCGGATGCATTGGACATCATCCTGAAGGCAATCTGCAATACGATCATCAATAATGCCGAGCCGATTGCGAAAGCAATTGCATCGGTCGTTATTATTGTTGTTGACGCGGTGATCCAGATACTTGCATGGGGCTGGGAAAGAATAAAAGCAGCCATGGAAGAAAAAACCGGCCTGATCTGGGACGAGACGAGCAGCATCTTTAACCCTGCAAGCTGGATCGACGCGCTTACTGCAAAGGATCGCCCATTCGGAAAGCTTCTTAATATGCTTACCGATCCATTTCTTCAGGTATTTGACACGAGCCTTGATGAAATGGGCAACAAGCTGGAAGAGGTTGTAGACTTCCGGAAGATGGCGGCGGAAAAGCTGAGCGATGTTCCTGACGTGCCGGACATCAATTACATTGATCCGAAAGAAGCTGCTAACAGCTCTGCCAAAACCGCAGAAAACACCAAGAACGCAGCAGACGCTACCGGGGTTTCAGCCACGAACATGGAAAAGAGCGCAACGGCAATGGCGGTGAGTGCCAAGAGCAGCGAGGAAATGGCCGACGGCATGATCCAAGTGGCGGATGACAGTGGCAGAGTGTATACCATGACCACAGAGCAGGCCAAGGCGATGCTGGACGGCAAAACCGCCACGGAACAGACGGCAGGGGCAGTGAATGACCTTGGCGGCGCAGCAGCGCGGACGACCGGAAAGCTGAGCGGTACGGCGGCGGTTATGCAAACCTGTGCGGAAAAGGGAGCAGCGAGGACCGAGGTGCTGAACGCGGCCGGGAACGCACTGGAGGGAAAAGAAGAGCAGCTGACAGACGATACTACCACGGCTGTTCAAAATACCATGAATGAAGCCGGTGACACCGCAGAGGAAGGCGGCAAGAGCGCAGCAAGCCGGTTTGTGAACGGATTCTTATCGATTCTGCCGAAGGGTCTCAAGGATTTTCTGAGCGGTGTCGGTATCAATACGAGCGGGATCACTGCCGTGGTAAGCGGTGCAGCGGACAAAGTGTCCGGGCTGAAATCCGTTGATGATATGCTGACGAACCCCGACAAGAAGAAAACGACTGCGCCGACCGCCAAGAATGGCAAGACGGACAGCGGAGGAGAAAGCTGGAAAGACCTGCTTGGCGATATTGCAGAGCAGGCAAAAGATGCGGCATCGGATGCGGCATCTACCCTGACCAGCGGCAAGGGAAAAAGCAAATCCTCCCGCAGTGCAGGCAGCAAAAAGACCCTTGCAGAGCAGATCGAAGAGGCATACAAGACCCGGCTGGAGGCCAACAAGACCTTACAGAGCACCATCGACCAGGAATACGAACTGTGGCAGGCCGAGAACCAGTATAGCGCCAGCGAGGATGATCTGATGGCCAAGAAGGCTGCCCACGCGGCGGACGCCATTAAAGCGCAGACCGAGCGGGTGAGCATTGCACAGGCAAAGTATGATGCGCTGTATTCAAAATGGGGCGCAGAGAAGGCCGAGACAAAGAGCGCCTACAATGAGCTGCTGGAGGAAAAGACCAGCCTTGCCGAGCTGAAGGCCAAGCAGTACACTGACCTGTTTGAGGAAGTGGCGAAGCGGTACGACACGAACCTCGATACGCTGGAAAAGCAGTACAACCTGTGGAGCGCAGAAAATGAAAACAGCGCGACCCAGATGGACAAGATCCGGCGTGAGACCGAGTACATGACCGAAGAACTTACTGTACGGCAGAAGCAGGAAGCCAATGCGCAAGAGCAGTATGACGTACTGAAAGAAAAACTTGGCGAGGACAACCAGCTGACCATTCAGGCCTACAACGAACTGCTGGATGCGCAGACCGAACGGGTAAAACTGGAAAACAAGATTGCAAAGCAGCAGTTGGCAGAGATCGAGGAGCGCATCAGCCAGATCGAAACGGCACAGAAGCGTGCTTCCAGCCAGATGGAGATGCTGCAGAAGGTGTACGATGATGGCAACCTGAGTGCTCGCGCAGATGCCTACCGGGAGGCCGTGGAGACCTACGGCAAGGACAGTGAGCAGGCACGAAAGGCACGGTATCAGGGCACGACGGCTTCGATCCTTGCTGCGGTGGAGGCGGTGAAGAACCTGAACTACCAGATGCAGCAAACTGAGGAAATCCAGAAGAAGCTGGACAGAACGGATATTTCGGAAGCAGACCGCAAGCAGTATGAGCAGGACAAGCTGGAATCTCAGACAGCATTCCTTGGCTTTGCGGAGAACCTTGCGAACGCGCTGAACCTTGGGGACAGCGGCAAACAGGTGACCCTGAAGCTGGCGAAGGCTATCCAGAAGAACTGGACGCCGATCAAGGAAGGCTTTAATGCCGCCATGGACAAGGCCTTTGCTAACAACCCAGAGCTGAAGAACAAGCTGACGGATACCTTTAAGACTGCCTTCAGCGAGACCGGCGTGGAGGTGGGAACGGAATTTGTTTCCACCATTGTGGCCATGATGCAGGGCGACTGGGCGAATGCACTGGCCAGCGGCCTGAACTTTATGATCGATTTTTTGCAGACGGGCATGGGCGAGCAGCTGATGAACGAGGTGCTGCCTAAGATCACAGAACTGTTCAGCAATGTGGGCAAGGCTGCAAAAGGAGCACAGATCGGTCAGGCTATGGGCGAAATGGGCGGAGAAATGGCGATGGTTGCAGAAGAAGGCGGCGGACTGATCGCTGTACTGCAGGCGGTTGCAGGTGGTATTGGCGAAATCGGCACTGCTGTTGTAAGTTTTGTAGCAGAGTTCTGGCCGTATATTCTGGCAGCGGTGGCGATCATTGGTGTGCTGGCGGGCATTGCGGCGCTGTTCAACAAGCACAATGGCGTGGACGATGTGGACAAGGAAGTGGCAGAGAAGGAAAAAGACAGCGGATCTGATCTGGACATCAACTTTGCATGGGGAATCAACGCCAAGAAGGACAAGGTGGATGATGCCGTGACTGCCATGACCCAGAACGCTGTGGACATTGCCGCCTCGGCTGCGCAGAGCATGGAGGACGCGCTGAATGAGGACTGGGATTACACCCCAACCATCCGGCCGGTGGTAGACCTGACCGAGGTATGGGACAGTGCAGAGGACGTGAACAGCGCATTTGCCGGGGAAAAGCCCATGGAGCTGGACAGCAACCTGACCGCACGGCTTGCAAAGGACGCAGACCGCGCATACGGAAATCAAAATGGAAACAGCGCGGACGCACAAACCGGACGTGATGCAGAGCTGCTGAATGCTGTGAGCCGCCTTGGCGACCACATGGACGCTGTGGGCGAGAGCATCCGCGGCATGAAGGTGGTAATGGACGGCCGTAAGACGGTTGGCTACATTGATAGCCAGCTTGGAGTGCGGGCCGAACGGAGAAGATAAGGAGGGGCAGCAATGGCAAGTGCAAAACTTTCTGCAAAGGCACTTGGTAGTATCGTCAAAGTGAACGAAAACGGCACAGCGGCGGAATTTGTTGTTGCGTGCCATAATTATGAGGCGCGACTGAATGGGAGCGGACGCACCCTGCTGGTGCGAAAGACCTCGCTGGAAGACAGGGAACTCTGGGCCCAATTGAACAGCACCACGAACCTGGACTGGAACGTCTCACATATGAAGTACTGGGTCGGGAGTAAGTACATAGCCCGACTGGACGAAGAGATCCGCAGAAATCTCGGCAAAACAAACTATTACTACAGTGGTGCCAATTCCGCTGGAAGAATACAGGGAAGTGCGTTTCTGCTTTCTGCCTATGAACTGACCGGGGAAAGACAATACGCCGACAGTAGTACAAAGCTGGACGATGCGGTGCTCCGTGTGCTGGAAAGCGGCGGAGGAAGCCCGTGGTGGACCAGATCCGTCTGGCCAGAACCACAAAAAGAAAACGGCGACAAGACGGAGGACGGGCGGTACACCCGGGTATGTCTGTACGGAAAGAGCGCCTCTGACGACAAGTGGAGTATTTACAAAAGTGGCGTCCATGATGCCGAGTCTGCGGATACGGCAACGATCCGACCCTGCTTTACGGTGCCTGAAGACATGCGCGTGTATGAAGATGGAACTCTGCGGGAGAGCCACGCGCCGGTTATTATCAATGCATACCAGAATGCCGGGACGATGGGCACTTGCGGCAAGGGGTTCAGCATTCCCTATGCCGTATATGATGACGACGTTGGCGCCTTGACAGTGACCGAGTACGTGGATGGAATACAGCTACGACGATTTGTTGCACAGAACGGGCAGCAGCTGGCTTTTACACTGGACGAGAATGTTTTTGAGCAGCTGGCGACAGAGAAGCAGCATGCCATCAAAATCACGGCGGAGAACGGCATAAAAACTGCCGAGTGGACGCAGACCTTTTTTAAAACCGAGAAGCTGGGCTATCGTGTGTATGCGGGAACGTTGACGGAAGGGAGTCTTGAGGATCATGCTGTATCGAGTGCCTTGGAGGCCTTGGGTACAGGCAAAAGGCTAATGTACAAATGGGCAACCCGGGAATGCATCTATGACCCGACCTGCGTAGATGATGAACGGGATAACATTATTATAGATCCGCAGCTTGAAATGGAGAAAAACGAGCTGGGGTCTTTTGAATTTACACTGCCGGTATCGAGCCACTTTTACAATAGCCTGATCCCGCGACGCACAGTAGTGAGCGTGGAAGAAGACGGCGTTGAGATCTGGATGGGATATGTGACCGAGATCGACAAGGATTTCCAGATGGAAAAGAAAGTGTACTGCGAGGGCGAGCTGGGCTTTTTGAAGGATATCAGTCTTGTGCTGGAACCGAAAGAGTATACGGCTTACGAACTGTACTCGGCCATTATATCGACTGCCTCTGCGAAAGGCTGGAAGAGCTTTAAGCTGGGAAAAACCTCAGGCAAGCTCAAGAACATAAAGGTCAATCTGAAGGAGTCCGGCACGCAGTACACCACAGTATGGGACGCACTGAAAAACATTTTACTGGGGAATGTAGGCGGAATGCTGTATGTCCGTAAGGAGCCAAGCAATATAGAAGGAGGGTATGTCCGCTATCTGGACTACTTTTTGACTGAGGACGAGTTGGACGCTACGACACAATGCATCGAGTTTGGCAAAAATTTGCTGGATCTGGACTATTACGTAAAGGCTTACGACATTGTGAACTGGGTGACGTATCACGGGTATGAGACAAAGGGCTGGTGGATCTTTTCTCATACGGATAAGATCTCCGTAACAGTGAAAGATGCAAAATCCGTAGAGATCTACGGCCCTATCGAACGGTGCTATGTGGCAGATGGTACGGCCTCGACAGAAGAAAGCCTAAGAAAGGCAGCAAAGAAAAAACTGGATGAGCTGAAACTCAAAATGGATTATAGCTTCGAAATCAGTGCACTGGATTTGCGGGATGCGGGCGTGGACGTGATGCGGCTGGGCTTTATGAAGCGGGCACAGATCCTATCGTGGCCGCACGAGCTGAACCAATATGCGCTGTGCACGAAACTTTCGATCCCGCTGGAACGACTGGATGAGAAAAAGTTTACTTTTGGCAGCGCAAGCGAGACGCTGAGCGGCCAACAGGCAACCGGTACTGGTGTGGTAAAGCGGGCGGTGGATACATTGCGCAGCGTGGTGAACTACATCAACCGGTAAAATTCAAAATGGAAAGGGGTGAGACCCGAAATGTATAATGAAGAGCATGGCGTGACCATAGGGCACTACCACAGCTGGAAGCACTGGCACCTGATCCCGGTGAGCCGACCCGTGATCAACCCGCCGACCGAGCGTACGAACCTTGTGACCGTGGCGGGAATGGACGGAAGCTGGGATCTCTCGCAAGCAGTGGCGCAACGCCCGGTATACAATGACCGGGAGGGTACGCTGGAATTCTATGTGGAAAACGATTACTGGGACTGGAACACGGCCTACACTACGATTCAAAATGCTTTGTGCGGAAAACGCCACATGGTGATTTTGGACGACGACCGCTCGCATTTCTACTATGGTGCTGTCTGGGTGGACAAGTGGAAGAGCGATAAGGGACATTCGACCATTGCACTGAAATACCGGCTGAACCCATACAAGAAGGAACGGTATTCCTCGATAGAACCGTGGCTGTGGGACAACTTTAACTTCGATATGGATGTCATCCGGGAATACACAAATTGCTATGTGAACGGCTCCAGACAACTGGAGATACCGGGGACCGATCAGGTAAACCGGGCGGAGATCAGCATCCTGCGCGGGGAACTGACGGTGACCGTATACCGGTATGTGGGGAGCAGCGGAAGCAAGGTGTATAGTGCAACCCTGACCGCACCACAGAAGACGGCGATAAAGATCAGCAACAGCAAATATGTTTTTCAGTTTATAGGCACGGGGTATTACACCATTGAATACCGGGGAGGGTTGCTGTAATGACCTACGATCAGGCACTGGAACAGGTGCGGCACGCCATCTACGGAAAAGATGTGCGGGAAGCCATTGCCTATCTGTTTGCCAACACGAAGCTTGCCGACCCGACTCTGGACCGGTATTCAGCCAATGCAATCCAGAACAAGGCCGTGTGGGCAGAATTTCAAAATGCGTACCTTAAAATAGACCGGCTAGGCTCTACAGGCGTTGCCGGAACGGTGACGATAGGACTGGAGGACGCTGCCGGAGACGGCATCACAGACGACACCGATGCACTGAACAAAGCGCTGAACCACAGCAACTGCGTGATCGATGGCGGAAACAAGAAGTATAAGTATCTTTCTGTCATTATGGAAAACGTGGAAAACGTGCTCATCCAGAATGTTACATTCTGGAAGGGACAGGAGATGGTTGTGAAAGGATGCAAAAACATCCGATTTGAAAACTGCCGGTGGGAAGGCATAAACCCGAACGGCACGAACACCGTGTGGACTTGCGGCCTGAAACTGATGCAGCGGGAGGATGCAAACGGTAATAAGATCTGGTGTGAGAATATCACGTTAGAAGGATGCGTTTTTTACGACATCTGGTACAACGAAAATGTGCAGGGATCGTATTCGCACCATGTAAGCGGCATCGGGCTGGTGCCGTTCAGCGTACACAATCTGTTTGTCCGGCACTGCATCTTTTCGCAGATACACGGTAATGCGGCGATCCATTGGAATACATGGGAGAAAACTGGATATTTTGAGATCACAGACAACCTGTTCTATCTGACCTGCTGGGGAAGTGTTTGCTTGTTCCGCTTTGAGGCGGTATTTCCCAAAATGAGATGTAAGGTGAGTAACAATCACTTTATCGGCAGCGGACTTGGCTATATGCCGCCTGAATATATGGCAGGAATGGCAGAGCAGGATCGCGGTGTGGGCTGCGCAGCGCTTCTTGGAGGTAACGGGCGCGATGTGGCACCGAGAAAGCAGCATGTCATCTGTGAAAACAACGTCTTTATTGATTGCGTGGAAAGCTCTATCGAAGGTCCTGCATGGAACCCCTGCATCGGAAATTCCTGCTTTGGACAGGGTGCTTTACAGGATGAGGAAAACTGCCGTCTGATGGAGGAAAAATATCAGCTGGACTACAAACTGCAGGTGCGGTATAACCCGAGCGTCAACTTCATCTACCGTTACACCGAGGAAGGCGACTATGACCCGGAAGATCCGATGGTTTTTTCGGACAACGTGATGGGAAAAAGTTATGTTGACCGGGACGGCTTTATTGCATTTCCGGGAACATACGATTCACCAGTAATATTTACCAATAACACAATGGTGGTAGAAGGTAAAACCAAGCTGTGCACACATATCCTTTTTGCAAACTTCAACAAGGGGCTGCGCTTTGAAAACAACCACGGCATCTATCCTTATTTTAATCAGTGTACAGTCAAAGGTGATTTTATCATCGATGAGATGCTGAGTCAGTGGGCGTGTGATTTTTCGAAAGCCAAGCTCATCACGAACCGAAGCCGTGAACGGTTTCCCGAAGCAAGATTTTCAGTCTATGATCCTGCGCAGGCAAAGCTGGAGAACGATCAGGCAAGCATCAAGGACGGCCATGTTATTTTAAAATCGCACGACCTGGAGGTTTCGAGTGACGACACCAAAGTCGATCCGGTCTATGATATTTCGACTGATCCACACTATGACGCAGAAAAAGAAGCCGTGATATTTGACGGGACCTTCGGCATCGATACAGGGGTACAGCTGTTTGCAACAAAACAGGATTTCACGGTCATATTAAGCTTTCAGATGGACAACTACCACGATGATGGCCTGTTGAATTTCAGCTTCATTCCTGTGTTGAGTTCTATGAGTTACACGGATGATTACAAGAAAAGTCCGGGCTTTGACGTCGGACTATCTCTTGAAGATGGTGAAAGTGATTCTGCGCATCCGGTTGGCGGCTTCATTACGATCCGAAATTGTTGGAAATTCAGCCAGTGTCCGTCTATCGATATGGATAACTACAGCTCCTATCCAGAAAGGGTATATACCCTGCTTGTCATGCGAAAAAACGGCGTGCTCAAGTTCTATGACTTTTATATGCAAAAATATGGAGAAGTGACGGGCAACGACGCGACGGCGATTTTTAGCGGCACATTGCATATCGGCGAAACCATGATGAAACCGACTAACAGCGAAGCGTATAAGCTGCGTGGAAAAGTGTACCAGTGCAAGGTGTATAACAAAGCACTCCCGACGAAGCTGCTGGAGGAGATGTTCCCAAACATTTATTCCAATGAGAGCCGCACCAAAGGAAGTGTTACCTGCTATGCTGACAATCGGCAGTACAAAGTACGTATTGTCCGATGTACATATCTGGAGGTGACGATCGATCTTGGAAAGCACGCATGGCCTGAATATGCGGGTAAGTATCCGAAGGCTGTCGGTATAAAAGTGACTGGTCTGTACGGCTTTGACGATGTGATCTGGGTGGGCACAGGAACGGACGGTCACGTATCAAAATGGATCTACAAGAGTGGTGAACTGAAACCACACGAAGCTATTACCGTGACCATTGCAAACACAGGAACCTGCCCCAATCTTGAGGCGAAACTTGTCGCATTCCGCTGCGTTAACCTTACGGAAGATTTTGAATGCGTGCCCGCAACAGGGATCGGGATGAATTGGTCGGGTCCGCTTACGATCACAGTGGGCAGCGAGCTGAAGGGTGATATTGTTCTGACGCCTGCGGGTGCTAACATGAGGAAAGAGTTCAAAATGGAATTCACAGGTGACAGTATCACAGCGTCTACAAGCGGTATGGCTCTGATCGTGCGCGGAGAGAGCCCGGGAAGCTCGACGATCACCGTGACGCACATCAGCGGTGCCGTTTATACCTGTACGATCAATGTTACATAAGAAAGGAGACAAAATGCTGGAAGCTTACTCCATTTTGAAAAACGGAAACCTGAAACTCTCGGAACACTTCAAGGTCCGGGAGTTTTTTTGCAGGGATGGGTCTGATCCGGTATTCATCGACACGGAGCTGGTGGAGATCCTGGAAAAGATCCGCACCAAATTCGGCAAGCCGGTGACGATCACGAGCGGATTCCGCACCGCAGCTTACAACGCAACGGTTGCAAAAGCAGCCAAGTATAGCCAGCATCTTTACGGCAAGGCAGCGGACATTCAGGTGCAGGGCATCAGCGTGGAGCAGGTGTATGCCTACGCGGACAAGCTGCTTGCGGGCAGGGGAGGTGTGGGCATCTATCCTCCCGGCCTTGGGAGAGCAAACGGCTGGGTGCACGTGGACGTGCGCAAAGAAAAGAGCCGGTGGAGGGGGTGATACCAATGGAGACCATCCTTTCCGCCATCATTGCCGGAGCGGTGACGCTGATCGGCGTATTGATCGCAAATTCAAAATCCAATGCGGTCATGGAATACAAGATTGAGGAACTGACCCGCGAAGTACGTAAGCACAACGGCTTTGCGGAGAAGATCCCTGTGATCCAAAGAGATATTCAGGTACTTAATCATCGGATGTCTGATATCGAAACATACGAACACGAAAGGAGCTAACACTATGAACTTCAACATTACTGCGGGTACCATTGCACGAACTGCTGTTCTGCTGCTGGCACTGACCAATCAGCTGCTGAGCGCCATGGGCAAGAGCCCGCTGCCCATTGAGAGCACTACCGTTGAACAGCTGGTGACTGCCGGCATCACGAGCATCGCGGCGCTGATCGCCTGGTGGAAGAACAACTCCTTCACCCCCGCCGCGCTGGAAGCAGACAAGACCTTTGACCGCCTGAAGGCGCAGGGTAAGTGATCTGTACATGACAAGAGCCGCAGTTCCCGTTACAAGGAGCTGCGGCTCTTTTTTGTTGTACAAAATACCTGTATAAATTATCACAATTGCGCGTTTTGTCGCGTCTTATTGCGTATCGTGTTTTGTCGTGCGCTGTGCTATGTTGCGGTTTATGTTGCGGTTTTTCTGAAATCTCAATTTTTCGAAAAGAAAAAATCCCGCAAAATCTTACGTTTTAAACGTAGTTTCGCCGGATTTTTGGAGCTACTGACCTGATTCGAACAGGCGACCTGCTCATTACGAGTGAGCTGCTCTACCAGCTGAGCCACAGTAGCACATTGCACATATTCTGCAACGGACAATATTTTACCATATTTCAGCATGTCTGTCAAGGATGGATTTTCCACCGGTGAACGTCACAGGATAAAACATGGCATGGAATATGCCCCAGTTTCTTGAAATCCATATAATAAAAAAGATACTCCTTGTACAGCTATACGGTTGCACAGGGAGTATCTTCAGTATAACTATAACACAGCACCGCGTCCAAAACAAGTGTCAAACGGCTTTTATCAGCGCTCAATGGAACAGCTTCTGCCCGATCCAGATGCAGATGCAGGCGCCGATGACTGAAATGATAAAGGACGTGATGCTGCCGGTGGCATAAATGCCGAACAGGCCGAACACGAATTCGCCCACAAAGCTGCCCAGGATGCCCATGAGGATGTTGCGGCCGAGTGAAGTTTCGGTACCCATGAAGCGGCCGGCCACATAGCCTGCCAGCGCACCCACCAGCACGCCTGCGATCAGAGAAGCGATCACGCCCACCAGTGAGAACAGGCCCATCAGACAGCCCACCAGAATGCAGAGCAGGGTGATGATCAGCAGAATCGTCAATGTGATCATAAAAATTACCTCCTTATTGCGCCGTGTCTGCGCCGGACTGTTCCCGGGCGTAGCGGCAGATATCATTCAGACAGCATTTTTCGCATTCCGGCTTGCGGGCATTGCACACAGCGCGGCCGTGCATCACAAAGCGGTGGCACAGGTCGCTGCCCTCTTCCGGCGGAATGATCTTCCACAGGGCCATTTCCACCTTCTGCGGCTCCTTGATGCCGTCCACAAGGCCGATCTTGTTGCACAGACGGATGCAGTGGGTGTCGGTGACAATGGCCGGTTCGCCGAACACATCGCCCATGATCAGGTTGGCGCTCTTGCGGCCCACGCCGGGCAGCGCCAGCAGCTCCTCAAAGGTAGTAGGCACCTGGCAGTTGTACTTGTCCCGCAGCATGCGCATGCAGGCCGAGATATCCCGCGCCTTGGAGTGCCCCAGTCCGCAGGGCTTGACGATGGCCTCGATGTCCTCCGGCTCGGCAGCGGCCAGTGCGGCTACGCTGGGGTAGCGGGCAAACAGGTCCTCCACTACGATATTCACCCGGGCGTCCGTGCACTGGGCCGCCAGCCGCACGCTGACCAGCAGCTGCCATGCGTGATCGTAGTCCAGTGTGCAGCCGGCATCCGGATATTCCTTTTTGAGCCGGTCGATCACCTCCAGCGCCAGTTCCTTTTTGGCAGTGAGATCTTCCGGCTCCTTTTTACGGGCGGGCATACCGTCGCCTCCTTTCGGCAAAAAATGTTTTCCTTATCATAGCATGTTTCGACCGGTTTGTAAACGCCTGCACGGAATTATCTGAGAATCATTTTCAGAAAATCTCTTGTCCTCCGCGCAGAAATGCGCTATACTATAAAAAACACTGGGGTATTCCCCGGCATGGGAGGGAAACACAATGAACGAACCACTGGCGCAGCGCCTGCGGCCCAAAACGCTGGCAGATGTGTGCGGGCAGCAGCATCTGCTGGCCCCGGGCAGGGTGTTTCGCCGCACCATCGAGAGCGGACGCATCCCCAACATGATCTTCTACGGCCCGTCCGGTACCGGCAAGACCACAGTGGCCCGCATCATCGCAGAGAACAGCGGCATGACTCTGCACAAGCTCAACGGCACTTCCTGCGGCACCGGCGACATCAAGGCGGTGCTCAAGGACATCGGCACGCTGGCGGGGGCGGGCGGCATCCTGCTGTATCTGGACGAGATCCAGTACCTGAACAAAAAGCAGCAGCAGAGCCTGCTGGAGTGCATCGAGGACGGCTCGGTCACCCTCATTGCATCCACCACCGAGAACCCGTATTTCTACATCTATAATGCACTGCTGTCCCGGTGCACGGTGTTCGAGTTCAAATCCCTGTCCGCCGCCGACGTGGAGCAGGGCCTGCACAATGCCCTCAAAAAGCTGTCGGAAGGGGGGGACACCCCGGTGCGCATGGACGAGGACGCCTGTGCCTATCTTGCCGAGAGTGCGGGCGGCGATTTGCGCAAGGCACTGGGCTGCCTGGATTTTGCGGTCACGGCGGCCCCGGTGGAAGAGGGTGCCCGGCACATCACGCTGGATATGATCCGGCAGGTCACCCGCCGCACGGCCATGCGGTACGACCGGGAGGGTGATGATCACTACGACATCGTGTCGGCCTACCAGAAGTCCATGCGCGGCTCTGACCCGGACGCGGCATTGCACTATCTGGCCCGTCTGCTGGAAGCCGGCGACCTGCCCTCGGCCTGCCGCCGTCTGATGGTGTGCGCCTGCGAGGACGTGGGCCTTGCCTACCCGCAGATCATCCCCATCGTCAAGGCGGCGGTGGACGCGGCCAACATGGTGGGTCTGCCGGAAGCACGCCTGCCGCTGGCCGACGCGGTGATCCTGGTGGCCACCAGCCCCAAATCCAACAGCGCCCATGACGCCATCAATGCAGCCATCGCGGATGTGCAGGCCGGGCGCACCGGACCCATCCCGCGCCAGCTGCAGAACAAGCACTTTGACGGCGAGGATGCGCTGGTAAAGGGGCAG
>ENA-OPRV01001325-OPRV01001325.1-human-gut-metagenome-genome-assembly--contig:-NODE-1325-length-13260-cov-2.321015_pt1 | contig 13260 bp, 8 predicted proteins | sample MGYA00241896_ERZ501886 | MGnify/ENA primary metagenome ERZ501886 (study PRJEB25962, sample SAMEA2042452) | human gut metagenome | biome: human gut; feature: human-associated habitat; material: faeces... | reverse complement strand
CTCTTTGACAGACTAGTAATTGCGAATATAACAGGTGCATAAACGGATAATCAGATTTAGAATTCATAAGTTGTGTATTTGTATAGACTTTTTTGATTAAGAGTGTTATAGACCGATGTTATTAATATTTAATCATAATCTTTTGTATCGATTCCCTGTATTCCGAGGGCGTTTTTCCTTTGTTTTTTTTAAAGATACGGTTGAAGTTTGAGATGTTGTTGAACCCGCATAGGAATGCGATTTCGCTGATGGAATTTGTCGTCTCGAATAACATTTTTGTGGCATTACTGATTCGTATGTCATTAATGTAATCTACTATATTTCGATTTGTCCTTTTCTTGAAAAAGTGGCTTAGAGCGGAATCACTCATAGAGACTAATTGGGCTATATCGCATAATTTGATGGGATTCATGTAGTTGTTGTTTATGTACTCGTTGATTTTCGCGATTCGTCGGCTTTTTGAGTCCCTGAGTATGCTATCGTTGTCGAAAGTTCCACTGGCTAAAATTCTTTGGCGCGGATTGGTCGATAGGTCATAGAGTAGGGCGAAGAATTCGAGACAAACGTTGAATCCCGTCATTTGAGTCATGGCGATTATTCTTTTGACAATATCGGAATTTTTGTTTTCTGTGAATTGGATTCCTCTTTTCGATTTTTCCAACATATCTTTTATCGAGGAGAACATGCGTTTTTGAAGAATGGGGAATGTTAGGAGCTGTTCGTGAAATTGTATAGTGATGACATGGTTGCTCTCGACATTGTTGCCTTCCCATTTGTGTGGAACATTGGGGCCGGTCAGTACTAAATCGACCTCTTCGAAAGGTTCGATGGAGTCTCCTACAATGCGGCGTCCAAAATCCCATAGGACTAAGTTTAGTTCGAAATCGGAATGGAAATGTATGGGATAATCAAAATCGGCTTTTGGGTGATTGAGTATAATGAAGAGATCGTCTTCATTAATCGGGGTGATTTCGTGTTGTATATTTTTCATAATCGGAGCAATTTAATATATAGTACAAATATATAAAATAATTTGGGTGTTATCAATAATATATATGATTATTATTTATAATTTAATTTTATAATTATTTGATTTATAGAAATATATTGTTTTGTATAATAGTATTTTGATGTATTATGATAAAAAATTGCATAATATTATTCAATATAATATAGGTATTTGACTAAAATGTATTAAGTGTGATGTGGAATTTCGCTTAATTTTGTCGATGAAATAAATATATAAAATATTATGAAATTAAAGAAATACGAGGGTAATCCGATATTGTCGCCTAATCCTGAGAATTATTGGGAAAGTTTAGTTGTGTGTAATCCGGGGGTAATATATGATAATGGCGTTTTTCACATGCTTTATAGGGCGGCCGGAAATGATATAGAACATCTTGTATATATAGGCAAAGTACGGACGGTATCCATTTTAAGCGTGTTTCGAAAGAGCCGGTTTTTTCACCGGGTAAAGATTCGTTTGATGCTGGTTCAAACGAGGATCCGCGCATCGTGAAAATGGGGAGTGAGTTTTTCGTAACATATGCTTTTCGCCCGTATTTTGCTAGTCAATATTGGAAGAATGATTATGATCAGGTGGAAGCGCCGGAACATGATCCGAATGCTCCGAAGTGTTTGAGGGAGAATATCAGTAATACGGCGCTCGCCGTATCGCGAGATATGCTCCATTTTAAGAAAGTGGGGCGTTTGACAGAGCCTTCGTTGGACGATCGCGATGTGATTTTGTTCCCGGAGAAAATAAACGGGAAATATTGGATGCTTCATCGCCCGAAAGATTATGTGAATGCAAACGGTAATTATGGAACAGATTATCCTTCTATCTGGATAAAGAGTTCAGACGATTTGATGATGTGGAATACCGAGAGTAAATTATTGATGAAGGGTGAAGAGGATTGGGAGGTTAAAATCGGGGGGAATACTCCTCCTATTAAAACTAACGACGGGTGGTTTTTGCTTTATCATGGAGTAGATGCGAACTTTACCTATCGCGTTGGCGCCGCTCTTCTCGATTTGAATGATCCGACAAGAGTATTGTATAGAACAAAAGATTTTATTCTTGAACCGGAAACGTATGAAGAGACGCAGGGTTTATATCGTTGGGGGGTAGTTTTTCCGACAGGGGCCGTAGTTAAGGATAATATTTTGTATGTCTATTATGGTGCTTCTGATCAATGGGTGAACTTGGCTACGTGTGATTTTAAAGAATTGATCGATTTCGTGAAATCGAATAGCAGAAAAAAATAAGATACCCCATGGAACTGAATATATCAAATATCGATATAGTTGTCATACTTCTTTTTGTAGTGGGAATCATTTGGTGGGCTCTTAAAAACAGGAAGAATGAAAATGCCAGTGAGTATTTTTTAGCTGGAAAATCTCAAAATTGGTTTGTTGTTGGGTCCTCTTTGTTTGCCGCTAGTGTGAGCAGCTCGACACTTATGGGACACTCTGGCGAAGGTTTTATAAGTGGTATTGCGGTATTTAATTATAATGTCGGAGCTATATTCGTAATAATTTTTGTGTCGTTATTCTTCCTTCCGTTTTATATTAAATCGGGTATATATACGATACCCGAGTATTTGGGAAGGCGTTTTGATAATCGTTCGCGGAAGTATTTTTCGTTCATCACTATTATCGGCAATGTGTTTTTGGATGCCGGAGCTGCTTTGTATACAGGGGCTTTGATTCTGAAAATTATTTTTCCCGAAATAGATATGATGTGGATTATTATAGGAATGGCTTTGATGGCGGGTACTTATACAATTATAGGGGGATTGTCTTCTGCCATCAATGCCGATATGATACAATCCATAATATTGATTGCAGGGTCGGTGTTGCTGTCGATATTTTGTTTTAATTCGGTCGGAGGCTGGGAAAATTTTGTAGAACATTTCCATGATGGAGTTTGGTTAAATTTGATTCGTCCGAATTCGGATACTACGGTTCCCTGGTTTTCCATTTTTTTGTCTATTCCTATTTTGGGATTTTATTTTTGGGGAAATAATCAAGTCATAGTACAGCGAGTTATGTCGGCCAAAACTGTCAATGAGGGTCGATTGGGCTTTTTATTCGTGGCTTTTTTGTACGTGTTTACTTTGTTTATTTTCATAGCTCCGGGAATGGTGGGCAGAATGATCGATTTGTTCGGTGTGGGAGATACGTTGCCCAATGAAATTATAGATGGAAATACATTGCGGGCACAATATGGAATCGATACGAATGAAGTATATCCTCGATTGATTTTGAAGTTGTTGCCTGTCGGTTTGATTGGTGTGATGATTGCCTGTATGGTTTCTGCTCTGACATCGACTCTGAGTGCGACATTAAGCTCTGTATCTACTTTGTTTACAATGGACTTTTATAAGTCGTGGAGGCCGGAATCCAGCCCCCGGCATTTGGTGCGCGTAGGTCAGTGGACTTCTTTTATTGCTTTGGTCGTAGCTGTATTATGGGCCCCGTTGATCGGTAAGTTTGCATCGTTAGTCGCCTATTATCAAGAGTTCTCTTCTTATCTGGCTCCTCCGATTGTCGGGACGTTTTTAGTCGGCCTGTTTTGGAAAGGTTCTGCTCGCAACGGCGCATTTGCCGGTTTAATGTCGGGATTGGCTATGTCGGCATTAATCATGACTTATAAATTCGGATTCGGAGGCGTCGTACCGTTTCACTTTTTGTTGTGGGTTCCCATTTTGTTGATTTTGAGTGTCCTTGTGAATATTATCGTGAGCAAGTGCGATAGAAATAAGGAGACCGATGTCGAAACTTATACATGGAATAAATCCGTTTGGCAAGACGATACGAGGGAATTGAAAACAGTTCCCTGGTATAAAAATTTTAGATACATCAGTATTGCTTTGATTATAATTGCATTATTAGAGTATTGGTGGTTTTTCTAAGAAAAATTATTAACCCGTAAAAATAAATTATCATGAAAAAAATTTTCAATTTAATTGCTGTGGGAATGGTATTAGCATCAGTGAATGTTAATGCGCAGACCTATGTGAATGAAATGACACAGGCCGATGTGGAGCGTGATTGTTATATCGAAGGTGGTAGTGCTTTGTTCAATGATGCAGCGGATGCCTATTATGGAGATGGTAGTTATGTACAAAAGTCATCGGCTTCTACTCCTACTGCATTTATATTTAATAGAGACATTTGGGGAAATAAAAATTTAACCGGATTCATAGTCAATGTGCTGGTTCCCAATGATCGTATGGATTTCGACCAGTTTATTAAAATCGAGTATTCAACCGATGAGCTGAATTATCAAGAGGTCCCCGACATGAAGGTTGAAAAATCTTATGATGCAGTTTTAGGAAATAACTATTGGATCGATGTTTGGTATCAAGGTGCTTTGCCTGAGGGAGTAAAAGAGATTAAAGTGACGATGGTTGCCAATGAAGAAGTGGCTAACTGGATTCCGTGCTATCGTCGTACAGAAATTTTTTATGAAGGCGGAGACTCGTATGAATATGTCAAACCTCCTTATTTAATGATTGTGCCGACCGAGTTTTCTGTCGACTTTGAAACCGAGAATTATAGCATCGATATGGCGGGTTCCCAAAATGCATCTTCTACGATCGAAGTGGTAGATAATCCTAAAAAAGATGCGGTCAATGGTAGCGACAAGGTGTTGAAGATTGTACAAGACCCAACCGACCCGAATTGGGGGTGGGACAACGCCGATTGGTTTGGTGTAGCCATCGGTTTGTTGTCTGGCGAAGAAGAGCAATTGACCGAGATTACCGAGACCGACGGTCGTTATTTGCATTTCAGTATTTTGAGAAATGAGAATTCTGTATTCGGAATGGAAACTTGGGGTGGTACATGTTCATATAAGAATCAAGAAATTCCATTTACCGGATCGGAAAATTGGCAGGAAGTAGTGATCGATTTAGAAGAATATATTGGGTCTACTTTCAAGCAATTCTATTTCTCTCCGAATGAAAAATTCGGAACCGACAATGTTGCGGTAGCAGAAACTACATACCTCGATAATATCTATATCTCCGATGTCGCTACATCTTCTGGCATAGCCGACAATGTCGTTTCGACATCGAAAGTCTGGGGTGGTAAAGGTGCGCTCTATGTGGAAGGCGAAGCCGGTGAAATGAGTGTATATTCGGTTTCTGGAATGGAAATAGGGAAATATGCGTTGAATGGGTTTTTGCAAATAGATATCGAACGGGGTATTTATTTGGTAAAGATCGGCGATACTACGTCTAAAATTGTAGTCTATTGATGAATTTTGAAAGGTGTACCAAAAAATTCTTTTTGGTACACCTTTCCTTTAAGATAATATAAAAATCGGCGGTAGTTTTTGGCTTGGAGGGAGTTATAGGCTATTTTATTTTTATGGAATGAGAATAAATGGTACTATGTGATAGATACTGTTTGTTTGGATAATATCTGTATATTCGACATTACTTGTAGTCGATGTTTTAAAACCATGCAAATTAGAGGATAATGTCGATGAATTTTCTTGGAGAGGCTGGCAGATATACTGTTTTGTAGCTTGTAAAGTCGGTGATACAGTCTTGAAGAATTTGGCATATTAAAGTTATTATATTGTTTTCGGGTGTGGGATATTAAAGAATTCAAGATGCCTTTATCCCCATATAAATTTAAAATCAAGGAATGATGAAATTATGGCAATTTTTATCTGTTATTTTGATATTGTCGATATCTCCTTTGGAAATATCGGGTCAAAATAATAGTGGTATTGTTTCCGGTAGTGTTTTTAATTCAGGACAAGAACCACTCGTGGGAGTGAGCGTCTTTGTCAAAGGAACAAATATAGGAACGATGACCGATGCAGATGGACGTTTTTCTGTAAAGGCAGAGGACGGGCAAAGTCTGGAATTTCGTTATATCGGTTATGACACCAAAGTGGTGACCGTGAATGGTAAAACGATGTCGGTTACGATGTCGGAAAATCAAGTTATCTTAGATGATGTTGTAGTTATCGGGTACGGTACACAGAAAAAAAGCGATTTAACCGGTTCTCTCTCTTCTGTAAAGGGAGAAGATATCGTAAAAACAGGCGACACGAATATTACCCAGTCTCTACAAGGTAAAGCTCCGGGAGTTTATGTCACGTCCAATTCCGGAACTCCGGGGGCAGGAGCTACGATTCGTATTCGTGGTTATGGTTCTATTTCAACCGATTTAACCCCGTTGTATGTTGTGGACGGGCAACCTATGGAAGAGAGCAGTGTGAATACTATTAATCCTATCGATATTGAAAATATTGAGGTATTGAAAGATGCTTCGGCCACTGCCATTTACGGTTCTCGTGGAGCCAATGGCGTTATTTTAATTACTACGAAGAAAGGTAAATCCGGTAAAACCAGTATCACGTTTGATGCGTCATTCGGTTGGTCAAATGCAATTAATCGAGTGCATATGATGAATAGCGATCAGTTGTATGGCTTTTTGGAAGAGGCGTATGAAAATGACGGAATGCGGATGCCTAGAAATATTACCCGACTTTACCATCTCGATGGAGAAGGCTTGGGCCCTGTCGACGAATATGGCGAACCGACGGATATAAATGTCTATGATACCGATTGGTGGAATGAAACCACTCAAACAGCGTTTAAACACAGCTATAACTTATCGGTCAGTGGCGGTACGGATAAATTGACCAGCCATTTCAGCATAGGTTATTTGAATCAAGAGGGTATTGTAATGACATCGGATTATGAACGTATTACATTGCGTGTGAACAACGAATATAAGTTTAATAAATGGATAACGATCGGTCAGACCTTAGGTGCAGCCTATGTCAAAAGTCATGATTTGAACACTCCGATTAATGAAATATTGTTACCGGATCCGTTTTCACCGATTTATGCCAAAAATGCAGATAAGCAGGATCCTAATTATGAATTTAATAAATATATGGGATCTCAATACAGCTATTATTCGAATCCTGTTGCAAAATTGAACCGACAGAAAAAGGAACATTTGAATCGTAATATCGACGGTACGGCCTACTTAAATATCAATTTGGGATTAAAGGGTCTGGACTTTAAGACTATGTTGGGTTTTGAGTTACCGGAATATACCTATACCGAGTTTAACCCGTTTTTTGATTTGAGGCCGAATGATACTCCATATAATATGTGTACGAATGTGGAGAGTAAATTTTTGTTGGAAAACAGTGTCGCCAATACGAGTTCTACGGAACTGAATTATACATTTCAAAATACGTTGAGTTATAATAATCAATTTGGGAAACATTCTATTTCGGCGGTGGCAGGTTTCACGTGGGAAGCCTATACCGGTCGTTCTTTTACGGCAGAGCGGTTGAATACGCCGAGTAATTCCGATGCTTTCCAAATCGTGGGAGCCGGGACGAAAGAGGGAACTTCTACGGGTAGCCGTTATGACAACTATTTGATTTCTTATCTTGGGCGTATAAATTACAATTATGCAGACCGCTATTTGGCGACTGTCAGTGTCAGAGCCGACGGTTCCTCGAAATTTGCACCGGGCAACCGTTGGGGGACATTTCCATCTTTTTCTTTGGGTTGGCGTATAGATCAGGAGGAGTTTTATAAAGATTGGAATCAGAATGTATTGAGTGCGGTTAAACTGCGTGGTGGTTGGGGACAAATCGGGAATCAAAACATTCCTTCGTTCGCTTATGCCGATGTCGTTTCTACTTATGATACATGGGTGTATGGGTTTAACAGCGGTTTGAATCTGTTGAAGGCTTATGCCTCTACATCTAAGGGAAATAAAGATATTAAGTGGGAAACAGTGGAGCAAGGCAATATAGGAGTCGACTTGGGCTTCTTTAAAAACTCATTGACATTGTCGGCTGATGCTTACATTAAGACGACACGGGATATGTTAATGCAGAATCCGTTACCGGGAATGGCCGGTTATCCTACAACCCCGTGGGTGAATGCCGGTTCCGTAGAAAACCGGGGTTTGGAATTTTTGATCGGGTATCAAGGGAAGGTCGGCGACTTCCGTTATTCTGTGAGCGCAAACTTTACTTTCCAAAAAAATAAATTGGTTGAAACCGGAACGAACGATCCGATTTGGGGTACAGTCTCGAAGAACGAAATCGGAGAAGAATTCGGACGCTTTTATGGATATGTTTATGATGGCATTTTCCAGTCGAAAGAAGAGGTTCTCGCCCATGTAGGAGCCGATGGGAAGACTTTGCTTCAACCTCTTGCAGAGCCCGGCGATGCTCGTTTCAGGAATCTTAATGGCGATAATACGCTGGATAGCAATGACCGGGATTATATAGGAAACCCCAACCCTGATGTGATTTATGGAGGAAATATCGAATTGGGATATAAAGGAATCGATTTTGCTCTTTATTTTCAAGGTGTTGCCGGTAATGATATTTGGGTAGGGACAAAAGCTCTTCTCAGGCAGACGAGTATAACGAATTTATTAGCCGAAACTTACACAGATGCGTGGCGGAATCCCGGTGATAAAACCGATGTATTCGGAATTACCAGAAAAGATGATAATGATAATTATAGAAATTCGTCATGGTATGTGCAGAACGGTAGCTTCTGTAAAATAAAAACTGTACAGATTGGCTATACATTCCCGAAGAAAATAGTCGAAGCTACGAAGGTGTTTAGTTCTTTGCGATTATATGTGAGCGGAGAAAATCTGTTTACATTTACAAAATTCAAATATATGGACCCGGAAGTCCCAAATGGCAATGCTTTGAATATGGGTATAGAGAATTTGGGGTATCCTAATCCTCGCACATTTACAGTAGGGGTCAATGTTCAATTTTAAACGATTACAGTTATGAAACTAAGGTGGAGAATACTATATATATTGTTAGGCTCGTTGTTCCTTCTTCCTTCATGTACAGATGAGGATTTGGATACGACTATGTACGGAGGTCGAGAAGACACGGAATTTTACAATAATCTCGAAGAGATCAATCAAGCATTGACGGCCTGCTATTTCTATATGAAGGATAGTTGGAACGATATGAGCTTGGAGTTGATGTTTATCAACGATTGTGCATCCGACGATTGCGAGAAAGGAGGTAGTGGCCTTACTAACGAAGGGGATATTTATCAGTTGGAAACATTCAATATATTTACGACGAACAGTAAAGTGAGCCAGTTTTGGAATATGGCATATAGGGCTATTTACCAAATAAATACACTATTGGACAAAAGCGAAATATTTCGTTCTGCGAATACGGATTTAACGGAAGACGATAAGACGTTGCTTACGCGTTATGAAAATGAGGCGCGTTGGTTACGAGGCGTTTGGTATTTTAATCTGGCTTATTTGTGGGGTGATGTTCCTTTGTTTTTGCATGCCGAACAGCCTGCGGATATATATAAACCCCGGACACCGGTGGCCCAGATTTGGGAACAGGTTATAGCCGATTTTACTGCGGCTACGGCTTTGCCGAAACGGAGCGAGTATTCCGAGGAAGACACTGGGCGCGTTACGAGCGGTGCGGCTTATGCCATGTTGGGTAGGACATACTGGTATAATCGTGATTTTGAGAATGCTTATAAGATGCTCTATGTTCTGGTTGAAGGCGAGCAAAAAGGAGAATATGAATTGGATCCAGATTTTGCGACTCAATGGTTGAACCCAAATTCCAATTTGAGAGAGTCGATTTTTGAGATACAATATGTCACCAATGGAAAGAATTGGGATGAATCGACGGGGTGGAACGGAGTTTGGTTTATTCCCAGTAGCGATGGCGGTTATGGGTTTCATTTACCGACTCAACATTTGTTGGATGCTTTTGACCCGGAGGATCCGCGAATTACTTGGACATTTGTTCGTCAAGGCGACCAATTCGTCGGGAATGATTTTGTGACAGGAGATGCGAATTATCCCAGTCGTTTCTTTGACCGTAAGCATTTTGTCCCCATGAGCGAGACTTTAAATGCGGCGTCTCCGGTCTATCCACAAGATGTAGAAATGACAGTTTATGTCATTCGTTATGCCGATGTTTTGTTGATGTATGCCGAGGCTTGTTTGGAAAAAGGCGATATCGTGGGTGCGAGAAAGTATTTGAATCAAGTGAGAAAACGAGCTCGCGAATCCAGTCCGTTGGATGCGAAACGAGTCATTCAAAAGTATGTGCCCGACACAAAGCCGACGTCGTTACCGGATATAACTTCCGATAATGTGGCGGAAGTGCGATTGGCTATTTGGAACGAGCGTCGCTTTGAGTTCGCTTGTGAGGGAATTCGCCGTATGGATTTGATGCAACAGGAACGTTATGGAGAAATTATGACGGCTGTATATAGTAACGGCTATGCGACAGAAGATGTCGATAAGGGACGTTATTATACAAAGGAAAGAGAACTTTTCCCCATTCCTCAAAATGATATAGATTTAAGCCGAGGTGCATTGGTTCAAAATCCCGGATATTAGATTGTCTTTTTAGGGAGAGTAAATATTTGATAATTAAGAAGGTAGATAATTGTATATGAAAAGATTGATATATTTGATTTTACTCTTGTTCGGATTGTCTGGTTGCAAGACAGAACAACAGGAGGTTCAGAATCCGATAGTTGTGGATACCGATTTCGTGTTGCAGGAAAACTATTATGGAGGGGCGATGCAATGGGAACCCAATGACCGGGATTCGATGACGGAGGAGCAATGGGATCGTTTGTTTAGACGAGTCGAATTTATGAAACTGGGGTATATTCGTTGTTGCATAATGCCCTATTTCTACTGTTTCGGTTATGACGGGAACGACCCTATATTGCTTTGGGACATGGATTCGACGAAAGTCGATGCCCGTTGGTATGCTAATTCTCGTCGATTCATGAACGACTTGTATCGTCAGCTTCAATTTTGTAAGGATAACGACATCGATGTGTTGCTTGGAGAGTGGTGGAAGCCGATGAATCCGAATTGGAAACAGGCTGTCCCCGTCGATATGCCTAAGTATACGATAGAATTGGACGATTCCCGATATGCCGTTCAAGTAGCTGAATTGGTTGAATATTTGGTTAAAGAGAAGGGTATGACTTGTATCAAGCAATTTAACTTGGGGAATGAAGTAAATTTGGTGGCCAATGATCCTCGAAACGGTTATTCATGGGAAAAATGGAAGAAATCCATTCTTAATCTACGCTCGGAACTGGATAAACGGGGATTGAATGATATTGAGATTGTGGGACCGGACGGAGGTTATTGGGGGACTGATGTTTGGTTCAATAAGACATTGACCGAATTGGATAGTGTGGTTCCTGTCATCGATTATCATTGGTATATCAATAAAGATTGGACTTTTACGAATCGTGTGGAAGATGAGACACGAATGTTTCGTTTCTTTACACAAATGCAGGACAGCAGCAAAGTGAATATTTGGGGCGAAATGGGTATTCGTGACGGACATAATGAGGTGCTTGACCAGCATACGTTGATTCATCAGTGGTGGTATGGAACGTTCGTTGCCGATGCCTTGATTCAGACTTTGCGCTCCGGTTGGTCGGCTGCTGCGGCATGGGGTATGGATGATGCCATGCATTATAAGGACGACCTTGATGAACAGAAGCGTTGGGGATTTTGGAATTCGATCGCAGAACAGAAAAATAAACCGGAAGAAGCGAATATACGTCCGTGGTTCTATACGTGGTCGTTGATGTCGCGTAATATCCCGAAAGGGTCGAAAATTTTGTATTCCAATTCTTATAGGACTCAGAATTTGAATGGTGTAGCCGCATTGACTCCGACAGGAGATTTGACATTTGCGATTACAAATACAGCCGATTTTGCGCAGCGTGTAACCGTACAGATTCCTACCGTCGTGAACGATCCGATAATCAATAAATATGTGTATTTCGAGGACGATTATCCGGTCGATACAGCAGGCTTTCCAGTTGTGAAAGAAGTCTTGAAAGAAGTCGATCTTCAAAAGGGGATAGTTATCGATTTCCCCGCGAAAGGTTTTGTTCTGTTGACTACGATTGGAGGTAGCAAACCGGAGATTGTAAAAAATGATAAATATATGATGGATCCGATGGAGGGTGTCCAACGTATGTATGATCATTCCGACAATTTGGGATTAAACGGTTTTCCTAAATTCTATGACGAATGTAACACTGCTGCTCCCGATTTCCAGTTCTTCAAAGTTTTGGAAGATTGCGGTACTATTCACCCTTCGACCAATGAAGAACATGCTTATATAACTTATAAGTTCGACGGATTTAATCATTTTGAAATCAAGGTGTCGGGAGTGGAGACCATAACCGATCGTTTCAAAGTGTACGTCTCGCCGGATAATTGCGAGTGGAGAGAGGTCGAATTGTCGTTTACCGGACCCGAAATGTCTGTTTGGCGTTTTGTTCATTCGACCATAACACCGAAAACAGAACTCGATAATTGCAATTATTTAAAGATTGAAATGCTGCCGAACGGTTATTTCTCTAATACTCGTATTCGTGAAGTGAAAATAGAAAAACGGTGAAATGTTAGTACGGAATATAAAGAGGGCATACTCATTGTGAGTATGCCCTCTTTCTGTTATTACAATCGCTTTGTTATAATGAAAAGGTTCTGTCTTTCATCAGATACAAAGTAAAAAGTGCAGATGTTTACTTTTAATGTCGGTTACGAAAAATCTCGACAGCTCGATAGAATGCATTTATGTTTTCAAGGGAGACACCCGGAGGAACATCGCAACCCGTTGAGATAATAAAGTTGTCGAAATCGGCAGTAGCATGCAGCAGTCTCTCCGTTTCGTCGTAGACTTGTTTCGGAGATGACGATTTGAAAATGCCGACCGGATCAAGATTCCCCATAACAATGCGATCGGACGGTACTTGTTGAAGGGCGGAGACGATGTCGCATTGATTACCGAAGTGGAGAGCCCTTGCTCCTGAGTCGATCATGGATTGCGTACAGTGCCCTGTGTTTCCGCAGTTGTGCAATACGAAAAGGAAGTTTTCATCTTGTACGGCCTCGACGATCGGTTTTATATAATTAGTCGAGAATATTGTGGCATCGTCGTTGCTGAGTAACCCGGCGGCAGGCTCGGCCATGATGATACCATCGACTCCTGTTTCTTTCAGAGCCCGAATGTATTTGAGAATAAATTCTGAACATTTTGAGAGTAGTATTTTTGCTAAATTGGGTTCGACGTAAATAGCCATCATCATTTCTGACATATCGTAAAGTCGACCTGCCAAAGAATAAGGTCCGATACAACCTGCAAAGACCGGGCGGTCATTGATTCGTTCTGCCGCAAGTCTGTTT
>ENA-OPRV01001315-OPRV01001315.1-human-gut-metagenome-genome-assembly--contig:-NODE-1315-length-13363-cov-3.538774_pt1 | contig 13363 bp, 7 predicted proteins | sample MGYA00241896_ERZ501886 | MGnify/ENA primary metagenome ERZ501886 (study PRJEB25962, sample SAMEA2042452) | human gut metagenome | biome: human gut; feature: human-associated habitat; material: faeces... | reverse complement strand
GCCGGAGATGGATCACCTGCTTCTGGTCTACGACGACATCGACCTGCCGCTGGGCAAGCTGCGCATGCGCGAAAAGGGCAGCGCGGGCGGACACAACGGTCTCAAGAACATCATCGCGCACCTCGGCACCGACGCTTTCCCGCGCGTCAAGGTCGGCGTCGGCGCGCCGGAGCACGACATTGTCGACTGGGTCATCGGCCCGTTCACGGCCAATGAGCGCAAGGTCATCGACGGTGTGCTCGACCGCGCGCTCGGCGCGGCGGAGTGCATCATCACCGACGGCGTGAGCGCCGCGCAGAACCGCTACAACGGCTGAACGCTTTTTGCCGCCAAAATTTAAAAAATCGACATAGACTTTTTGCCAAAAGCCTATATAATAAAATGACTGACGACCACGGGCATGACCCGCCGCGGCTGCGGCGGATCTGCCCTTTTGCGCGCTGCGGGAGGAGGGATACGGCATGGCGCAGGGAATGAACAAACTCAACGAAGCGCTCGTTTCTCTTCCCGAGGTGCGCGAGCTGCTGCTCTCGCTTGACGCGGGCACATCGCCCATCGCCGTATCGGGTCTTTCGGGTGTGCACCGCGCGCAGCTCACCGCTGCCGTGCGGCACAAGACACAGCGCCCGCTTTTGATCGTCTGCGCGGATGAAAACGAGGCAAACCGCATGGCAGGCGACCTGCACGAGCTGCTCGGTGAGGACGTGAGCCTGCTGTTCGCGCGCGAATGGCAGCTGCGCGACCGCGTGTTCGCCTCCCACGGCTGGGAGCAGCAGCGCATCGGCTCGCTGTGCAGCCTTGCCGCCGGAAAAGCGCCGATCCTGATCGCGACGGTCGACGGCCTGATGCAGCGAACGCTCCCGCCCGACGCGCTGCGCGGCGCGGTGACGGACATTTCGCTCGGCGACCGCTTTGACCTGAACGCGCTCTCGAAAAAGCTTGTCGAAAGCGGCTACACGCGCGCGGAAACGGTCGAGGGCGTCGGCCAGTTCGCGCTGCGCGGCGGCATTCTCGACGTCTGGTCGCCGCTGAGCGCGCCCGTGCGCGTCGAATTCTTCGACGACGAGGTCGACGCGATGGGCGAATTCGACGTGACGACCCAGCGCCGCACGCAGAATGTCAAATCCCTGACCGTCCTGCCCGCGGCAGAGGTGCTGCCCGCCCTCTCGGACGGCGGGCGCGAAAAAATGCTCGAGCGCCTTGGGCGCGCCGCGCAGAAAATTGCGAAAAAGGCCGAAGACAGCCCCATCGTCCAAACGCTGCGCAGCGACATCGAGCGCCTTCGTAACGACCTGCCGCTCGGCGGCATGGACCGGTATCTCGCCGCGTGCTACCCCGACGAGGTCTGCGCGCTCGACTATCTCTCTCCCGACACGCTGATCGCCGTCAGCGACGGCATGCGCGTTTTGGAGCGCAGCAAGAACTACCACTGGGAGCTCTCCGAGGACGTGAAGCCCCTGATCGAAGAGGGCATTTTGTGCGGCGAATTTGCCGCGCTCGCGCTCAGTCAGGAGGCATTGAGCCGCCGCATGGGTGCGTTCCCCGTGCTGCTGCTCGATTCGCTCCCCACGTCGCGCAATCTGCTGCCGCCGCGCTCCATCCTCAGCATGAACGCGCGATCGCTGCCGTCGTATGGCGGCAGCCTCGAGACCGCCGCGGGTGATATGGAGCGGTATCTTGGCGCAGGCTGCGGCGTGCTCGTTCTCTGCGGCAACGAAACGCGCGCGAAAAACTTCCGGCGCCTTTTGGAAGAGCGGAACATCCGCGCGCAGCTCAACTTGAAAAACGACCGCCTCCCCGCCCCGCACGAGACCGTCATCGGCCTCGGCGCGCTGAGCGCGGGCAGCGAATATCCACAATTAAAGCTCGTCATCCTGACCGAGGGCCAGCTGACCGCTCCCCTCTCCGGCAAGCGCGCAAAGGCGCGGCCGAAGAAAGAGACGTCGGCCCGCGCTGCGCTGCGGTCCTATGAAGACCTCTCCCCCGGCGATCTCGTCGTGCATGTCCACCACGGCATCGGCCGCTTTGCGGGCATCGAGCGCATGCGCGTCGACGGCGTGGACAAGGACTATATCAAGATCTGCTATGCGGGCAACGACAGCTTATACGTCCCCGCGACGCAGCTCGACATGGTGTCGAAATACATCGGCGGCCATGGCGAGGACGAGGACGGCCAAATACGCACGAAGCTCAGTAAGCTCGGCGGCACGGACTGGTCGCGCGCGAAGACGAAGGCGCGCGCCGCGGCGAAGGATCTTGCCAAGGGGCTCATCGCGCTCTACGCTGAGCGCCAGCGCCGCCCGGGCTTTGCCTTTTCGCCCGACTCCCCGTGGCAGAAGGAATTTGAAGAGGCCTTCGACTACGAAGAGACCGACGATCAGCTCCGCGCCATCGCCGAGATCAAGGCCGACATGGAGCGCAGTACGCCGATGGACCGCCTGCTCTGCGGCGACGTCGGCTACGGCAAGACTGAGGTCGCGCTGCGCGCCGTGATGAAGTGCGTGCTCGACGGCAAGCAGGCGGCCATCCTGGTGCCGACCACCGTGCTCGCCCAGCAGCACTACGCGACGGCGCTGAACCGCTTCCGCTCGTTCCCCGTGCGCATCGAAGTGCTCTCGCGCTTCAAAACGCCGGCGCAGAAGAAGCAAATTTTGCAGGATGCCGCCGCGGGAAAGATCGACTTACTCATTGGCACGCACTCGCTGCTGCAAAAGAGTTTGCACTTCAAGGACCTTGGCCTTCTCATCATCGACGAGGAGCAGCGCTTCGGCGTAACGCACAAGGAAAAGCTCAAGGAGCTCTCGCGTCAGGTCGACACGCTGACGCTCTCGGCAACGCCCATCCCCAGAACGCTCAACATGGCGCTCTCGGGCATCCGCGACATGTCGACCATCGAGGTCCCGCCCGTCGACCGCCAGCCGGTGCAGACATATGTGCTCGAGCATAACTGGAGCGTCATCGCCGACGCCATCCGGCGCGAGCTCGCACGCGGCGGGCAGGTCTACTACATGCACAACCGCGTCGAGACCATCGACCGCTGCGCCGCCCAGCTCAAAAAGCTCCTCGGCGACGACGTCGCTATCGGCGTCGCGCACGGCAAGATGGACGAAAAGGGCCTGTCATCCGTGATGCAGCAACTCTCGGACGGAGAAATTCAGGTGCTCGTCTGCACGACGATCATCGAGACGGGCATCGACATTCCGAATGTCAACACCCTCATCATCGAGGACGCCGACCGCCTCGGCCTCGCTCAGCTGCACCAGATACGCGGCCGCATCGGCCGCAGCGCGCGCCGGGCGTATGCCTATATGACCTACCGCGCGGGCAAGATCCTCACCGAGGTTGCGGCCAAGCGCCTGACGGCCATCCGCGAATACGCGGAGTTCGGCTCGGGCTTCCGCATCGCGATGCGCGACCTTGAGATTCGCGGCGCGGGCAATTTGCTCGGCCCCGAGCAGTCGGGCTACATGATGAGCGTCGGCTACGATATGTACTTGCAGCTCCTGGAAGAGGCCGTACTCGAGCAGCGCGGTGAAAAGGCGCCGCAGCGCACCGAATGCTCGGCAGACCTCACAGTCTCGGCCAACCTGCCGGAGAGCTACATTCCCTCGGGCGAGCAGCGCATGGATATCTACCGCCGCATCGCGGCGCTGCGCACCGCCGAGCAGTCGCAGGAGCTGCTCGACGAGCTCATCGACCGCTACGGCGAGCCGCCCCAGCCGGTCCTCAAGCTCATGGACGTCGCGCTTTTGCGCGCGGAGGCCGTGCAGATCGGTGTGAGCGATATCTCGCAGCGCGGCAGCGAGATCACCTTCACCTTTGCCGCGTCCGAGGCAGTCCCCGTGGAGGCCGTGATGGCCCTCTGCTCACTGCCGAAGAACCGCCGTCGGCTCACGCTCTCCGCCACGGGGACGGAGCCGAAGCTCCTGCTGCGTCTTACGCCAAACGAGGACGCATTGGATACAGCCTTGACGCTGGTCGGAGACCTGCGTGTGAATAAGGAAGAAAACGAAAAAGAGGTAACATTATGATCAAGAAGAGATTGCTTTCGTTCCTTGGCGCGGCGGCCATCACCGCGGCGCTCACCTTTGCCGTCGTGTCGCTCTCGCCCTCGAACGGCTTCACCTCCGGCACGATGCAGGAGGGTCTCTGCTACGAAGCGACCGGCGTCGCGCCCGACGCGATCGTCGCAAGCCTGAACGGCAACGGCGCGAGCGCCGACCTTGTCGCATACTGGATCGGCTACGACGTGTCGTATCTCAACAGCTACATGCAGTATTACACCGGCTCGTCCATCAACTGGGACGACACCCTCTCCGACGGTATGAGTGTCGCCGACTATGTGAAAGCAAGCGTGCTCTCGTCCGTCAAGCAGCACTTGGTGCTTGAAAATCTCGCCAGCAAGTACGGCGTGACGCTTACCGACGAGCAGGAGGCCGCCATGGCCGAGAGCGACCAGGGCTACATTGACCAGTACGGCAGCGAGGAAGCTTTTGAGGCCGAGATCGCCAAGCTCGGCATGCGCCGCGAGACCTATGACCGCGTCGCGCGCTCGAACTACCTGTATCAGAATCTCTATGAGCTCTACAATACCAAGGGCAGCGCGCTCTACGCCTCCGACGAGGACCTCGCCGTCTACGCCGCCGAGCAGGGCTACATCACGGCGGACCACATCCTGCTTGCGACGAAGAACATGACGACCGGCGAAGCCCTCACCGACGAGCAGAAGGCCGAAAAGAAAGCGCTCGCTGAGGAGCTCGTCGAAAAGCTCAATTCCTACACCGGCGACGACATCGCCTCCTACTTTGCCGAGCTCGCCGACGAGTACAGCGAGGATCCCGGCCGCGAGAGCCATCCCACGGGCTACACCTTCACGACCGGCTCGATGGTGCAGGAGTTTGAAGACGCCTACGCGCTTTCCGAGGGCGAGGTGAGTGAAGTCGTCGAATCCAGCCTCGGCTATCACATCCTGCTCCGCCTGCCGCTCGACAAGGCCGCAGCCGCCGATGAGGTGCGCGACAATTACTTCACGAACTTCATCGCCGAGCAGGTCGACGCCGCCGCGATGGCGACGAGCGCGGACTATGATAAGCTCGACCCGCAGACGATCTACGAGGCGATCGTCGCCGCGCAGGCGGAGGGTTAAATCGCAGCGCGGCGCACTGTACGGCGCTTGCGCCCGCGAGGGCGCGTGAGGGGCAGCCCGAAAGGGCTGCTTCCTTTTTGCGTCTCGGCAGGGGCACTGCATTTTTCCCTGCACCGTGCAGAGGACAAAATAAAAAGGAGACCTCTTTCGAGGTCTCCTTTTATTTTCAGGGGTTAGCGGTGCTTTAGCACTTCTCGAAGATGGTGGCAACGCCCTGGCCGCCGCCGATGCAGAGGGTGGCAAGACCCTTCTTGGCGTCGTCGCGCTTGAGCATTTCGTGCAGCAGGGTGACGATGATACGAGCGCCGGAAGCGCCGACGGGGTGGCCGATGGAGATCGCGCCGCCGTTGACGTTGACCTTGCTCATGTCGAAGCCGAGCTCACGGGCAACAGCGATGGACTGGGCCGCGAAGGCTTCGTTGGCCTCGACGAGGTCGATATCGTCGATGGTCAGGCCGGCCTTCTCCATGGCCTGACGGGAAGCGGGCACGGGGCCGACGCCCATGATCTTCGGGTCGACGCCGCCCTGGCCCCAGCTGACGAGCTTGGCCATGGGCTTGAGGTTGTACTTCTTCACGGCCTCGCCGGAAGCGAGGACGATGGCGGCAGCGCCGTCGTTGATGCCGGAGGCGTTACCGGCGGTGACGCGCTGGACGTGCTTCTTGGTATCGGCTTCGTGGATGCCGGTGGGCTCGAAGGTGTGGACGATCTCGTCCTCAACGCCCTCAGGGCCGACGGGGAACGCGCCGCGCAGCTTGGCAAGACCCTCGACGGTGGAACCGGCGCGGGGGAACTCGTCCTTCTTGAACTCGACGATCTCCTTCTTGACCTTCACGGGGACGGGGACGATCTCGTCGTCGAAACGGCCGGCCTTCTGCGCGGCCTCGGTCTTCTGCTGGGAGGCGGCGCCGAAGGCGTCGAGCTCTTCGCGGGTGATGCCCCAAACATCGCAGATGTTCTCGGCGGTGGTGCCCATGTGGTAGTTGTTGAAGGCATCCCACAGGCCGTCCTTGATCATGGTGTCGACAAACTTCTTGTCGCCCATGCGGGCGCCCCAGCGGGCGTCGGGAGCAGCATAAGGAGCGGCGCTCATGTTCTCGGTGCCGCCGCAGACGACGATATCGGCGTCGCCGGCGAGGATGGCGCGGCCAGCCTCAATGACGGACTTCATACCGGAGCCGCAGACCATACCGACGGTATAGGCGGGGACGGAATAGGGGAGACCGGCGCCCACGCCGACCTGACGGGCGACGTTCTGACCAAGACCGGCGGTCAGGATGCAGCCGAACATCAGCTCATCGACATTCTCGGGAGCGACATTCGCGCGCTTGAGGGCTTCCTTCACGACGATGGAGCCGAGCTGAGCGGCAGGGGTGTTCTTCAGGGAACCGCCGAAGGAACCGACAGCGGTACGGCAGCAGTTGACGACGTATAATTCTTTCATTTGACTTCTCCTTTAAAATTTGTAAATCCGGAATGAGATCCGATTTTCTTCGATTTTGATTATACACACAGAAAAATGAAAAATCAACTGCAAAGTTGCGAAAAATGCAGGCAATTTTGATTTTTTTCTTTCATTTCGTTAACTATTTAACAAGAATGAAGAATATCTTGCACCACGGGATCGTTTTGCACCTAAAGGCGCAGGGAAAGCAGCGCCGCTGGCGCTGCTTGGGATAAGGGGGCCATTCTCTCGCGTGAGAGAATGGCCCCCTTTCCCGCGTCTCCACACGCTGTGGAAATAAAAAGCAGCAGCTCTGCCTGGCTGTCCCCCCCGCGCCCAAGGGCGCAAAAAAGGGACGCCTCTTTCGAGGCGTCCCTTTTAATAAGTAGTTTCTACGAAACAGAAATAACTTAGAACTTGGGCTTCTGGGCCTTGACCTTGGGCTCCTGGCCGTTGCAGACGGCGACGATGTCGTTGGCAACGCTGGTGCAGCAGTTCAGAACGCTCTGCTCGGTGGTGGCGGCCATGTGCGGGGTCATGATGACGTTGTCGAGGTTGAACAGCTCGCGGCTGGACTCCTGAATGGGCTCATGCTCGAACACGTCGAGACCGGCCTGGAACAGCGTGCCGTCCTTCAGGCACTCGACAAGCTCGTTCTCCTTGATCAGAGCGCCGCGCGCGCAGTTGATGAAGGAAGCGGTGGGCTTCATCCAGCTGAACTGCTCACGGCCGATGGAGTGCTCGGTGGAGGGAACGACGGGCAGATGCACGGACACGAAGTCGGCCTGCTCCCAGACTTCCTTGGCGGTGGCCTTCAGCTCGCACAGATCGCCGATCTTGTCCTGCGTGAGGTACGGATCGTAGCCGATGACGTTCATGCCGAAGCCGTACTTGCACTTCTGCATGGCGAGCTGGGAGATACGGCCGCAGCCGATCATACCGAGGGTCTTGCCGCCGAGCTCATAGGTGTGCTCCATGCCCATGCGGACAAGGAAGTTGCCGCTGCGGAACTGACGGTCGACATAGGTGAAACGCTTGGCGCACATGAGCATCAGCATGACGGCGTGCTCGGCGACGGCGTTGGCGTTGCCGGCAGGCGCGTAGACAACGGTGATGTCCTTGGCGTGGGCGTGGTCCATGTCGATGTTATCAAGGCCGGCGCCCTGCTTGCCGATGACCTTGAGGTTCTTGCAGGTGTCCATCATCTTGGCGGTGATGGGCTCGGTGCGGCACATGATGGCGTCGGGCTGGAACTCGGCGAGCTCCTTGACGTAGGTCTCCTCGTCGTTATGGCTGCACAGCTTCACTTCAAAGTCGTTGGACTCGAAGATGTGCGTGGCCACCTCGTTGAGCTCGATGGTGTAGTAAACTTTGAACTTTGCCATGATACAGATCTCCTCTCAAATTTTTATTTATTGAATTGCCAAATGATTTCATACGGTTTCTTCATTATACCTTGCGCTTTGCACAAAAGCAAGCGATTTTCAGAAAGATTTGCAAGAACTTATTCAAATAATTGAACAGTATCTTTCATTTTGACGATTTGCCGTCATCTCTTTCCCCTGTTTTCTGCAATTTTCGCTGCAAAACAAAAAAGGACATAAAAGGCGCTTGACAAACTACTACATATGTAGTATATAGTTATCAACGACAAATGTAGTAGATCATCTAAGGAGGTCAACCCATGGACGATAAAAAGAGACTGCCCGATGCGGAGCTTGCCGTGATGCAGGCTATCTGGGCCGTCGGCGGCGAGGTCAGCCGCGGCGATCTCGACGGCGCGCTCGCGAGCCACGGCTGGAGCGCCAACACCGTCAACACCTACCTTACTCGCCTGTGCGAAAAAGGATTCCTCTCGAGCCGCCGCGAGGGGAGGAACAATTTGTACACGCCGCTCGTCTCAAAGGACAGATACCTCGAATTTGAGAGCCGCAGCGTCCTGAAGCGACTCTACGGCGGGTCGCTGGGCAGCTTTGTGGCGGCGCTGACGGCGGAAAAGCCGCTCGCGCAGAGCGAGATCGACGAGCTGCGGCAGTTTTTGGACGATATGAGCCGTTAAACGGAAATATAAGGAGGACGCACCATGGAAACATTTCTGCTGAATCTGTTGAAAACTTCCCTGTTAGGTTCCCTCGCCATTCTGGCGATGCTGGTACTCAAACCCCTCTGGCGCGAGCGCTACCGCGCGAAGACGCGCTGCTGGCTGCGGCAGCCCCATTTTCTGCGTCTTTTTGCTGCTGCCGGTCGATTTTTCGGTGAAAAACGCGCCGGTGCAGGCCGCGCCGCCGAAAGACTACACCCTCTTTGTCGGCACGGATAAGACAGCCATCCAATCAACCGACAACCTGTTTGGCGACATGGCCGAAAAAAGCGGCCAGTCCCCCGCACAGGTGCGCGACACGATCATCCAGCGCCCTGTGACGAATCCCGAGCAGAAGACGACGCGCTACATCCCCGTGACGACGATCTTGTTTTACGGCTATCTCGCGGGCGCGGCGGCCTTCCTGTTGTATCAGGGTGTCTCCTACGCCCTCTTCCGCCGCACGGTGCGCCGCTGGAAGAGAGACGTCGCCCGCGCGGACTACGCCGCGATGCTCTCTGACACGGCACGCGACTTAGGCGTGAGCGCGCCGGAGATGATCGTCTGCGAGGCCATCTCCACCCCCGCGGTGACGGGCCTGCTGCGCCCACGGCTGCTCCTGCCCCACGAGCGCTACGACGTGCAGGAGCTGCGCTACATCCTGCGCCATGAGCTGTGCCATTTGAAGCGGCGCGACATGCTCTTAAAGCTCGTGCTGCTCGCGGCCAACGCGATGCACTGGTTCAACCCCGTGGTCTATCTGATGCTGCGTCAGGCGGACGAAGACATCGAGCTCGCCTGCGACAGCGCGGCGACCGGCGGGCTCGAACTCCCCGAGCGCGCGGCTTACAGCCGGACACTGCTCGCCGCCGTGCAGTCCAGCGTGCGGGCGCTGCCCGCGACGACGTGCTTCGGCGGCACGGTCGAGCGTCTGAAGCGCCGCATCACGAACGTGCTGGGCGCGCAGAAAAAGCGCGGCCTCGGCGTTGTCGCCCTCGTGCTGGCGCTGACGCTGACGGCGGGCTGCGCCGTCGGCTGGGGCGAGCGCGCACAGACGCAGAAAAATGATGACCCGTTTGCCGACAAGAGCTATACGGTTGACATACTCTTATATGAAGCGCCCGCCTTTACGGACGGCTTTACGGACGGCACTTACCCCTCCTTCCGCACCACGACAAATACTGCCGGAGAAAAGTATGTGACGCTGTGCGACGCCTGGGGCTCCACATCCATTTACGGCCCGATGGAGGAATACACGCTGGAAAAGCAGTCCTTCTACGCGCTCTTCGGCAGCACCAAAGCTTCGCCGGTCGACGATCTCATACAGAACAACAAGTCCGCTTGGAGCGGCCATTGCGAAGAGGCAAGTGACGGTCAACCGAATCAGGTCTATCTTCTGAAGCAAAAGGACGGCTCGGTCTACCTCGGCCTTGCCGGCGATTACGAAGAAGACGGCAGCGAACTCTTTTGTTCGGTTTTCCGCTTGAACGAACAGGTCAATCCGATCTACGCCTCGATGGACGACTATGCCGCCGCGTGCGTGGAAGACCTCAAAAAAGGCACGATGACCTACTCCGTGTCGGAAAACAACGACTATGCGTCCCGTTCGATTGAAGACACGGTCGCCGATGTGCGCGTGACGCGGCTGGAGCAGGGCGATTCGCTCGGCAACCTTTCCCCCGACGGCACGGTGCTGGAGCTGTGGTACTTCCAGTATGAGATGAAGCCCACGAACGAGGCAGGCGTGCAGATCAACATTGTCGGCGGGCAGGAGCTGACGGATGACGGATATCTCAACGAGAACTGGACGCACTATCTCACCGTCCTGCACTACACCTACGGCGAGAAGACCGGCTATCAGGTCATCGGCACCTATACCGGCAACGACGGGCTGTGGTACAACGGATGCAGCTACAGCGGAGAGGAAAAGTATTACCTGCACGACTTCTATGTCGACTACGCGGGGCTTGATCTGCCGAAGATGTTCATTCCCGACCTGCTGAACGACACGGCGGCGGACGGCTACGGCCGCGCCAACCAGTGCGAGGCGCGGCTCATTTCGGGCGACGGCAGCTACTACTTCTATGCGCCGATCACCGCCTGGGCGTGCAATCCGGGGACGGAGTTCTGGTACTCCCGCTACGACACCGGCTCCTACTTCAACGCAAAGAAGCTCGAGCAGAGCCTTGACGAAGCGAAGGCGGAATGGGAAAGCACCGGCGCAAAGGCCGAGAAAACCGACGCGGGCTGGCGCTTTGTGACGCACGAGGGCATGAGCAACACAATTGTCACGCTCTTCAACGGGCCGAACAACACCTGCTATATCGTTGAGATCCATTGGCTCTTCGACGGCAGCACGGAAGAGAATCAGTGGGGCTGGAACCGCGACCGCGCCGTTGAGGGCGAGGCCGAGGTACTCCGGGCGATGGTCAGAAGCTTCACGGTGAACTGGGACGCCGACGCGGCGGCTGATCCCGCGCTGGACGATTCCGATTTTCAGACCGACCTTCAGCTTGCATCGAATGGCGGCGCGTCCTGGCTCAGTCTGAATACCGACGGCATGGCGGTCGGCGGCCACGATCCGAAGGACGCCGCCCCGACCGTTCTGCTCGATACGTGCGATTATAAAGAGTACGATCCGTCTGAGTCCTCGCCCTCGGGCAGCGCTGTTCCGCCCCGCGGCGGGAATCCCCTCGCCCTCTGCCTCAGCCTCAGCAATTCTGCGCGCTTTACCTTCTACGAGGGCTCGGATTTCATGCTCTACCAGCACGGCGATACGCGCTACTACAAGGTCAGCAGCTACGGCGACTATGCGACGATCTTCGACGCGATGCTCGCATGGTACAACAAGACGCCGGACAAGGAAGCGACATTTGAAAGCGACCTTGTGCTCGCGTCGAATGCCGCCACGGTCGACATTCTCGCCTTCTGCCCCGCCGGCGGCGAGAGCGGGAGCCATGCTCCCCTTTTGACGGGCTATTCCGTCGCGCTCGACAGCTATGAATACAAGCCCATCGACAAGCCGAAAAACCTCGACGGTCTGGACTCTGTCGAGCTCTGGCCTCACAACGCGCAGGCGACGTGCCTGATATTCTATAAGGGAACGAACACCGTCAAATATGTGTCGGGCAAAAGCGAACGCTATTACCGCGCGGTCGGCGATTTCAGCATTGTGGACAATGATGGCCGCACACTTTACGACTTGATGCGCGTGTGGTACGACACGGCGGAGTATTCCGACATGCTCACCTCCGACGTCCGCGCCCAGTCGAAGAGCTTTTCGTGGCAGGAGGCCGCGCAGAACTGGGCGAACGCCTATTACGGGACGCAGAAAGAGGTGACGAGCGGCAGCATCTATAAATTCACATGGCTCAATGTCACGGTAAACCCCGCCGAGGAGACCACGCAGGCCAAGCGCAAGGCGGGCGAGATCGACGACAACACCTACTGCTTTGCCGTAAGGGTGGAATTCACGGCGGAGAGCGCCAACGCGCTGCAAAGCGCCATGGCGGGCAACACCGTCAAATGCGAGAACCCCGCCGCGCCTAAGGACGCCTATGAGTTCTACCGCTGCTGCACCATCCAGCTCAGGGACGACGGCCGCTGGTACGGAACAGAGCTCGGGACCGGCTGGTAATGCGCAATTCCTAAAAAGGAGGGGCTACCCCCTCCTTTTTTTGCGGTTTTTCAGCGGCGGGCGGGAAAAAGTACTGGAACATCTCAAAGATATGTGGTATGATGGGAATATTCCAAAACGTATTTCTCGGGAGGTTCCCATCATGGAACACAATCCGATTCTCAAAAATCCGCTGTCGCTCGACAGCGAGATCCCGCTCTACTCCCAGCTCATGGGCATCATCAAGCGCAGCATCACCTCCGGCGCGCTCAAGGTCGGCGACCTGCTCCCGAGCGAGGCCGAGCTCTGCCGCGTTTACGATATCAGCCGCAACACGGTCCGTCAGGCCATCGGCGCGCTCGAAGAAGAGGGCTTTGTCGTGCGCAAGCGCGGCAAGGGCACGTTCGTCACTGACCCGAACACGCGCCGCAAGGGCGTGCAGTATTCGTTCACGACGGAAATTTCCCAGCTGGGCAAAACGCCGTCGTCCACGCTGGTCGACTTCGCGGTCATCACGCCGAGTCCCAAGATCGTGACGCTCATGGGCCTTGAGCCGGGTGTCAAAGTCTATCGCTTCACGCGCGTGCGAAATGTCGACGGCGAGCCGCTCATTTTAGAGACGTCGTACTACCCAGAGTACATCTATCCGAACCTGACGCGCGAGCTTTTGGAAACGCACAGCTTCTACAGTCTCCTCTACCACGTCGGCGTCATCCCGTTTTCCGCGTCGGACACGTATGAGGCCGTCGTGCTCGCGCCGCACGAGGCGCAGCTTCTGCACTGCGCGCCCGGCTCGGCGGCGTTTTTCCATCAGCGCCGCACCACGACCGAGAACGGGCATACCTATGAATACACCACGAGCTATATGCGCGCGGACCGCGTGAAGCTGGACGTGAGATTCCAGAAGGGATCGACGTCCTTCATGCGCACGGTGGACTGAAAAAATCGGCAGCCGAAAGGCTGCCTTTTTTTGCGCCCTCCCCGCGCAGCGGGGTCTGCAGCCCGAAAGGGCTGCTTCCTTGCCCCCCGCAGGGAGGACGGGATTTGCAGCGCCGCAGGCGCTGCTTCCTTTTATCC
>ENA-OPRV01001309-OPRV01001309.1-human-gut-metagenome-genome-assembly--contig:-NODE-1309-length-13403-cov-13.098442_pt1 | contig 13403 bp, 9 predicted proteins | sample MGYA00241896_ERZ501886 | MGnify/ENA primary metagenome ERZ501886 (study PRJEB25962, sample SAMEA2042452) | human gut metagenome | biome: human gut; feature: human-associated habitat; material: faeces... | reverse complement strand
ACAACAGACCGATTGGCAGGGTTAAGTATGCGCTAAATTAATTCCGCCAACGGGTTATAAACATTTAAATTACAACAATTATGAGAAGAACTATTTTTACTTTTATCATGCTTTGTTTCGTAACACTAACTCTGCAGGCACAAGATGTTTGGACAGCAGCAGGTTCTAGCACAATCTTCGGTTCTCATTGGAATGAAACGGATACCAGCAATGACCTGACCGATAAAGGGGACGGCATCTGGGAACTCACAAAAACCGGTTGCATTCTTGAGCAGAATGTGAAAAACGAATTAAAAGTCCTGAAGAATCATTCATGGGCCGAATCGTACCCAGCAGCAAATTATGTCTTTACAGTAAAAGAGACTGGTACTTATAGCGTGACTATTCAGTTTGATGCAAACAATTTCACAATCAATGTCAAAACCACAAAGACTGGTGATGCTGTTATCGGCGAAAAGACATGGACTGTAGCCGGTTCACCCGAAATTCTCGGAAAAAATTGGGATGAAACTGCGACAGAAAACGACATGATCAAACAGGAAGATAACGTCACATACATTCTGACCAAGACCGATCTAACCCTCGCTCTAGGTACTTATAAATATAAGATCTGTGCAAACCATGGATGGGCAGAAAACTATGGTGACGATAATGATCCTGAAGGTAATGCCTCCATTTTTATCACAAGAGACGGAATCTACGACCTCACCTTCACCTTCAATCAGGCAACCAAGGAGGTATCAGCTACAGCTGTACCAAGCGTAACCGACGGCATTAGCCAGATTGCCAGTGACATCAAGACCAAGAAAGTAATCTACAATCTTCAGGGACAGCGCATTTCTGCTCCAAAACAGGGAGTTTACATCATCAACGGCAAAAAAGTAGTCTTGAAATAACAAATACTTATCATAGTAATCATCAGAAAGGCATTCACCAGCATCGTGGATGCCTTTTTTAGTTAATTTTCCACGATTTCTTCGTATCTTTCATTTATAATGTGTAACTTTGCACCGGAAATTTAAACGTTTAAAGATAAAATGGCATTAAAATGTGGTATTGTAGGCCTCCCAAACGTGGGTAAGTCTACACTGTTCAACTGTCTGTCTAGTGCAAAGGCACAGGCAGCTAACTTCCCTTTCTGTACTATCGAACCAAACTTGGGCGTCATCACCGTACCAGATGAGCGACTCAACAAGTTGGCAGAGATTGTTCACCCAGGACGCATCGTCCCAGCTACTTGCGAAATCGTAGATATCGCAGGTCTCGTAAAGGGTGCCAGCAAGGGCGAAGGTCTTGGTAATAAATTCTTGGGAAATATCCGTGAGTGCGATGCTATCATCCACGTAATCCGCTGTTTCGACGATGACAACATCGTTCGCGAGGGTGGCGCTAAGGTTGATCCTTTGGAGGATAAGAGCGTCATCGATACAGAGTTGCAGCTCAAGGACCTGGAAACTATCGAATCTCAGCTCGCCAAGCAGAAGAAGACTGCTGCAGCAGGCAACAAGGATGCTAAGACGATGGTTACCGTTCTGGAGGCTTACAAGGCCGAACTGGAGCAGGGAAAGAACGCCCGTGGCGTTACTTTCGAAACCAAGGAAGAGCAGAAGGTGGCTCACGACCTCTTCCTCCTCACTACCAAGCCTGTGCTCTACGTAGCCAATGTTGACGAGGCTTCTGCCAAGACCGGCAACGAGTATAGCAAGAAGGTAGAGGAAATCGCCAAGGAAGAAGGTGCTGAGTGCATGGTCATCGCTGCCAAGACAGAGGAAGACATCGCATCGCTCGAAACCTACGAGGACAAACTGATGTTCCTCGAAGAACTCGGACTGGAAGAGAGCGGCGTAAACCGACTCATCAAGAAGGCATATGCCCTGCTGAACCTCGAAACATTCATCACCGCTGGTGAGATGGAGGTCAAGGCATGGACCTATCACAAGGGCTGGAAGGCTCCTCAGTGTGCCGGCGTCATCCATACCGACTTCGAGAAGGGATTCATCCGTGCAGAGGTTATCAAGTATGATGACTATATCAAGTATGGCTCTGAGGCAGCTGTACGCGAGGCTGGCAAGCTCGGCATCGAGGGCAAGGAGTACGTCGTACAGGATGGTGACATCATGCACTTCCGCTTCAATGTATAATCCTATTCTTCTACGGTTATGATAGCAAATCTGCTTAACTATATCGTATGGGACCCAGATCCTATTCTGGCTCATCTGGGTCCTATGACCATCCGCTACTACTCCACCTGCTGGATGATTGGTCTGCTGCTGGGCTATCTGCTCATGAGCAAGCTTTACAAGCAGCAGGGGCTTTCAGATGAGAAATTCTCCCCACTGTTTCTCTACATCTTCTTCGGTGTACTGATAGGTGGCCGTCTGGGACATTGCATCTTCTATCAGCCGGAATATTTCCTCACCCAGTGGGATCACTTCATCGAGATGCTGATACCTATCCACCACATGCCAGACGGCAGCTGGAAGTTTACGGGGTATGAGGGACTGGCGAGCCACGGAGGCGTATTCGGCATGTTCGTCGGCATCTGGCTCTATTGCCGCAACATGAAGGTGAGCGGCTGGGTAGTGCTCGATAATATGGGTATCTGCTCAGGCATTACAGCCACCTTTATCCGTTTGGGCAATCTGATGAATTCAGAGATTATCGGCAAGGTAACCGATGTGCCTTGGGCATTTATCTTCGTTCGCGAAGACCAGTATCCACGCCATCCGGGTCAGCTCTACGAGGCTTTGGCATACTTCTGCTTTTTCCTCCTCATCCTCTTCATCTACAAGAAGAGAGGACCTAAGAGCGTAGGCACCGGTTTCTATTTCGGTCTTTGCCTTACTCTCATCTTCACCTTCCGTTTCTTCATCGAATATACCAAGGAGATTCAGGTAGCATTCGAGGCAGGTCTGCCTATGGATATGGGACAGATATTGAGCATTCCGCTCATCATCGCCGGTGTATGGAGCATCGCTTCCAGCACAAAGAGAGCGAAAGAAAAGAACGTAGAGGCAAAATAATATTAGACGACTTATTTTCAGATTATAAAAATCCCTCCTCGTGCAACAGCATCTGCTGCCACGGGGAGGGATTTATATTTTTATCTTCCCAGTAGAATCTTCTTGATGTCATTGAGCTTGTTCAATGCCTCTACCGGAGTGAGATTGTTCACATCCAGCCCGAGTATTTCATCACGTATCTGCGTCAGTACAGGATCATCGAGCTGGAAGAAACTGAGCTGCACACCATCCTTAGGTTCATCGATGTGCTGTACGTTCGGTTTACCGGCACCGCCAACCCCGGCATTGTCATCCTCCAACTGTTTGAGAATCACATTGGCACGGTTCACGATGCTGCGAGGCATACCGGCAATCTCTGCCACATGGATACCGAAAGAGTGCTCACTGCCTCCCGGTTCCAGTTTACGCAGGAAGATTACCTTTCCGTCCACCTCTCTCACACTCACATTGAAGTTCTTGATGCGAGGGAAGTTCTTCTCCATCTCGTTGAGCTCATGATAGTGGGTAGCAAAGAGCGTACGTGCCTGCGCCTTCTTATGTTCGTGCAGATATTCCACGATAGCCCAGGCAATGGAAATACCATCGTAGGTAGAAGTACCTCTTCCCAGCTCATCAAAGAGCACCAGCGAGCGCGGAGAAACGTTGTTCAGGATGTTTGCTGCCTCGGTCATCTCTACCATGAAGGTCGATTCGCCGAGCGATATATTGTCGCTTGCACCAACACGTGTGAAGATTTTATCCACCAGTCCCACTCGGGCGCTCTCTGCGGGCACAAAACAGCCTACCTGTGCCAGCAGCACGATAAGAGCAGTCTGGCGCAGCAGAGCCGATTTACCAGCCATGTTAGGACCGGTAATCATCATGATCTGTTGTTTCCCGGTATCGAGCAGCACATCGTTAGGTACATAGCGTTCGCCCAGCGGCAGTTGGGTTTCAATCACCGGATGCCTGCCCTGCTTGATGTCGAGCACCTCAGAATCATCGACGATAGGGCGCACGTAGCGGTTCTCGTCAGATGTCTTTGCAAATGACAAAAGACAGTCCATACGGGCGATGAGATTGGCATTGATCTGTATCTGCGGAATATACTCCTGCATGGCAGCTATCAGTTCGTTGAAGAGCTGTGCTTCCAATACTAGAATCTTCTCATCAGCACCGAGAATCTTTTCCTCATATTCCTTCAGTTCCTGGGTGATATAACGCTCTGCCTGAGCCAGCGTCTGCTTGCGTATCCACTCCTCAGGCACCTTATCCTTAAAGGTATTTCTCACCTCCAGATAGTATCCGAAAACATTATTGTAACCAACCTTCAGACTCGAAATTCCTGTCTTTTCTATCTCCCTTTCCTGTATCTTGAGCAGATAATCCTTGCCGTGGCGGCTGATGGCACGAAGGTCGTCAAGTTCGGCATTGAATCCGTCGGCTATCACGTCACCTTTATTGATCAGCTGTGGCGGATCGGGTTGTATTTCCCTGGCGATGCGGTCTTTCAGGGTCTCGCATACGTTCAGCTGCTCGCCTACCCGCTTCAGAGCCTCGTTCGTAGCATGCTGACATGCCACCTTGATAGGCTTGATGGCTTCGAGTGCATTCTTCAGCTGAACCACTTCGCGAGGCGAAACTCTACCCACGGCTACTTTGGAAATGATACGCTCCAGGTCGCTGATGCGATGCAGCTGGTCATCGAGAAGCTGACGGAATTCCGGTTCCTTGAAGAAATATTCCACGATGTCGAGACGCTCGTTGATTGGTTTAACGTCCTTCAACGGGAAGACCAGCCAGCGTCTGAGCATACGTCCGCCCATCGCCGTTACCGTACGGTCGATGACATTCAGGAGAGAAGAACCGTCTTCCTGCATAGGGGCAACCAGCTCCAGACTGCGGATGGTAAACCTATCCATACGCACGAACTTATCTTCTTCGATACGTGAAAGGGCGGTGATATGATTAATCTGTGTATGCTGGGTAATCTCGAGATACTGCATGATGGCACCACTGGCTATCACGCCGTTCTTGAGATGCTCTACACCGAAACCTTTCAGAGATTTTGTCTTGAAATGTCCCAGGAGTTTCTGCATGGCTGTCTGTTCGGTGAAAACCCAGTCATCCAGTTCGAAGGTACAGTATTTGCTGCCGAAATATTTCTCGAAGTCATTCTTTCGGGCGCGGTCATAGAGCACCTCTTTCGGCATGAAGTTGCCCATCAGTTTTTCTACATAGTCGTAGGTTCCCTCGCCGGTAAGAAACTCTCCGGTCGAGATATCCAGAAAGCTCACACCGCAGGCGGTCTTGCCGAAGTGTACGGCTGCCAGGAAGTTGTTCTCCTTGTAGTTCAGTACGTTATCTCCCATCGCCACACCCGGTGTAACGAGTTCGGTAATACCTCGCTTCACCATCTTGTCCATCTGGCTCAGTCCCTTCTTACCTTTTATTTCGAGTCGTTTCTTCTTCGGGTCTTCCAGCTGGTCGCATACCGCTACGCGCTTACCCGCCCTGATGAGTTTAGGCAGATAGGTATCCAGAGCATGATGAGGGAATCCTGCCATCTCGGTCGTGCCCGTAGAACCGCCATTGTTACGTCGTGTCAGCGTAATGCCGAGTATACGGGATGCCTCCACCGCATCTTCGCAGTAAGTTTCGTAGAAGTCACCGCAACGGAAGAGCAAGCAGCAATGCCTCGGGATGCTTGGATTTCATCTCGAAGAATTGCCGCATCATCGGCGTAAGACCTTTATTATCGTTTGCCATTATCTTTTTTCTCCTTATATTATTTCTTTTAATTTACATAGTTTCTATCTACAATACTCCTCCTTAAACCACAGCCGGTATATCGGGTCAACAAAGCCAAAAGCATCGTTTTGCTTTTCGATAATATCTTTGTTCTGGAGAGTTTTCCTGTTCTTGACAATCGTATTTGGATTACCAAGATTATAGATTTGTTTCACGGCTTGCGAGGAGAAATGCTGTTCGCCATTGGCTATAGCCTTAAGCATCTCTATCTGGGTAGAACTGAGATTCTCCGTATCATTCTGAAACATCGGGGTATTGATGTTGAGTACCTGTTTCAATCCCAGATGATATATATCTTCCGTCACTTCCGAAACCGTGAAACTCCAGATAAAATAGCACAACTGCTGGAGATACCAGGAATGGCAGGCCACGGCATAACAGATTCTCTCGGCCATCTCTGCAGAGATTGACTTTCCTGTCTTCTCGAAAGATGACAGAATGAATGGAATCCAATGCTCCTTAGCTATCTTCTGCATAAAAATCACTTGTCCAAAGCGATAAAAAGGACTATTGGAATTGTTGAAGATATTGAGCATCATGTTTCGCTTGCTGCCGTAGAGACAGTAAGAGGTAAGCTGCTGTTGCTGCCATACCGAACGCATTTTTCCCTCCATATCCTTATACTCAGGAAGATTAGCCAACTGCTGGAATTCGTCGATGCAGACGATAATCCTGATGCCCTTTTCCTTTGCCAGCAACTCAGGCAGTTGGAGAATCGCCATCTTATCACGCTCCTGTGGCACAAACTTCAGGTCGAAAGCCATGAAGTCGGTCACCTGGTCGTTGATTACAACCTGCGGTATCACACCTGTCAGGAATTTCTTTGCATCCTCTATCCATCGTTCCATTTTAGAGGAAGCACAAGCTATAACCTGACTGGCAAAAGTGCGATAAAATTCAGATTCAGAGCCGATGCTGAAGGCATCAATATAACAGATTCTTACGTTATTATCCTCATCAGCCAATTCGCTCATCGCCCTTTTTACTAGTGATGATTTACCCCATCGGCGTGGTGAAATCAGCATCACGTTGATATGGGAGGACAATAATTGCTTCAGCAAAGCCCTGTCTTCCCGTCTGTCGATAAAATTCTCATTGGTTGCTAATGTACCAAATTGAAATGGTGATAGATATTTTGCCATATTCCTAGTAATTTGGTACAAAGTTACGAAATATTACCCTAAGGTAAGTTACCCTAAGGTAATATTTAGAGTTTTTTAAATGAATATATGCTGCATTACCATAATAAAGCCGTACTTTTGTACTCATGAAAAAGAAACAATTATACATAGGGGTTCTGTCGGTTGCTTGCTGCGCTCTCGTAGCAATAGGCATCACCTTGCACCTGCTCTACCCCAAGGAACAGATAAAGAACCTGGTGAAAACCCCACCGGTTCTCCGGCTCAAGCCACAGCCTGCAGATACACTGAAGAAGAAACCTGTGAAGAAGATGGATTTCAATATCTCCGGAACTTTAAGAGATAAGGAAGGAAAGGGAGTGGCTGGCGTCATCGTGAGCGATGGATTCAACTGTGTAAAAACCGATGCACAGGGGAGATATAAGATGAAGCGAGACAGCTTGGCAAGATTCATATACTATTCTGTTCCAGCCGATTGCGAGATTCCTACCCATTCTAAGACCGATCGCACGGCTTTCTTCTACCAGAAGGTTTCCAAGGGGAAGAAAACCTATAACTTCACCCTCACCCGACTGCCGGGCGGCAAGGAGATTCACTATAAGATGATTGTCATCGGCGACCCGCAGGTTACCAATGCCTACAGCCCTTACTATACTTCTCCGGATGATAATCCCATCAAGAAGAGCGATGTAGAAAGATTCACTACCCAGACGATGGCAGATATCAGACAAACCATCCAGAGTCTTCCAGCCGGAACTCCTGTATATGGACTCAGCATGGGCGATGATGTACAGTATTATGGCGGTTACAACGCCAAACTGGAGCGTCAGATACGCCAGGCATTGGGCTCTTCAGAGATGCGTCTCTTCTCCGTCATCGGCAATCACGACCAGGATGGCAAGGCGCTCTACCGCCGCAAATGGGAAGAGAATTTCGGTCCTACCGATTTTTCCTTCAACCGTGGCGATGTGCATTATGTCTGCATCAATAACTGCTTCTTCCATCGCGGCATGTCTTATTATTCTCCTGGAGAATTACGTGAGCGCCAGGTGAAGTGGCTGAAGCAGGATCTCGCCCTTACGCCTAAGGATATGAAGGTGGTGCTCTGCTATCATATCCCGTTCACCTTCGGTAATGCACCTTTCAGCAAGGCGAAGCCACTGAGCAATGCCAATGAGCAGGGGCATTATTCTTCTTCCCGTCTCTCGCTCCTGCTTTCTTTGCTGAAACAGTTTAAGGGCGGTTACGAACTCTTCTGCGGACATACTCATTTTGCCTGCAACCACGAGATCAATTATCAGGGCGAGGATGTGATGGAGCATTGTCATGCTGCCGCCTGTGGCAATATATGGCAGTCGAATATCAACATCTGCGGAACTCCAAATGGATATTATGTATACAGTTTTGTGGGTACCAGCATCAGCAACTGCTATTACAAGGGAACTTTCTGGGATAAGAGCAAGCAGATGACCTTGTTCCGTGCGCAGACCGATTTCAACGGCGAGAAATACTCTAGGGATTGGCAGTTGGCAAACAACAGGAATATCCTGGTAGCCAATGTTTTCAATGCTACCAGTCATTGGCGTGTTGTAGCCGTAGAGGATGGCAAAGAATATCTGATGGGGCGCCTCAGCGGAAAGGGACAGGATGCCTTTGCCGCCGGTTATCATCATAAATACAGCGAGAGTGTATCCTATCGTTTCGTGAGCAAGGGGAATGGTTATCTCATCATGAACCACCTATATTATTATACTCCAAGGAATCCGAATGCCAGAATCATCATCAAGGCATCCGATCCTTACGGAAATACCTATACGGCATCAAGCGATGAGGTAACGACAGAGCCTTTCGCCAACTTTGCCCATTATTACGAAAAAGAGTATAAGGAATATAAGAATAAGAAAGACAAGATGTTGCGGGATTCAGTATCAGGCAGACAGAAAGATTCACTTGCTGCAAGGAAGAAAGATTCTGCAGCAGTACAAAAATAAAAAGAGAGGGTGCGTCATAAGTTGATGATGCACCCTCTTTTTAAATATTATTTGTTCAATTTCCAGGTAACACCATCCTTGGTGTCCTTTACCTCGAAGCCGGCTTCAGCCAGGGCATCGCGAATTTGGTCGCTGGTAGCCCAATCCTTATCTGCCTTAGCCTTGGCACGCAGGTTGAGAACCATATCCACTACCTTGCCATAAGCCTCTTCACGAGCATCATTATTGGCTCCCTTCTCGCTCTTCAAGCCGAGCAGGTCGAAGGTGAAGAGATGCATGGTGTCTGAAAGCTCCTTCAGGTCTTCAGCAGAGATGTTTGCCTTGTGGTCGAGGGCTGTGTTGATTACGTGGCAAGCCTCGAAGAGATAGCTGATGACAAGCTGAGTCTGGAAGTCATCATTCATCGCATCGTAGCAGCGCTGGCGCAATTCGCTTACGAACTTCTTCACCTGCTCATCGCTCTGCTTAGCCACAGGCACACGCTCCAGGTCGTTCAAACCATTCATCAGGCGCTCCAATCCCTTCTGACTAGCCTTCAATGCATCGTTAGAGAAGTCTACGGTGCTGCGATAGTGAGCAGAGAGGATGAAGAAGCGGATGGTCATTGGCGAATAAGCCTGCTCCAAACTGTCGTGATTGCCTGTGAAGAACTGCTCCAAAGTAATGAAGTTACCAAGACTCTTACCCATCTTCTGGCCGTTGATGGTAATCATATTGTTGTGCATCCAGTAATGAACCATCTGGTCGCCCTGAGAAGCCACAGCCTGAGCAATCTCGCACTCGTGGTGAGGGAAAATCAAATCCATGCCGCCACCATGAATATCGAAGTGGCTGCCCAAGTACTTGCGTCCCATCGCAGTACACTCGCAGTGCCATCCTGGGAATCCATCGCTCCAAGGACTAGGCCAGCGCATGATGTGCTCAGGTGAAGCCTTCTTCCAGAGGGCGAAGTCAGCCTGGTTCTTCTTCTCGCCGATACCAGCCAGCTCGCGGCTCTCGTTGATAACGTTCTCCAGGTTACGTCCGGAGAGGATACCATACTTATGATCCTTGTTATACTTCTCGATGTCGAAGTAAATAGAGCCATTGCTCTCGTAGGCATAGCCATTGTCCAGGATTTCCTGAACCAGTTTCTCCTGTTCGATGATATGGCCTGTGGCATGAGGCTCAATGCTAGGAGGGAGTACGTTCAGCGCCTCCATGGCATCGTGGTAGCGGTTGGTGTAGTACTGCGCAATCTCCATTGGCTCCAACTGCTCCAGACGAGCCTTCTTCTCAATCTTGTCATCGCCCTCATCAGCATCGTGCTCCAGGTGGCCCACGTCGGTAATGTTTCTAACGTAGCGAACCTTATAGCCTAGGTGCTTGAGATAGCGGAAGAGTATATCGAATGTAATGGCTGGTCGTGCATGACCGAGATGCGGATCGCCATACACGGTAGGGCCACAAACATACATGCCCACGTTAGGAGCGTGGAGCGGAGTAAATCTCTCTTTTGTACGAGTGAGAGTGTTGTAAATCAGTAATTTCTGTTCCATCTTGTATGAACCTTTCTTTTATATTATTTATATTTTGAGTGCAAAGTTAACTCATTTTTCTGATATATCCGACAAATCATTCGCAAAATGTTATTAAAATCCTCGAAAATATCAATGGAACAGATCTTCCATGGTCAATTCTCTCTGCATGATGCTGCTATATTTGGCTGCAAATATACAAAAAATACCACTTAAAGCCAAATGAACGGGTAAAAAAGTGGCTCTAAGTGGTAATTTTAACATACTTAGAGCCAAAAAGGTATTGCAAGAGTACAACTTTTATACGAAAATTTGCGCCGTCTCTTTCTGACGACAAAGATACGGCGAATAGTTGAGAGTACCAAACTTTCGGCTATCTTTTTGCATAAAGTAAGCAGTTTCTGCATATCCATTCACTATTTGTAAGTTTTTTGCCAATTAATTGCATAAAATTATCAAATTATTAGCGTATATCGAAAATAATGTGTAACTTTGCAGCCGCAAACAGTTATCAATTATCAAGAAGGCGGCTATAAGTTCCGCTAATGAGTATTAAGTTAGAAGAAAATGGCATATACAAGATTGAGTGCTGCCGAAACGGCAGCGATGATTAACGATCAAGATACAATCGGATTGAGTGGTTTCACACCAAACGGCGTGCCTAAGGCAACCTTCCGCGAACTCTCCAAGAGAGCCGTGGCTGAGCACGAGGCGGGCAGACCTTTCCAGGTGGGCATCCTCACGGGTGCTTCTACCTCGCAGAGTATCGAAGGTGACATGGCAGCAGCCCATGCCATCAAGTTCCGTGCGCCATTTTCTACCAACAAGGACTTTAGAACTCATACCAACCTGGGCGAGATTGATTATGAGGATATGCACCTCGGCCACATGGCTGAGCGTCTGCGCCGTGGTTTCTATGGCGAAATAGACCTTGCCATCATCGAAGTTTCTGATTTGGAAGAAGGCGAAACCACCTGCAAGGCATTCCTGACCTCTGCCGGCGGCATCGTTCCTACCATCGTCCGCCTTGCCAAGAAGGTGCTCATCGAGAAGAATGCCTTCCACAGTCCTGCTTCCCGCTATCTGCACGATGTTTATGAGATAGCAGAATGCCCGTTCCGCACACCTATTCCTATCATGAACGTAGGTGACAGAATCGGTAAGGAGTATGTTGAGATTGATGCCCGCAAGATAGTGGGTGTGGTAGAATGCAACATTCCGGAGGAGGCGCGTGCTTTCAAGCCTCTCGACCCTGTGACGGAACAGATGGGCCACAACGTTGCCGATTTCCTGGTCAGCGACCTGAAGAAGGGACATATTCCTCCTCAGTTCCTGCCTTTGCAGAGCGGAGTGGGCGTAACTTCCAATGCCGTTCTTGAGGCATTGGGACAGAACCCTAACGTGCCGGTATTCAGCGTTTATACCGAGGTAGTTCAGGATGCCGTGGTAAAATACATGCGCGAAGGAAGAATTAAGGATGCTTCCTGCTCTTCGCTCACCGTAACAAACGATACATTGAAAGAGGTGTATGATGATATTGATTACTTCAAGAAGCATCTCACCATCCGCCAGAGCGAGATTTCAAACTCTCCTGAGGTCATCCGCCGTCTGGGTGTCATCGCCATGAACACCGCCATTGAGTGCGATATCTATGGCAACGAGAACTCCAGCCATATCTGCGGCAGCAAGCTGATGAATGGTATCGGCGGTTCCTGCGATTACGAGCGTAATGGTTTCATCTCTATCTTCACCACGCAGAGTACCACCAAGAACGGTTGCATCTCTGCCATTGTTCCTATGTGCAGTCACGTGGACAGTACCGAGCACGATGTGGATGTGATTGTTACCGAACAGGGTGTAGCCGATCTTCGTGGCAAGGGCCCATTGCGCCGTGCCAAGGAGATTATCGAGAACTGTGCGCATCCTGATTATCGCCCTATGCTCCGCGAGTATCTAAAGTTTGCAGAGAAGGGACACGAGCCACAGAGCATGCGTGCTGCCCTCGCTATGCACGATACCTTCCTGAAGAAGGGAGATATGAGATTGACAGATTTCGGAGAATATCTGAAATAAGAGAAGTTCAAGTACGGACTGAAAGCCAAAAAGCCCCTGATGCAAGAACACATCAGGGGCTATAAACTATTAACTATAAACTATAAACTTCACTCAGTTCCCAGTATCGCTGAGCAAGGTCATGGATGAACTTTCGTCCTCGTTCGGTCCATACAAGATAGGTATGGGTGTAGGCTCTGCCCATCTTCTCCTGTCTGCCATCGCTCTTCGGGTCAAGGAAGGCGCTGTAGCGGGTACGGCTCTTCGCCAAGCCCATGTGGGCATAATCGGCATAGAGGAGATACTGACCGCTCTGGTAGTACTGGATATGCAGAGCACAGAGCGAGCGGTTCAGTTCCTGCGCTGTGATACCGAGTTCCTTCGCAATCTGCGTCGTGGTGAAGCAGGAAACAGAATCGAGCACGTTATCGCTGTAGAGTGCCTTAGGCAGAAGATTACCCACCTGATTCTCCAACTGGATGATGTTATCACCATTCTTAGCGATGCGAAGCACCTGTTCATCCACAACTCCATTCAGACGGCGGATTTCCGTATCCTGTTCGCCGATAAGCTTCTTCTGCTGTTCAATCTGCAGACGCTGTTTCTTCAACAGATTCTCCTTCTCCTTGAGTGTAGCACGGAGGATTTCTTCCGCATGTCGGATTGTCTCCTCATCACTTTCGCCCTGCTGTACCGGGATATAACCACCCGTCTTGCGAATCTGCGGCAGCACATCAGCCGTAACCCAGTTCTTGAACTTCACGGCAGTAGAAAGCTTAGAGCCGAGCACCAAAGCATAGAAACCACTCTCGTTAACGAAGATCATCTGTTGAGAGCGTATTGTTCGGCTTCCATCTTTACGCAAACGCCCCGAAAGTTTGACGTTGTGTT
>ENA-OPRV01001306-OPRV01001306.1-human-gut-metagenome-genome-assembly--contig:-NODE-1306-length-13419-cov-5.553876_pt1 | contig 13419 bp, 9 predicted proteins | sample MGYA00241896_ERZ501886 | MGnify/ENA primary metagenome ERZ501886 (study PRJEB25962, sample SAMEA2042452) | human gut metagenome | biome: human gut; feature: human-associated habitat; material: faeces... | reverse complement strand
GCGGACTCTGCCGTCATGGTCATCGACGGCGCGAAGGGCGTCGAGCCGCAGACGCGCAAGCTCTTCAAGGTCTGCGCCCTGCGCAATATCCCCATCTTTACCTTTATCAATAAGATGGACCGCGAGACGCGCGACCCGCTCGAGCTCTGCGAGGAGGTCGAGCGCGAGCTCGGCATCGACACCTATCCCGTCAACTGGCCGATCGGCTGCGGCAAGGAGTTTGCCGGTGTGTACGACCGCGACAAGCGCTGCATCCTGCACTTCACCGACGCGGGCCACGCCAAAAAGGCGGGCATCACGGAAATCGAGCTCGACGATCCCGCGCTTGTCGACCTGATCGGTCAGGCCCGCCGCGATACGCTCGCCGACGAGGTCGAGCTGCTCGGCGCGGGCCGCGACTTTGACCTGGACGCCGTGCGCCACGGTAAGCTCTCCCCCGTGTTCTTCGGCAGCGCGCTCACGAACTTCGGCGTTGAGCCGTTTTTGAACGCCTTCCTTGAGATGACCACGCCGCCGCTTCCGCGCGTGAGCGACGCGGGCGAGGTGGACGTCTACTCCCCCGAATTCTCGGCTTTCGTCTTCAAGATCCAGGCCAATATGAACAAGGCCCACCGTGACCGCCTCGCGTTCATGCGCATCTGCTCGGGCAAATTTGAGCGCGACACCGAGTATTTCCACGTCCAGTCCGGCCGCAAGATGCGCCTTTCTCAGCCGCAGACGATGATGGCCGCCGAGCGCGAGATCGTCGACGAGGCCTACGCGGGCGACATCATCGGCGTGTTTGACCCTGGCATCTTCTCGATTGGCGACACGATCACGACGCCCGGCAAAAAGTTCCGTTTCTCCGGCATCCCGACGTTCGAGCCCGAGCACTTCATGCTCGTCTCACCCAAGGACACGATGAAGCGCAAGCAGTTCGTCAAGGGCGTGGAGCAGATCGCGCAGGAGGGCGCCATCCAGATCTTCAAAATCCCCGACAGCGGCTTTGAGGACGTGGTCGTCGGCGTGGTCGGCACGCTGCAGTTCGACGTGTTCGAATACCGCATGAAGAACGAGTACGGCGTCGACCTGCGCATGAGCGGCCTCCCCTACGAGCACCTGCGCCTGATCCGCGAGTGCTCGTGCGACGTGAAGGACCTGATGCTCTGCTCGGGCTCCCGCGTGCTCGAGGACTTCAAGGGCCGCAAGCTCATCGCCTTCGGCGGCGAGTGGAGCGTGGGCTTTCTCACCAAGCACAATGAGGGTCTTATCCTCGACGACTGGCTCAGCGTGTGATTTTGCCCGAAAATTGCAAAAACATCAAAAAGAGCGCGGTTTCCGCGCTCTTTTTTGTCTGTTTTTTTGTCGAAAAAGCGCAAATGATCTGTTGACAAACGTTAAGAACGCGTATATAGTGTGAGCCGTAAAAAAGAGTAGGTGCAGCCGCTTCGACCGCATCTCAAACGATAATAGCAAACCCGGTGAAAACCGGCGACGCAAAGCTATAGGGCCTTACCCCTGGGAACAGGGCTGGCAGCCAGCTACCGAAAGGAGATCGCCGTATGAAACGGCTGTTTCGTCATGCCTGCGCTATGCTCGCAGTGCTTATTGTCATGTCCATGTTCACGGTTGTGAACGCCAGCGCTGCCAATGGCACCACCATTGACACCACGAATGCCAAGTATGGTTTCGTCACCGTCAACTACACCTCCAATGCCAAATTGAAGGTCGGCATCCAGTACGGTAACGAAAAGACGTCTTACAAAAACTGCCCGAGCGGCAAGGACGCCGTTTTCTCCCTCGAGCAGGGCGACGGCACCTACACCATCTCCCTCTGCGAGAACATCTCCGGCACGACCTACCGCGTCGTGACCAGCAAGCGCGTCAACGCCAAGATCGAAAACGCCTACGCCCCTTACCTCATCGCCACGACCGACGTGCAGTTCACCTCCGGTGACGATGTGTGCAAGAAGGCCGCCGCGCTCTGCAAGGACGCCAAGACCGACATGGACAAGGTCACCGCGATCTACAACTACATCGCCGGTCACTACACCTACGACACCAAGCTCGCGAGCGACATCACCTCCGGCAAGGTCAGCAAGTACATCCCCGACACCGCCGCCACCCTGAACAGCAACAAGGGCATCTGCTACGACCTCGCGTCCCTCTTCGCCGCCATGTGCCGCAGCCAGAACATCCCCTGCACCCTCACCAAGGGCTACGCCGGCAGCAGCTACCACGCCTGGAACAAGGTCAACGTCAGCGGCAACTGGTACCAGATCGACATGACCTATGCTGTCACCAAGCGCGTCATCAACGAGACCACCTTCGCCGGCTGCGTCTCCCCCCTGACCTACACCCAGCAGAGCGACACGCTCGCCGTGTCCGCGGTGGCGTAAAATATCACAATTCGTCGAAGTACGGCGGCAGGTATTTCCTGCCGCCGTTTTTTTCTGCGCATTATTAGTTCTGTTAATATCTTATATATTTTTTGAAAATCTCCTTGCATTTTTGGGCAAATCTGGTATACTGTGAACATAAAATTTTGGCACACCCAAATATCTGTGCGGCTCGCAGAAGAGCAACTGTACAGAAAAAGGCACAGCAGGCGAAAGCCTGTGTCGCAAAGCCACGGACCTAAACGGCGCTCGCGCCGCACGGCAGCCGGTTGCCAAATGCAGATTACCTCCCCCCTTCTTCGCGTCGTACAGGCAGAAGAAGGAGGATTTTTTTATGTCTGAGAAGAAAGTTGGCAAGCGCCTTCTCACCTGGGTCCTGGTCCTCGTGATGACGCTGTCGCTATTGCCGCTGAACGTGCTGGCGGATGAGGCCGGCGAAACAGAAAGCCAGATGGAGCAAACCGTCAACAATGGCGACTTCTCCATGACCAAGCGCGCAACCCCCAATGAAGATGGCTCCTACAACATCACCTTGAGCGTGACCCCGCTGAAACCCCCGGCAACAAAGCCGCTGGAGCTGGTCATCCTGCTTGACCTTTCCGGCTCTATGGTATATTGCCCCATGGAAGCTGGGAAGGGCGGTAAAGTCGACGATCCCAGTTATTCTGACCATGAGCATTACAATAGCCTCATCTATGGGATCGGCTGCACAGCTGTAGAGAACGGTATGGCAACCTCTCGCATCGACACTGCCAGAAACGCCATCAACAACATGGTCTCCGAACTGCAGAAAAAGGGCGTTGCCTTCAACCTCTCTGTGGTCAAGTTTGCCGATGTCTATGACGCTGCTGCCGTTATACAGCAGCAGCCCATTGCTAACCAAGACGACGTTAATTTTGTTGCCAGCACCCTGAGCAGCCTGACTCCGAATGGCGGCACCTATATGGTTCCCGGCCTGAATGTTGCCGCAAGTCAGTTCACCTCTGATTCCACAACCGAAAAAGTCTTCCTCATGCTGGCAGACGGTGACTTTGATGATTCCACTTGGTTTGGTATTATTCCTATTCCCAATAAAGATGGAATCCTCAACGCCGCAAAAAAGATCAAGGACAATGGTGCGACCGCCTATACCATCGGTTTTGCTGCGGATGTCGACATCTTAAAGGATATCGCCTCTGATCCGAGTAAGTATTCCACGGCTGGCGATGCAACCACTCTGAATAGCATCTTCGCGCAGATCACCGAAGAGATCAAGGGCGTTTATGTCACCGATACCATGGGCGCAAATGTTTCTCTTCGCCCCGGCACGGCTTTTGCGGCTGCCGTAAGCGGCACCGCCACGGAAACCAACGGCGGCATTACCTGGAATCTCGCCAAGCCGCAGCAGGACGAGACACAGACGCTGACCTACACTGTGACCCCCAACCTTCGCGTCGGCAGAAATCAATATAACCTCAACGGCGAAACTATGCTGCACTGCGGCGAAACTACGTTGTCGGTTCCCGCCCCCTATGTAACCCTTTCCGCTTATCAGGTCACTACCAAGCGATATGTAAACGGTGAGCTGAAAGATACTGTTACCGGCCCTGTTCAGCTGCTGCCCGAGGGCGGCTACGACCTCAGCTGGTCGTCCGATCCTTATAATAACGCGCCGCTTGTTGAAGCTAAGCTGAATAGCGAAGTGCAGGAAGGTAATTCCGCTCTCCTAACGGAAGCAAAGGCATATACGCTGGATCTGTATTATGCCAACGAGTACACGGTCGAGTACAAATGGGCCGACGCTCCCGCAGGCGTGACGCTTCCCACTGACACCGAGACCTACCTCGGCGTGGCCGCTGCCAAGGCCGCCGTTGACAAAAAATACACCAATGGCTATCAGTTCTCCGGCAGCGACGGCTACTTCTACACCTTCTCCGGTTGGGGTGAGGGCACGGTTAACGGTCAGGTCGTCACCTTCACTGCTTCCTGGACCAAGGGTGAAAAGGACCCCTCCAAGTGGGCTACCGTCACCTTCAATTCCAACGGCGGCAGCACAGTTGCTTCTCAGACCGTTAAGTACAACGACAAGGCTAAGGAGCCCACTGCTCCCACCAAGAGCGGCTACACCTTCGCTGGCTGGTACACCGAGGAGCAGCTCACCACCAAGTACGTCTTTGACACTCCCGTGACCGGGAACATCACCCTCTACGCCAAGTGGAACACCAACTATGTTCCCTACTATCCGCCCGTTCCGCCCACGGTGAAGATCGAGGATGACGATGCGCTCGGCCTGAACACGACCGACCACTTCGCCTATATCGTCGGTTACGGCAACGGTGAGGTCCGCCCGCAGAACAACATCACCCGCGCCGAGGTCGCGACCATCTTCTTCCGCCTGCTGACCGACGACGTCCGCGACGAGAACCTGACCAAGACCAACCGCTACTCCGACGTGGCCGCCACCTCCTGGTACAACACCGCGGTCTCGACCCTCAGCTCCATGGGCATCATCACGGGCTACCCCGACGGCACGTTCCGCCCGAACGCCGCCATCACCCGCGCTGAGTTCGCCGCCATCGCCGCCCGCTTCGACAACGACGGCGACAAGACCGCTGCGAAGTTCAGCGACATCGCGACCCACTGGGCCAAGGACGAGATCAGCATCGCCTACAACAACGGCTGGATCACGGGCTATCCCGACGGCACGTTTGGTCCCCAGCGCGACATCACCCGTGCCGAGACCATGACGCTCGTCAACCGCGTGCTGAACCGCCAGCCCGAGACCGAGGAGGACCTCCTCCCGAACATGACGGTCTGGACGGACAACGCAAACCCGAAGGCCTGGTATTACCTCGCCGTTCAGGAAGCGACGAACAGCCACTACTACGAGTTCAAGACGAACTCCCAGTATGAGAAGTGGACCGAGCTGCGCGAGACCCGCGACTGGACGCAGCTGGAAAAGTAAGTCAAAAATCCTCCACCCCCTATTGTAAAAGGAAGAACCGCTCTTGCGAGCGGTTCTTCCTTTTTTGCACTCCCCTCGCGATCTCAAAATTCATTGACAAAGCGAGCGTTCCTGTGTATCATATCAACATACTTATAAGATAGGATTTATCTCAATGACCACTATTTACGCGGACAACGCCGCGACGACCCAGATGAGCCGTGCCGCAATCGACGCCATGCTCCCCTATCTGGAGACGATCTATGGCAACCCCTCAAGCCTGCATTCCGTCGGCCAGCAGGCGGCCGGGGCGCTGCTCAGCGCGCGCGACCGCATCGCAAAATGCCTGAACGCTTCCCCGCGCGAAATTTACTTCACCTCCGGCGGCAGCGAGGCCGACAATCAGGCCATCCTCTCCGCCGCGCGCCTCGGCGAACGCAAAGGCAAAAAGCACATCATTTCGACCGCATTCGAGCACCACGCCGTGCTGCACACGCTGAAAAAGCTCGAAAAAGAGGGCTTCACCGTCGAGCTGCTCCCCGTCGGCCCCATCGGCACCGTGACGGCGCAGCAGGTCAAGCGCGCCATCCGCGAGGATACGTGCCTGGTTTCCGTCATGTACGCCAACAACGAGATCGGCTCCATCCTGCCAATCAGCGCGATCAGTGCAGTCTGCCGCGAGGCGGGCGTGCTGTTCCACACCGACGCCGTGCAGGCCGCGGGGCATCTGCCCATTGACGTCAAGGCGCAGAACATCGACCTGCTGTCGCTCTCCGCGCACAAGTTTCACGGGCCGAAGGGCACCGGCGCGCTGTACGCCCGTCAGGGCGTCTTCCTGACGAACCTCATCGAGGGCGGCGCGCAGGAGCGCGGCAAGCGCGCGGGTACGGAGAACATCCCCGCCATCATGGGCATGGCTGCGGCGCTCGAAGACGCCTGCGCACACCTCGACGAGAACGCGAAAAGGGTCAGCGCCCTGCGCGACCGCCTGATCGACGGCCTGTCCAAGATCCCGCACAGCGCGCTCAACGGCGATCCCGTGAATCGTCTCCCCGGCAACGTGAGCTTCTGCTTCGAGGGCGTCGAGGGCGAGAGCCTGCTGCTTCTGCTCGACGCAAAGGGCATCTGCGCGTCGTCCGGCAGCGCGTGCACATCCGGCTCGCTCGACCCAAGCCATGTGCTGCTGGCCATCGGCCGCCCGCATGACGTGACGCACGGCTCGCTGCGCCTGAGCCTGTGCGAGTGGAACACCGACGAGGAAGTCGACCGCATCCTCGATGCCGTGCCCGAGGTCGTGGAATACTTACGCGGCATGTCCCCGCTGTGGAAGGACCTCGTCAGCGGCAAAAAGCCGTTCACTTTATAAGCACGCGGCAAAATAAGGCAAAGCGATAAACGCGGCATCACTTCTCACAGGGACATTCCCTGCGCCAATGCTCATGTGCGGTAAAGTAACACACAAAAATTTGATAGACAACCGCCCATTATTCCGTTACTATTCTTCAATATGGATTGAGAAAACCTCTCTGATACAGTATAATAAAGTGTCAGGGAGGTATCTCTATGAAGGAAAAAATACTAATCATTGAAGATGATTTTACGATACAAACACAGCTTAAAACTCTTTTGTCTGGGAATGGATATGAAGTATTTGCAGTTACGGATTTTTCCCAAACAATAGAGCAGTTAAAAGAAGCTGCGCCACATCTGGTTATTCTGGATATAAAACTTCCGGGGAATAACGGTTTTGAAATATGCTCTCAAATTCGCACCTTTTCAGATATTCCGATTGTATTTGTAACAAGCAGCAATACAGATATGGACGAACTGAACAGCATTATGCTGGGTGGAGATGCGTTTATCACAAAGCCTTATAATCCCGCTATTCTTCTTGCTAAAATTGCGGCATTGTTAAAGAAAGCCTACCGTTCCCCTCAAACAGAAATTTATGTGTGGAAAGAAGCTACCCTGCATTTGGAGAGTAGCATGATAGAGTACAAAGGACAGAAAGCAGAATTGACAAAGAATGAATTGAAAATCCTCTACTACCTTTTTAAGAACGCCGGAAAAATCTGTTCCAGAAATGATATTGTGGATTTTCTTTGGGACAATCAGCTTTATGTTGATGATAACGCCCTAAGTGTCAATATTACCCGTATTCGTGACAAACTGGCAACAATCGGACTTGTAGATTTCATTAAAACAAAACACAGGCAAGGATATACATTATGAGTGGAAAACAATATTTGAAAAATCAACTCCCCATTATTTTAATCAATCTGCTGGGTATGCTTGCCCTTGCCTTGTTCCTGATTGCAAGCGATAATCCAATCCAAACAGTCCTGTTTATTCTTGCAGTCTGGTCGATTGTCCTTGTTTTATCTTTGCTGGCATTTTATTTCTCACGAAAAAAATATCTGAATAAATTGCTCAATATAACGGAGCAATTAGAAGAACGATATTTATTGCCGGAAATCATGCAAGTGCCGGAAAGGGCTGATGAACAGGTTTTTTACCAGATTATGAAAATGGCTGAAAAATCTATGTTGGAACGGATTGGCGAAGTACAGAGGGAACGCAGGGAATATAAAGAATACATTGAACAATGGATACACGAAGTAAAAACACCAATTACAGCCATGAAGCTGCTGTGTGAGAATAACCGTTCTCCCTTTTCCAGAGAGGTGTTGGCAGAGTTAGAGAATATCAATCAATATACAGAACAGGCGCTTTACTATGCCAGAAGTGAACACACTGAAAAAGACTATTCTGTCCGTGAAGTCAATTTATGCGATGTTGTGCATAGTGCAATCGCAGATAATAAGTATCTTTTGCGTCAAAGCAATATGTCAATTCAGATAGACAATATAGAAACAAAAGTTTACACCGATGAAAAATGGGTGCGGTTCATCTTAAATCAGATTATCGGTAATGCAATCAAATACCATGCAGAGCAGCCTGTTTTGCACTTTGGGGCAACAAAAACGAATGACAAGATTGTGCTATCTATCAGCGATAATGGGATAGGTATTCCTAAAAGTGATTTACCCCGTATTTTTGAAAAAGGATTTACAGGTCAGAATGGGCGAACCGGGAAAAATTCTACTGGAATTGGCTTATATCTTTGCAAGCGTCTATGTGATAAACTGGGAATAGGGCTTACTGCTTATTCCGAAAACAGAGGAACAACGATTTCACTTATCTTTCAAATGAATGATTTTATTATCGGAGTGCAGGGCTGATAGGTTCTGCACTTCTTACATTTTTGTAAGAACTGTGTAAGAAAACTTGATACAAAAAATGAGATACTCCATTTACAATAAAGATATGGAACAGTTAAGGAGGTTTATCAGATGAATACGATTTTGGAACTGGAACATATCCAGAAATATTATGGCAATGAAGGGAATATTACCAAAGCCATTAAAGACATTAGCTTTTCTGTGGAAGCTGGGGAATTTCTCGGAATTATGGGTGCGTCCGGTTCTGGAAAGACAACGCTGCTCAACTGTATTTCTACGATTGATACCGTAAGTGCAGGGCATATTTTTTTAGAGGGAACAGACATAACGGAAATCAAACCAAAATCCCTTGCCCGCTTTCGCAGAGAGAATTTAGGTTTTGTATTTCAAGATTTCAATTTGCTGGATACATTGACAATTTCAGAAAACATTGCACTGGCATTAGCAATCAATAAAGTGCCAGCTGGAAGCGTAGAATCCCGCATTTTGGATATAGCTGAGAAACTGAATATAAGCGATATTCTACACAAATATCCTTATCAAGTATCTGGCGGACAAAAACAGCGTTGTGCTTGTGCAAGAGCAATTATCAACAACCCGAAGCTCTTACTGGCAGATGAGCCGACAGGGGCATTAGACAGCCATTCCTCACAAATGCTGCTGTCTACAATCCAAAGTATCAATGAACAGCTTGGGGCGACAATTCTCATGGTAACCCATGACGCTTTTTCCGCCAGCTATGCCAGCCGTATTCTTTTTTTGAAAGACGGAGAAATCTTTATGGAACTGCGCAAGGGCAATGACAGCAGAAGTGATTTTTTTGATAAAATTCTGAATGTCCTTACCATGATCGGAGGGGGACAGAGCCATGTATGCTAAACTTGTTTTCAGAAATGCAAAACGGTCTGTAAAAGACTATCTGGTCTACATTGTCACAATGACAATCTGTGTTACCTTGTTTTATGCGTTCTTGTCTATTTCCAGTAGTTATTATAGCCCGGATATAGGCAGCGAGTATGATTTTACGCTGTTAAGTGACGGAATGAAAATTGCAATCTGCATGATAACATTGCTGTTGTTATTTTTGATACGGTTCGTCAATCATTATATGCTAAGACGGAAGCAAAAAGAGTTTGCTGTCCAGTCCATTATGGGAATGGAACAAAAAACCATTGGCAGGATTTTCTTTGCAGAAACACTGATTATGGGTATGTTTTCCATTTTGATTGGTATTTTTTGCGGTGTATTTTGCTCTCAATTCATTACCGCAATGCTCCTTACTGCTTATGGAAAGCCTTATGAAATCTCATGGACATTGTTCCCGGACACCGTTTTGCTGACAGTGGTATTTTTTGTGGCAAGTTTTTTTGTGGTAGGAATTTTCAATACCCGTACCATTCAGAAAACAAAAATTATTGATATGCTTTCCGCAGAGAAAGAGAACGAACCAGAGCTAAAAAAGAGCCGCTTCATTTCTGTTGTAGTAGTCCTCTTTGAAGTATTTACCGTATGGGGATTGATTACAGGAATACAAAAGGTCTGGTTTTATTATGACACCCGCTTTGCGTTTCCGGTGCAGCTTATATTTTGGGGAAATATTCTTTTTCCGCTGCTTACTTTGCTGTGGTCGATATTTTGCATAATTAGAAAGAAAAAAAGAGAATGTTTCATTGCTGGTTTGCTGATATGTTCTGTATTGAATGCTTTTACAGCAGCCAGCGTTGCAGCATTAACAAATAAATATTATCTGTCTTTAGGTGGTGGAACGCTCAATCAATATCTGCTTTTTGTTGTGATTGACTTACTTTTCTTCATTTGTGCCTTCATTTATCTTACCAGTGGTTTGATTGTAGCATGGAAAGTAAAATCGCCGGAACATAGATACAAGGGAGAAAACCTGTTCTTTTTCGGGCAAATTATATCAAAACTAAATACAACCAGCAAAACAATGACGCTGATTTGTATAACCCTTGTCCTTGCAATCTTCATGTTTATTGCCGCCCCTATTTTGACGGGCTGGGCTTCAGGTTATTTGGATATGCGCTCTATGTATGATGTGCAGGTATATTCAAGATATAATGACGTATATGAAGAAGAAAATCTGCCGCAAGACAGTTATGAAATTATTACTGAGTTTCTGACAGAACACAAAATAGATACAGTTTATGATTGCACGTTCAATCTATATCTGCCAGAGAAAGATGATTTTCACAACAGACAGAAATATGATTTTCCGATTGTAGCAATTTCTTTGAGTGATTATAACACTATACGGGAAATGCTGGGTTACGAACAGATTTCTCTGGAGGAAGATGAATTTACAACACAATGGAAAGCAATCGCCACCGAGGAAGAACGGGATAGCTTTTTGAAAGAACACACCAGCATTATGACAGACGCAGGAGAATTGACTCTTTCCGGGCAGTCCTATTATGAGGATCCGATTGGAGAAACAGCGTACAATTCCTATACAAATGTATTGTATGTACTTCCAGACAATATTTGTGAAAAGCTGTTGCCAGTAATAAAAAACCGATATATTACAACAACGGAAAATATCTCCTATGAAAATGCAAGGAAACTGGAAAAACTTTTTACAGAGAAATATCCCGAGCAGGCAGAAACAGGGGCTATTTATGGCGTGCGTTTTAGCACACTGCAAATCAATAGTTCCATAGCAAATAACTTTATTTTACAGACTGCAATGATTTATGGTGCTGTCGTACTGATGGTTATATGTCTTACGGTACTTTCCCTGCAACAGCTTTTAGACGCAGGACAATATAAGTATCGTTTCTCTGTACTCCGAAAATTGGGAGTGGAAGAAAAGCATATCGGAAAACTTATCTTGCAACAATTAAGTGTTTGGTTTGGGCTTCCAATTATCACAGCAATCATTGTAGCTGCTGTTGTAATAGCTTACTTTATCCAAACCATATCAGCAGAAATTTCAGCCTATATTGGGTTTAGTACATTGATGTTACAAATAGGGGCAACAATGGGGATTTTGGCAATTTTATTGATTTGTTACTTCATAAGTACATGGATTATTTTTAGGCGTTCTGTTAATCCATAGTGAGTGCAATTTATAGCAAACCCAGCCGAGCCAGTCAACGGTAAAATGAACGGGCTGTGCCCGCCGTATGACAGCCCCGTCTGTCCTTGCTGGTGGGTAATCAAGGGGCGACAGCAAAAAGTGCTGCCGCCCTTTCCCATAATCGAAGAAAGGGGGATTTTCCGTGACTGAATACGAAGCCTATCAAGAACATATCCGCTATACCCATGATACCTATTGCCGGATTGTTATTCGCCATGCGTCCTTTGACGCTGCCCGTATGCTGGCGGCGAGGTGGAAACGGGAAATCTCCCTTGAATATCTGACCGAAGAAAAGTTTGTTCCACTAAGCACCACAGACGAGTATTTTCAAGTGCCGGACTATGGCGAAACCTATTCGTTCTCTGTCCGGGGGCAGACGATATTTTTAGATAGTTGCTCCCTTGCGGCTGCTCTTGCGGAGCTGCCGGAACAGACGCAGGAGGAAATCTTTTTGTATTACTTCCAGCACTTGACGCAGAAAGAAATCGGAGAACAAAGCGGCTGGACACGCAGCACAATCGGGCGGCATATCCAGCTTGCCTTGAAGCGGCTGAAAGAAGAAATGGAGGTGCTGTCCCATGAGTAACCTACTTCTCCCCTATGACACGATAATAAAAGCACATGAGGGCGACTCCATAGCGATACAAGCTGTCCTTGACCGATATGCCGGGTATATCCGCTATTTCTCCAAAATGAACGGCTATTATAATTCTGATATGGAGGACTACATCAGAACAAAGATGATTGAAAGCCTGTTCAAGTTCCGGCTTGACCGATAACATAAAAACTGAATATCCCGCCGCCCCGCAGCGGCACATGAAGCAGTAAATCCAAAAAAGATTTGCTGCTTTTTTGCGCCCATTTTTGGCAAATTTCCAAAAGTTCCGTATTAGACATTGAAGCCAAAAAAGACTGCCGTTTTTTTCAGACAGCGGGCAAAACGCAGCTTCCGAAACGCCTTATTGTCGGGAAAGACCGAGCCGCCGGAAAAGTTCTTGCCGGAAAGTCCGTCCATTCTGCTCTTTTGTGGTTTGTAGGGAGTAAGGGAAAAACGCCAGCCCGCAGCCTTTTATAAAAAAAGCTGGTTATAGATTTTCTGAAAAAGTGGCAGTAGCAAGTGAACGGCAGGCCGGCAGTTTCTTAGAGCAAGATTCTACCGAGGTGCCAAAATTCGCTTATCGCTCATTTTGCCCCTGCGGGAATCTTGTTGGGGAGTGCCTTCCCCAAACCCTGCTTATGCGGCTTACGCCGCTGGAAAATCCCTCAAAATAATTTTTCGGATTTTTCAAAAACAGTTCCGCTTTACACCCTGTTTTTCTCCTATTAGTGAGAGGACACCACGCACAGCCGAAGGAGGTTTTACCATGCGAAAACGATATAACACGCCGCACCGCAGCCGGGTAGTCAAGACACGCATGACCGAGGAAGAATACGCCGAGTTTGCGGAAAGGCTTTCTGCTTACAACATGAGCCAAGCCGAGTTTATCCGGCAAGCCATAACCGGGGCAGCCATACGCCCCATCATAACCGTTTCCCCCGTCAATGACGAGTTGCTTGCCGCTGTCGGGAAGCTGACCGCCGAATACGGCAGGATCGGCGGCAACTTAAACCAGATAGCCCGGACGCTGAACGAGTGGCACAGCCCCTACCCGCAGCTTGCCGGGGAGGTACGGGCGGCGGTTTCCGACCTTGCTGCCCTAAAGTTTGAAGTCTTGCAGAAAGTGGGTGACGCTGTTGGCAACATTCAAACATATCAGCTCTAAAAATGCGGACTATGGC
>ENA-OPRV01001298-OPRV01001298.1-human-gut-metagenome-genome-assembly--contig:-NODE-1298-length-13479-cov-5.124702_pt1 | contig 13479 bp, 10 predicted proteins | sample MGYA00241896_ERZ501886 | MGnify/ENA primary metagenome ERZ501886 (study PRJEB25962, sample SAMEA2042452) | human gut metagenome | biome: human gut; feature: human-associated habitat; material: faeces... | reverse complement strand
CCGCACGACGGCAAAAGAAAAAAAGCCGTCGTATAGCAGACATATCCGTGCGCCCATTTTGAACCGGCGGCTTTTGAGTAACTCAAGGCCGCCGGTTCTTTTTGCTTATCAAAGCGTTTCATCATCCGTATGGCGGCCACTAGGAGGATGCCGTCATGTACTTGATATTCTATCAGCCGCCCAGTTTTGAACTGTCAAAAAAAGCCTTGCTCCCGCACAGGGTCAGCAGGGCTTTTACTATGTACTATACGATGTAGCTACTGCGCGTTTCGTGCTTTCATTATGCCCGGTTGGCCGTTTTCGGTCTGCTGGGCTTTTCTATTGCCGCCTGAAAAGCTGCCTGTTTCAAAAATATTTTTGGAAATTTTCAAAAAAGCGGGCAGAATCGGGTGTTTCAGGTGTCATATTAGCGGAAAGGGAAAAATCCACCCGACATCCCCACGGAAAGGGGGTGAGAAGATGGAAGCTATCCCTCGCAACGATGGCGAACAGTACCGATTCGATGCGTTCTGCAAAGCGGTGCTGCGAAATGAGGCCCGGAACTATCACCGAAATAAGAAACGTCTGCTTGACCGTGAAAAGTCATTCAGCGTTCTTTCGTTGGAAGAACTGGGGCAGCTCACGAGTGTAGACCATTATCCAAGTGAAGAATTTGTATTTTCATCCTACGGCTGTGATCTGCACCTCGACAATGAGCTTGTTGCCAATGCGTTTGCCGCCCTGCCAAAGCAAGAACAAAGCATTCTGATTCTGTTTTGCGTTCTGGAACTGGGCGATGGCGAGATTGGCGACCTCATGGGAATGTCCCGGAGTGCTGTACAGCGCCACCGGACAAAAACGCTGAACGAGCTGCGAAAAAAGCTAAAGGCGCACTTGCCGGAGGGAGGTTAGGCGTAAATGAACTCCTATGAACACACGAGCAGAGATTTTTTGCCGCTCTCGGTGATTCGCTCTGCCTGCGCTGGGGACACCGATGCAGTTGAACAGGTTTTGCAGCATTACAGAGGTTACATCAACAAGCTCTGTACAGGCATTCTCTATGACAAGCACGGTCAGCCTCATGTGTGCATAGACGAGTACATGAAACGCCATCTGGAAATCAAACTGATTTCTTCTATTGTAACCAAAGCCGAAACGGTCTGACCCTTTCCACGTTTCGGGACAGCACCTTGAAAAATATGCCCGCAGGACAATGGCGGTGCATCATAGGGCAAACGGATACGTTGCTGTCTGTATCGAGCCGGACGGCGGGTGCGCCACGATGCTTTTCTTTGAAAAGTGGAGCGATCATCACCACGCCGCAATGCAAGTGCGGCTGCTTGCGGGCCATGACATACAGACAGGCTGATACTCCCTTACCGTCAAAGTCCGAGCGTTCAGAGCGTCGCAGGCAATGAGTAGGGCTGCATGAGGAATGCAGGGGTGAGATTCCCGTGGGTTGCTGCCAGCAGCCGTCCGTTGGCTCATTTTTTATTTTGTGAAAGGGGGATATTTTTGAAAGAACAAAATTTGATACGTTATAGCATTCAGCTTGCTTTTTTGAAGCAGCTGTTAGAAAGAAAGCTCATAACCGATAGAGAGTATTCCCTTATCAAGCAGCGCTTAATGAAAGATTATCGTGTGGTTTCCGAACTATCCTCTTGATTTTGTGTTGCATTGGCGTTATGATTAACGCAATGAAAGGAACACATTCAACAAGGAGGTCAAGCATGAAAGATGTTGAAGTCATTAAAGCGCGAAACACGCTCTCTCCACGAGCGCGCACAAACTTTGAAAAAAGGCTGCGCGTAGCCGCCTATTGTCGTGTCAGCACTGATACCGAAGATCAGCTGAACAGCTACAAGTCGCAGGTCGAATACTATACCGAACTTATAAAAAGTAAGCCGGAATGGTCTTTGGCAGGCATCTATGCTGATGAAGCTATCACAGGTACGCAGGTAAAAAAGCGCGAGGATTTCCAGCGGTTAATCAACGACTGTATGAACGGTGACGTGGACATGGTGATTACCAAATCCATTTCGCGGTTTGCACGAAACACGCTTGACACTCTGAAATATGTTCGGATGCTCAAAGATAAAGGTGTGGCTGTGTTTTTTGAAGAAGAAAACATCAACACCCTTACTATGGACGGCGAACTGCTCCTTGTGATTTTAAGTTCTGTTGCACAGCAGGAAGTCGAAAATATTTCTGCGAATGTCAAAAAGGGCTTGAAGATGAAAATGCAGCGCGGTGAGCTGGTCGGTTTTCAGGGCTGTTTAGGCTATGACTACAATCCAGAGGACAAAACCCTCACCGTCAACGAAGAAGAAGCGGCTGTTGTCCGTTACATTTTTCAGCGATACACGGAGGGTGCCGGTGGTTCGGTTATTGCCAAAGAACTTGAAAACTTAGGTTATAAAACCAAACGCGGCAGTCCCAAATGGGCGGACAGTACCGTAATCGGCATTATCAAAAACGAAAAATACAAAGGCGACATTTTGTTAGGAAAGACATTCACCGTTGACCCTATTTCAAAACGGCGTCTGTACAACTTCGGCGAGGAAGATCAATTTTACATTCGTGAGCACCACGAGCCCATTATTTCGGAAGAAGTCTTTGAAGCCGCCCAAGAAATTTTGCGGCGGCGTGCAAAGCCCCGCAGCCTTAATGTAGACGGCAAACGTGAAAAGTTCAGCCGGAAATACGCTTTTAGTTGCATGATAGAATGTGGTTTCTGTGGTGGCACCCTGACAAGGAGGAGTTGGCATAGCAGTTCACAATATAATAAAGCAATCTGGCAATGTGTCGTTTCCACCAAAAAAGGAAAAAAGTTCTGCCCGGAGAGCAAGGGTGTTGACGAAAGAACGATTGAACGGGCTTTTGTAGAATCCTATCGCCTCTTGTGCCAGAACAACAAGGATGTTCTGGACGAGTTTATGAAACGGACGGAAGAAGCCCTTTCCGAAAGCAACGCGGGCAAGCGTCTTGCAAAAGCTGAAAAGGACATTCACGCTCTGGAAGTCAAGAAAAACAAGCTGGTTGATATGCGTCTTGAAGATACCATTGACAAGGAGACCTACGACCGAAAGTATTTAGACCTGTCCAGCCAGATTGAGCAGTTGCAGAAAGAGTGTGAAAGCCTGCAAGATGCAGCCGAAACCGAATCTACAATGCGCAAGCGTGTTGCCACGTTCCGGCAAACCCTTGAACAGAACGAGGTTCTGGACACCTTTGACCGACATATTTTTGAAAGTATAGTTGAAAAAGTAATCGTGGGCGGTTATGATAGTAATGGGAACAAAGACCCCTACATGATTGTCTTTGTTTACAAGACCGGGTTCAAAAACAGTGTGGACGGCAAGAATTTCAAGCCGCTTCGCAAGAATAGCAAGGAGAACCACTCCCCTGCTGTTTTGTGTTCCCATGCTTCTAACGAGGCTGAATCCATGTGTTCCGATTCTAGCGACGACACATTGCGAGGCCGTTCTCCTTTTGTCCAAACTCAATGTCGACCACCACATTGAAGTGGAAGTGAGCATGGATGAGCTGGATGTGACTGCTGCGGAAAGCAAGGCAACTTACAATGAGATTCGGGAGCATGTATGGGAACATCATCAGTTGAGGGTTTCCAACCTCTATATCGCACAGGTGAAGCAGAAGTACGGCATCATCGAGCGAGAGAATTATAATAAGCCCAAATCTGAAAATGCCAAACAGCCCAAGTGTCCGAAAGAAAAAGAGGATGCGATCGTGGAAGCGTTGCGGCATTTTCAGATGATTTGATAAGTTGAAGCAACCTGCTGATGCTAAACAGGAGGCATCGAATGTCAAAATTAAACATTGATCAAAAAAGCGTGCGGGCACTTTTCAGTGAGAAGAAGGCTGATTTCCTCATTCCGGATTATCAAAGGCCTTACGCCTGGGGAGAAAAGGAATGCCAGACTCTTTGGGATGACCTGTTCTTATTTGCATTTCCTGATAATGACTGCGACAAATTCAACAGTGACAGCGATGAGTATTTTCTCGGCCCCATCGTCACATTTAAAAATGATGACGGTAAAATGGAGATTATTGACGGACAACAGCGCCTTACGACATTGATGCTGTTGCTTCGAGCTTTCTATGAAAAATATGGAAGCATGAAGAACGATAAAGCTGTAAAGACCAGCAAGTTCATTGAGCAGTGCATCTGGAAAACCGATGAGTTTGGTGACCCGGACAAGTCAGCATTGAAAATCGACTCAGAAGTCGCCACCGACAAGGAAAAGGACGAATTTCTGAATATCCTGAAAACAGGAACCTTGTCTGATTGCGAAAAGAGCAGCTACGCCAATAACTATCGCTTTTTTCAGCAAAAGATCGTAGACTTTCTGAATACTTACCCAGACTGGTTTTCCTTCTTTCCGATTCGGATCATGAACAACTGTATTTTGCTCCCGATTGAAGCAGAATCTCAGGACACCGCTTTGCGAATCTTCTCGACATTGAATGACCGCGGAAAGCCACTGTCTGATGCAGATATCTTCAAGGCGCAATTTTACAAGTATTACTCTGCCAAAGGCGAGCGGGAAGTCTTTATCCAAAAGTGGAAGGACCTCGAGGTACTGTGTGATTCTATTTTCCATCCTATTACCGGCACTCCGATGGATGAGCTTTTCACACGGTATATGTACTATGAACGTGCAAAGCAAGGCATCAAATCCTCGACAACGGAGGCGCTGCGCAAATTCTATGAGCGGAATGCTTACAGCTTGCTAAAAAATGACCAGACTTTTGAAAATCTGATCAATCTTGCAGATTTCTGGAATGATGTGCAGAATCAAAATGTTGAGCGCTTCTCTGACCGAGTTCTTCGCAGGCTCTTTGTTCTGAACTACGCTCCCAACGGTATGTGGACCTATTTTGTTTCGGTCTATTACATGGCCAATCGGGATTCCGATGGTCTACTGAACGACGATCGTTTCTATAGCTTTCTTAACAAAATCACCGCATTCATCTGGGCATATGCCGTTACAAATCCGGGCGTAAATGCACTGCGCACTCCCATTTTTGCAGAAATGATCAACATTGTAACCGGGCAACCTGTTCGGTTTTCTGACTATTTGTTTGATACGCAGAAATTGCAGAACGCTTTTGACAACTATACCTTCAGCAACAACCGCGCGATCACAAAGGCCATGCTGACATGGTGGGCATTCCAGAACTCCTCCCAGGAGCTCTTGTCCCTTGAAAGTGTACTTGAGATCGAGCACATCTACGCACGCAACCGCCAGGAAAAGGAGCACTCGCTTTCCAATCCGAGAAATGTTGAAAGCCTTGGCAACAAGGTGTTGTTGGAAAAGCGCATCAATATCCGCGCTTCTGATTATCGCTTCAGCGATAAGGTCAAGTACTATACCGGTTTTGAAAACAACCGGAAGCAGAAAAAAGAGGGTACAAAAATCAAGGAGCTTACTGACCTCGCTGCGAAAGCCACAGATTTTACCGAATCTGACATTGTAGAGAGAAACGCCAAAATCATCCTCAGCTTTGTCACCTTCATGCGCAACAACGATCTTCTATGTGAAGATTAAGCCCTTCTATGATCGATGCCCGTCTGGTTTTCAGGCGGGCATTTTCTTTTGCCGGAATATGGTGTTTCCACTTTTATCGTGGTACAATAGATGCAAGCATCATTTTTTGGGAAAAACGTCCTGCCATCCGATTTATCGGACACCCATTGTTGTAAGATCAGGATGTCCACCTATCACAAAAAATAAGGAGCAACGTATGCCAAACGATAAGATCACCGCCGTAGGTGCCAACATTGCCGAAAAAGCCGCCATGATCTGGAACGTAGCCGATATGCTGCGGGGGCCGTTCAAGCCCCACGAGTACGGTCTGGTCATTCTGCCCATGACCGTGGTGAAGCGGTTCCACGACTGCCTGCTGCCCACCCATCAGGCAGTGCTGGATACCTACGAAACGATGAAAAAGCTGCAGGTCATCGACGGCTTTTTGCAGAAGGCCTCCGGCTACCAGTTCTATAACACCAGCCGCTTCACCTTTGAGACCTTACTGGCAGACCCGGACAACATTGAGTCCAACTTCCGGGATTACCTGTCCGGTTTCTCTGCCAATGCACAGGATGTGCTGGCAAAGTTCGACTTTGACAACATCATCAAGCGGATGGTAGAGAGCAACACCCTCTACCTCGTTATCAAGGAGTTCGGCTCCGAGAAGGGATATCTTGGCCCGGACAAGATCAGCGCCGTGGACTGCGGCTATATCTTTGAGGATCTGGTGCGGCGGTTCTCTGAGAGCTTTGGCGAGGAAGCCGGAGCTCACTTCACCAGCCGGGATATCATCTATCTGATGACCGACCTGCTGCTGTCCGAAGCCGACCTGGACACCAGCAGCATGACCGTTTACGATATGGCCATGGGCACCAGCCAGATGCTGAGCTGCATGGAGGAACGCATCCACGAGCTGAACAGCGACATTGAGGTGACCTGCTTCGGGCAGGAGTTCAATCCCTCCACCTTTGCCATCGCCAAGGCGGACATGATGATCCGGGGCGGCGACCCTAACAATATGCGGTTCGGTGACACTCTGTCGGAGGATCAGTTCCCCGGGTTCACCTTCCAGTACATCATCTCCAACCCTCCCTTCGGCATCGACTGGAAGCGGGAGCAGAAGGCAGTGGAAGCCGAGGCCGCCCGGGGCGAGATGGGGCGTTTTGCCCCCGGTCTGCCCAAGATCAGCGATGGTCAGCAGCTTTTTGTGCTGAACGGCCTTGCCAAGCTGGCAAACAAGGGCAAGATGGCCATTATCCAGAACGGCTCTCCCCTGTTCAGCGGCGATGCCGGCAGCGGGCCCAGCAACATCCGGCAGTATATTCTGGAAAACGACTGGCTGGACTGCATCATCCAGCTTTCCACCGATATGTTCATGAACACCGGCATCTCCACCTACATCTGGGTGCTCAGCAAGGATAAGCCCGCCCACCGTGCGGGCAAGGTGCAGCTTATTGACGCCAGCCACTGCTTTGAGCCCCGCCGCAAGAGCATCGGCACCAAGCGCAACGACATCACCGATGCCTGCCGGGAACTGATCGTCACTGCCTACGGCGAATTTGCCAACGGCAAGGTGTACGGCGACAAAAACGGCATCTATTGCGAGAGCAAGGTGTTCGAGAGCGTGGAGTTCGGCTACAACAAGATCGTGGTGGAGCGTCCCCAGCGAGACGAGGCGGGCAACGTTATCCTGAAGCGTGGCAAGCCTGTGCCGGACACCAGCCTGCGGGACACCGAAAACGTGCCGCTGGTGCGGGATATTGACGCCTACTTTGCCCGGGAAGTTCTGCCCTACGCCCCCGACGCATGGATCGACCACAGCAAGACCAAGGTGGGCTACGAGATCCCCATGACCCGCTATTTCTACGAGTATCAGGCACCGGAAGCCGTGGAGGATATTGTAGCACGCATCACCGCACTGGAACAGGATATCTCCGCCAGGCTGGCAGAACTGTTCCATAAGGAGGGCTGACCATGGCACGGAAAATGAAAGACAGCGGCATTGAATGGATTGGGGAGATTCCAGAGGGGTGGGAAGTTCATCGCATGAAATCCTGCATCTCACAAAGAGACGGTGGTGCTTGGGGCGATGAGGCCACCGGCGAAACGGGCGACTGCATTTGTTTGCGAATCGCCGATTTTGATTATGAGCATTTTCGTTTTACTGATTCCAATAACTTAACGATCCGGCATTATGCATCACCCATTATAAAGAAGCTTCTTTTACAGAAAAATGACATTCTCATAGAAAAATCAGGCGGCGGTGAAAAGACGCCCGTTGGGCGGACTGTACTATTTGACAAAGAGTATCCTGCACTTTTTGCAAATTTTATGGATCGGTTGCGTTGTTCCGACTTTATTCTTCCTCAATATCTTCAGTATGTATTTGTTACATTCTACAAAAATCGTTATACACAGAACTATATTAAGCAAACAACCGGCATCCAAAACCTTGATTTATCTTCCATGCTCGCAGACGAGTTTGTTCCTGTTCCCAATCTTAATGAACAAAAACTCATCGTCTGTTATCTTGAATCAAAATGTTCTAAAATTGATAATCTGCTTTCCAAAATTCGTTCCAGCATTGAGGAATACAAAAAGCTCAAGCAGGCAGTTATTACGCAGGCTGTTACCAAAGGCGTACGTGGTGAGCGGGAGATGAAGGATAGCGGGGTTGAGTGGATTGGGGAGATTCCAAAAGAGTGGCGAAAAACTCAACTACGTCACTGTGCTACAATCAAATCTGGTATTACACTCGGAAAAAGTTATAGCAAAGATACCGTCTTAATAGAGCGACCTTATTTAAGAGTTGCAAATGTGCAGGGCGGTTATGTTGATTTGAACGATTTGGCTACTATCGAAGTAACGCCCGATGAAGATTTGAAGTATAGACTTCATTCTGGTGATGTTCTTATGACCGAAGGCGGCGACCGTGACAAACTTGGCAGAGGGTGTGTCTGGCATGGTGAAATTGAACCTTGTTTGCATCAAAATCATGTTTTTGCTGTTCAAACCAATGAAACTATTTTACTTCCAGAGTTTTTGGAATATTTGACCGCTTCTGATGTTGGACGTTCCTATTTTGATGTAACGGCAATCAAAACCACAAATCTGGCTTGTACAAGTTCCAGCAAAGTTCTTGCATTTACAATTCCGCTTCCTCCTATTGAAGAACAAATTGAAATTGTCGGTTTCATTAAGAAACGCTCTTTAGAACTGAATAAGTTAATTATGAAAAAAGAACTGTTGGTGCAAGAGCTGGAACGCTATAAGAAAAGTTTGATTTATGAGGTTGTAACGGGAAAGAGGGAGGTGTAAAATTATGAAAGATAGCATATCTCCTAGAACGGGCATATTGGAGTGCAACAATGGAAGTGCTTCCTTTTATGAAAAAAACTTTGAATTTTGTATTACCGATAACCATATCTCTCAAAAAAAGATTTATGAAGCACCCGATATGTACTCCTTGGTTCTCGATAATCATTTTCTAAAGGGATTAACGCATGATGGCCGCTGCATTTTAATTTATGTTGGTGAACTCAAAAGCGCCTCCCTTCCATCTTCCTCTCCATTTTCTCTACGAACTTCCTCATACCTTGTTCAAGACTCCAATAGTATTGGTAAGCCTGACTGGAGTTATTTTGACCGCATTGAATTTCAAGGTGGTGTTTTAAATAATTTATTTTCTTCTCACTACATATCTGTAGATTTTAACTCCGATAAATTCAGTGTCCCCAATGATGATTTTACGCTAAGCGGTACTGTTGAAACTTCTTACGGAAAAATTGATATTGATATCGGATGGGATACTACATATCATTCAAAGCCACAAGAAACCAATTTCACACACAACACCGGTTTTATACGTTGCAAATTTGCACAGCCCATTTCCGTTAACGCCGCCTTTGAAAACATCGAAAACTTCCATACTTTAGTAAAGTTCTTATCTTACCGTTCTAATGTCGAGTTTGACTCAATTTATTTGCAGAAGAATTATATGCAAGATACCTTGGACGGTCCCGTTGAATACTCATATAATGATGCCCAAGTCTTCATTCGACATGATTTTTCTCCTTCTGAAAAAGATTCTCTGAACTCCATTTGTATCGATGAGCTCGGAAATAATGTTTTCAACTTACTGAGCATGATTTATAAAGATACGCCATCAAATCCTCTTCACCTTTTAGATTTTCTCCCAACTTCCGATGAAGCCGCGAAGTGGATTACGGGCGGGTTCATAAGAGATGTTGCAACATTTGCTGAATGCGAATTTCATCAAACCACCCAATGGAGAGATTCAAAATCCAAAAAATCTTTTGATGACTATGCAAGAATTCAAAGCTTAATATCGAAATTCGAGCAAACTTTATCGCAAGATGAGTTTGACCATGGTTCATTGCCAGAAAATACGCGCCAAGCCATCATGCGAAACCTCAAGAAAATAGCATTGCCAAGCAAAAACACTGATTTTGACCTATACGAAGCTTACAAACATATTACCTACAATATCATTCCGCATTCACAAAAAATTCTCACCGAAAACGACATAAAAGAATTTAGAGAATATAGAAATGGAAAAGCTCATGGCAAACACGTGCTACTGAATACAAACATCGGTATTACAAGTTTATATTTAGTTGCAAGTGGATATTGTTCCATTTTACACCGCGCTGGAGTTGATGATGCAACTTTAGAACAGTTATGTAACAAACATTTTTTACAATAAATTAGGAGGTCTAACCATGCCCCTCAACACCACCGAGAAGCAGTTTGAATCGGACATTGCGGCGGCGCTGCTCTCCCCTGCCGGGGGCTACACCCGCAATGGGGATTGCTACGACCCCAAGCTGGGGCTGTTTGTGGATACCCTGATCCGCTTTGTGCAAAAGACCCAGCCCAACGAGTGGGCATTTTTTGAAAAGCAGAACCCGGTAAACCCGGTGCGGAAGTTCTGCACGGCCTTTAACAATGCCTGCGATGCGGACGGACTGCTTTCGGTGCTGCGGTATGGGTTCAAGCACCGGGGACGGCGGTTCCGGGTGTGCTATTTTCAGCCGGAGTCCGCGCTGAACCAGAAGGACGCCCAGCGCTACGCTCAAAACGAGATCACCTGCAACCGACAGTGGTTCTACTCCGACACCACCCACAACTCGGTGGACATGGTGCTGGCGGTAAACGGCATCCCGGTGTTCGCTTTTGAGCTGAAGAACCAGTTCACCGGGCAGACCGTGGAGAACGCCAAACAACAGTGGATGCACGACCGGGACCCCCGGGAGGTGTGTTTCCAGTTCAACAAGCGCATTCTGGGCTATTTTTGCGTAGACCTGACCGAGGTGTGGATGGCCACCCGGCTGGCGGGCAAGGACACCCGCTTTCTGCCCTTCAATCAGGGCTCTAACGGTGCCGGGCGGGACGGCGGTGCAGGCAACCCGCCCAACCCCAGCGGCTACCCTACCGCCTACCTCTGGGAAGAAGTGTTCCAGAAGGACAGCATGATGGACATCCTGCAAAAGTTTATGAGCCTGCAGGACGGCAAGACCCTGATCTTTCCCCGGTATCATCAGCTGGACGTGGTACGCAAGCTGGTGGCAGATGTGCGGCAGAAGGGTGCCGGGCAGCACTATCTCATCCAGCACAGCGCCGGGTCGGGCAAGTCCAACTCCATTGCATGGACGGCGTACCGGCTGGCTTCCCTGTTCAACACCGAGAACAAGCCGGTGTTTGCCAGCGTCATCGTGGTGACTGACCGCACCGTGCTGGACGCACAGCTGCAGGAGACCATCTCCGGTTTTGACCATACGCTGGGTGCGGTGGAGGCCATCGGCGAGGACAAAAACTCCGGCGACCTGCGGGATGCCATCAACAACGGCGCACGCATCATCATCACCACGCTGCAAAAGTTCCCGGTCATCTACACCGAGGTGAACAAGACCGCCGGGAAGAACTATGCCGTCATCATCGACGAAGCGCACTCCTCCCAGACCGGCACCTCTGCCTTAAAGCTGAAAGCCGCCCTTGCTGACACCGAGGACGCACTGCGGGAATATGCCGAGTTGGAAGGCAAAGCGGAGGACGAGATCGACCCGGAGGATGCACTGGTGAAGGAGTTGACCTCCCACGGACGGCACAAGAATCTGTCCTTCTTTGCCTTTACCGCCACCCCAAAAGCCGCCACGCTGGAACTGTTTGGCACCGAGTACCCGGACGGCAGCCACCACCCTTTCCACATTTACAGTATGCGGCAGGCCATTGAAGAAGGGTTCATTCTGGATGTGCTGCAAAACTACATGACCTATTCCACCTGCTTCAAGATCGCCAAAACCATCCCGGACAATCCCGACCTGCCCGCCAGCCGGGCGGCAAAGCTCATCCGCAAGTATGAGGAGCTGCACCCCTACAACATCAGCCAGAAGGCAAAGATCATTGTAGAGACCTTCCGGGAGACCACCAGCCACAAGATCGGTGGGCGGGGCAAGATGATGGTAGTCACCTCTTCCCGGCTGGCGGCGGTGCGGTACTTCCACGAGGTCAAGCGCTACATTGCGGAGCAGGGCTACGACGATGTGCAGATCTTAGCGGCATTCTCCGGTGCCGTACCGGACGGCGGCGTGGAGTACACGGAGCCGTCCCTGAACGTCCGCGCCGACGGCAGCCACATTGCGGAAAGCCAAACTAAGACGGAGTTCCATAACAACTTCAATGTGCTCATCGTGGCAGAAAAATACCAGACCGGCTTTGACGAACCGCTGCTCCACACCATGATCGTGGACAAAAAGCTGAAGGGCGTCAAGGCGGTGCAGACCCTCTCCCGCCTGAACCGTACCTGTCCCGGCAAAACCGACACCTTTGTGCTGGATTTTGTGAACAAAGCAGAGGACATCCGGGAGGCATTCCAGCCCTTTTATCAGGAGACTTTTCTGGAGCAGGAGGTCAACACCGACCTCATTTACAAGACCCAGAAGGAGCTGCGGAGTTTTGCCGTCTATTCCGATGCAGACGTGGAAGCCTTTGCCAAGGAGTATTTCCGCAGCACCAAGCAGGATAAAAACGCCGTGGGCCGCATGAGCAGCGTCTTGAAGCCGGTGGCAGACCGCTACAATCAGAAAACGCAGGCCGAGCGGTACCAGTTCCGCCGTCTGCTGCGCAGCCTTGTCAAGTGGTACGGCTACGTTTCGCAGGTGGCTCGGATGTTCGATGAAGAGCTGCACAAGGAGAACGTATTCTGCGCTTATCTGCTCAAATTGCTGCCGCCGGACGAGGTCTCTCCGCTGGACTTGGAGGGCAAATTGCAGCTGGAGTATTACAAGCTGCAAAAGACCTTTGCCGGTGCCATCGAGCTGGAACACGCCAAGGGCGTCTACGAGCCGGTCACCCAGAAGGGTGCTCTCGGCCACGACCCCAAGGAGCCGCTGGACGAGATCATTTTGAAGATCAACGAGAAGTTCAAGGGTGAGTTCACCAATGCCGACCGGGTGCTGCTTACTGCCCTGCATGACCGTCTGCTGGCTGACCCGAAGCTGGCAAAGCTGGCGCGCAGCTCCGACCCGCAGATCTTTACCGAGAGCATCTTCCCCAAGGCCTTTGACACTGCCGCACAGGACAGCTATCTTGAAGCGCAGGACACCTTCTCTTCCCTGTTTGAGGACACCAGCAAATACAAGGCTATTATGTCGGCATTGGCAGAGTGGCTGTATGGGGAATTCCGCAAGAAGTAAAACCGTTTTCCTTTTTGTTTGCTTAAAACAGCCTGCATCCACGGGATGCGGTTCAAGGGTTTGGGTGTTCCCCAACAAGCATTTTGCAATGCAAATGGTGTTTGTATAGACAGACACATTGCTTGCAGATGCAGACGACGGTCTGACCAAAATTGATACTACCTTTGATGGTGATACCGTCTGGCTTTCCATTGACCAGATGGCTGAGTTGTTCCAACGTGACAAATCCA
>ENA-OPRV01001294-OPRV01001294.1-human-gut-metagenome-genome-assembly--contig:-NODE-1294-length-13494-cov-3.376591_pt1 | contig 13494 bp, 14 predicted proteins | sample MGYA00241896_ERZ501886 | MGnify/ENA primary metagenome ERZ501886 (study PRJEB25962, sample SAMEA2042452) | human gut metagenome | biome: human gut; feature: human-associated habitat; material: faeces... | reverse complement strand
AACTGAATTTCAACAATTTCAAAGAACGACTATGATTTTTTAGTGGACACTAATGTTTAAACTAAAGGAATAATGAAAAGTAAATTAGTAATAGCCTCCTTATTATTAGCAGGCGCTTGTGCAGCAAATCTGAATGCACAGGAAAAAACGAACTACTACACTCCGAAATGGAGCGATAATATTTTCGTGAGTGTAGGTGGTGGTGTCCACGCTATCAACAATGATGGTTTCAATAAATTGGCTCCGCATTTCAGCGTATCAGTTGGTAAGTTGATTACTCCGACATGGGGTGTACGTGCCCAGTTCAATGGCGTTACTCAGCACTTGTGTCTGGATAACTCATATTGGGAACACAATAAGACGTACTTTGGTGGTAACATTGATGCAATGATCAATCTTTCTACATTGTTCGCAGGCGTTAATCCTAACCGTTTCTTTGAAGTTTATGGATTCTTGGGTCCTCAAGTAACTGTTGCAAAGTCAGCAAATGTGCTGATTCAAAACGATGGAACAATGATTCCTGATGGAGATGAAAAGGCTAGAGCACGTGTAGGCGCTTCTGCCGGTTTGGGCTTGAAGTTCAATATCAACACTAAGTGGGCCATTGACGTAGAAGCTCGCGGTGCCATCGCTCCGTCCATTTTCGGTAACATCAGCAGCCATCGCAAGGCTGAAGGTACAGGTATGCTGACCGCAGGTGTTAGCTACATCTTCGGCGGTAAGAAGTTTATTCCGGTTTCTAAGATTGACGAAGACGCAGTCAATGCGGAAATCAACAGATATAGAAGTGAACTGGCTCAGGCTCAGGCTGACCTGGCTAACTGCAAGAATGCACTGGCCAACGCTAAACCTGAAGTTAAGGAAGTGACCAAGGAAGTTGAAGTTGCCGGTCCGCGTGCCATCTTCTTCAAGATTGGCAGCGCCCGTCTGGACGACTATGGCAAGGTTAACATCGAACTGGCTGCCAAGATTCTGAAGGCTAATCCGGACAAGAAGTACAAAGTTGCAGGTTATGCAGACAAGGCTACCGGTAGCGCTTCTTGGAACCAGAAGCTGTCCGAAAAGCGTGCCCAGGTTGTTTACGACGCTTTGATTGCTCAGGGTGTTGACAAGGACCAGCTTGAACTCGTAGGATTCGGTGGTACTGAAAACATGTTCGGTAAGAACTTCCTGAACCGCGTAGTTATCCTGGAATAATACACTCCAAGTGACAAATAGACTCTAAAAATGAAGGCGTCTGGGACTCAGACGCCTTTTTTTGGTACTATGTCCGATGTATGTTATAAAGCAACCCATTTTTTATCAGCGACTGAATTTATATGTGATGATGAAGTTTAAGCTATTCTTTATTGTTCTGTTTTGCAGCCTTTCCCTTTCGGCCTTTTCCCAGTTGACGTATGGTACAACCGGGCTGTTGCATGCGCCCTCTGCGGAGATGCAGCGCGACAAGACTTTCATGGTCGGCGGCAACTTCCTGAACAAGGAGCTCACACCGCCCACCTGGTACTATCATACCTACAACTACTTCCTGAACGTCACCATCTTCCCCTTTCTGGAAGTGGCCTACACGTGTACGCTCTTCAAGGCGGAGGCGTTGGGATTGAAGCCATACGGGTACAGCGGATTCACGAACCAGGACCGCTACTTTTCCGCCCGTCTGCGTGTGTTGAAGGAGGGGCAGTTCTGGAAATACATGCCGGCTGTCGTGCTGGGGACGTCCGACCCGTTCACTTCTTCCGGCGGCGGCCAGGTAGGCACCACGGAAGGTAACGGCTATTACAGCCGTTTCTATATTGCCGCCTCCAAGCATATACCCGTTGTGGGTAAGGAGGAGATCGGTGTCCATCTTTCCTACCTTTACAACAACCGCAAGGAGTACAAACTGAATGGCTTTGCACTGGGTGTCACCTACAATCCCTCCTTCCATCCGCAGTTGAGGGTGATAGCGGAGTACGACTCCAAGGACTTTGCTTTGGGAGCCACTTATCTGCTGTTCAAGCATCTGCATGTGCAGGTCGAAATGCAGAGGATGAAATATTTCACGGGAGGGCTGACATACAAAATTCATTTGAAATAAGAAGTAAGTCAAAGTCTCGTTGACTCCATAAAAAAAGCAGCTAAAGTATGACATCAACTTTAACTGCTTTTATTCTAATAGACCAATTTTACATTGTCAATCCATAGCGAATTGCCAGGAGAACCTATATAAGCACCACCATGACTAGAGGTGAATTGCAACAGCAAATGAGTGGGCACATCGTCCTTCGTCCCCCAGGCAACCTCCTTAATAGGCACACTCTCTCCTTTACTGTTAACTGTATAGCGTTCTTCAACCTGAAGACGCATCATGTGGGCCTTGTATGCAGGGTCACCGGTGATATCACCGTACATGATGGAATAAGTGGCATTATTATGCCAATCGGTAGTAGTATAATATCGTACGACCATCGTTCCTACACGCTTGGCATAGATATTCCCCTTCTCATCTTCCCAACGCTTTTGCAGAAACAGATTCACTTCCGGGAAGTCCTTTCCCTCAACATCTGTGATACGGCTAAAGCCCGTTGCACGGATACGCTTCTCGCGGTCGGACATCTTTACTTTATAATCAAACTGTATGGCGATAGGTTTCTTTGTAAACGGTATGCCGGAATTCAGCATTTTCTGCGGATTCTTGGTCCCCTTGATAGGTTCGTGCACCTCACCCAGAAACATGGAGCCGGCAGCCAGCACCGTGATATCCACTATTCCAAAAACCTTCACACTCTCCATACGGGTGTCCATACGGGCACAGAAACCATCCCCTCGCTTTTCCGGGAAAACAGAAGTATTGGTTTTCGTGATACCGGCTACCCGGGCCATCACATTGGATGTCGCCCACGGCGAACCTCCCATATTCTTGTATGCCTTGGTCTCGGTGACAGTAGCAGTAGGCCCGATGGCATATACATTCTTCGTGGCACCGCCAATAATACCGGATTCCTTGATTTGGCGGTCAATCCATTGATCCATATTTCCGAAAGGAATCATCTCTACCTCGTGCTGCTGTGCAGAAACTGCTCCGCAACAGAGCATGGCAGACAGCATTCCCAATATACGAACTTTCTTTTGAATCATTTCTCTCATTAATAATTGACAATCATTATAAATCGTACTTCCACTGTTCCAGCGCAAAATTCCAGTTATCCTGAACCAACTGCACTGTACGCTCATCATACTTGTATTTATTCTTCTTATATCCTTTCTTTCCGCCTACATACTTTTCAATATCAGCACGTGCCTCTGCAAAGCCCGGAATGGACAAAGCCTTGTAGATATGTTCAGTCATTCCCATTGCATCCGCTTCGAAGTCCTCAAACTTCACCTCTATCAAGTTTCCTTCAGGAATGCATGCCTTGTCCGCTTCGTACTTATGATACAGTTTGGCATAAATGGACAAAATATTCTTCTCAAGCTCCTCATTACTGATATCCTGCAACTTCAACGGCTGAATGGTGTTAGTAAAGAAACTACGTGTGCTTTCGAAAACAGTATAAGGATTACGCATCAGATAGATAAACTTAGCATTGGGGAACATCTTGACAAGCTCTTTCACACGTCCCGTATGAGGCGGATTCTTACTAAGAAACTGAGTTCCCTTCGTATTCCAAAGAGAGATTTTTATCAATTTGACGAAAGTCTCCTCAAACACTTTCAGTTCTTTCTCTGTAATATCATCAAACAGCAGATATTTATCGGCATACTCTTGCTGATATTCGGGCAGGAACCAGAAATTATAATAGGTGTAGGGCATCATATTTGCCAAAGCAAACTCCTCTTCTTGCGGAAGGTCAACGGCAAGTTCCATATTGTCCGTGGGACGTTTGTCCGGCATCAACCAACTCATGTTCTTCTTGAAGAAAGGCTGCCCCCACATCATAAGATGCGGAAATACAGTCTGGTATGTCGTGTTGTAGCCGAAATGCTTGTCGCAGGAGAAAACATTATGCACAAACGTAGTCCCGCTACGCCAATGTCCCAAAATGAATACCGGATCATGCTCCAAGGGCTTATCTGCCAGGAGCTTTTCATAGCGTCTGTCCTGCAGAGGAGCCAAAGTGGACAGCAGGCGGCAGACGGCTTTTGTCAGCCGATACTTACCTTTGTAGGCAGCACCGATGTCACGACCGCCCGTTATATCCTTGAATGTTTTCCAATCCGCACCTACCAGGGTGTTTATCGGAAGCTTATTGAATTCTAACAATCCCATTATTATCTTTATATTAATATGTTATGGTTTTCTTCCGGTGATACCGAGAGAGAACTGCAATACTTATAAAGAAGTACTGCGCTCTATCCGTACGGCCACGCCCTGGCGTTCCAGCTCTTTCACAGCCTTTTCTATAGCTTCGTAATGTTCGGGAGCTATACCCAGCTTAGGCAAATTCAGTATAGGCAGGTCCTCAGCTAAGTGCATGTCCTTATCCTCCACCCTATCGATAATCATACCTACAGCACTGGTATTGTTGGTTATCGGGTCTATCAAGATAAACGAACCGGTAGCCTTATTCTGCCGATAAGGGTCAAAGAAAAGCTCTTTGGCAGTGGTCAGCACCACACGCGCAATCTGATTGAGCTGCATCGGCAATGTTTCCTTGCTCAACTTTCCATTGTCAATGGAAAGATGCTCCATCGTATTGACATCCACCTTATACTTGATACTGTCGATGCGAGTACGGCTTATATTGGTGGTCTGTTTGATGAAGAATGATTTGTTGATATCCATCGGCTCTTCATCCATCCAAACCAGCATCGTTTCAAAATTGCGGTCCATGACGGGCAGGTTATCCGGATGTACCAGCATTTCCCCTCTCGACACATCTATCTCGTCTTCCAGAGTCAGGGTGACGGACTGGGGCGGAAAGGCGTAATCCAATTCGCCGTCGTATGTAACTATACTCTTGATATGCGACTTCTTACCGGAAGGCAATGCCATCACTTCATCTCCCTTACGAATAATACCCGAAGCCACCTTACCGCAAAAACCACGGAAATCGAGATTGGGGCGCAAGACGTATTGAATCGGGAAACGAAAATCCTTCAAATTATGGTCGTTGTCAATATGTACCGTCTCCAGAAAGTCAAGAAGTGAAATACCCTCATACCAAGGAGTACGTTCCGATTTCTCCACCACATTGTCGCCATCCAAAGCTGACAGCGGAATGCAGTTTACGTCAGGAATGCCCAATGGAGCTATAAACTTCCGATATTCATCGACTATCTCATTAAAACGTTCTTCGGAGAAATCCACCAAGTCCATCTTATTGACAGCAAGCACCACATGCTTGATGCCAAGCAACGACACCAGGAAAGTATGCCGGCGCGTCTGCGTAATGACACCCATACGCGCATCCACCAGAATAATTGCCAAGTTAGCTGTAGAGCCCCCGGTAATCATGTTGCGTGTGTACTGCTCGTGTCCCGGAGTATCGGCAATGATAAACTTACGATTGTTGGTCGAGAAGTAGCGGTATGCCACGTCGATGGTGATGCCTTGTTCGCGCTCCGCCTTCAAGCCGTCCAGCAAAAGGGCGTAGTCAATGTGGTCGCCGGCATTTCCCATGCGCTTGCTGTCGCGTTCCAGTGCGTCCAGCTGGTCCTCATATAGTTTCTTGCTGTCGAACAACAGACGGCCTATCAATGTGGATTTTCCGTCATCCACAGAACCGGCAGTCAGTAAGCGCAATAAGTCTTTCTGCTCATCCTTATCAAGAAAAGCCTTTATATCAAGTGTAGAATCGTTCATCCTTAATGATTTAATTTTTAATTCTTAATTTTTAATTCCTTTAGAAGTATCCCTCGCGCTTCTTCTGCTCCATGCTTGCGTCTTGGTCGAAGTCAATGACACGGGTCGTCCGTTCACTCTTGGTGGTGGTCATCATTTCCTCGACAATCTTCTCGATGGTATCGGCATCGCTTTCCACAGCACCGGTCAACGGCCAGCAACCCAGCGTACGGAAACGCACCATACGCATCTTTATCTGGTCGCGGTACTGTTCCGGCAAGCGGTCGTCATCCGCCATTATCAGATTTCCGTCAATCTCCACACAAGGACGTTCCTTGGCAAAATACAACGGCACAATAGGGATGTTTTCCAAACGTATATATTGCCAGATGTCCAGCTCCGTCCAATTACTTAACGGAAATACGCGGATACTCTCTCCTTTATGTACCCGGGCATTATAAATATCCCACAATTCGGGACGCTGATTTTTGGGGTCCCATTGATGGAACTTGTCGCGGAAAGAGAAAATACGCTCTTTGGCACGTGACTTCTCCTCGTCGCGACGAGCACCACCGAATGCCGCATCAAACTTATACTTATCCAATGCGTGGAGCAAAGCCTGCGTTTTCATCAAGTCCGTATGCACCTTGCTGCCATGCGTAAAAGGCCCGACACCTGCATTGAAAGCTTCCATATTGCTTTCCACTATCAGGTTCCAACCATACTTCTTGGCATACTCGTCACGGAACTGTATCATCTCCTTAAACTTCCACTTGGAATCGATGTGCATCAACGGGAACGGCACTTTGCCGGGAGCAAACGCCTTTTCGGCCAAGCGCACCATAACCGAAGAATCCTTGCCGATACTATACAGCATCACCGGATTTTCAAACTCCGCTGCCACTTCACGGATAATATGAATGGACTCTGCTTCGAGTTCCTTCAAATGGCTCAATTTATATTCTTCTTTCATTATATCTTATTTCTTCTGAATTCTTGGTAAAATGAGTTCCAACAGTTTATTGACCGATTCTTCCAGGCTGAGAACAGAGGTGTCCAACGTCAGAGCCGGATGAGCCGGCTCCTCAAAAGGCGCGGAAATACCAGTAAAATTCTTGATTTCTCCCTTACGTGCCTTGGCATAAAGTCCCTTCACGTCACGGCGTTCACACTCTTCAAGCGGGGTACTGACATAAACTTCCAGAAAATCGTCTTGTCCGATAATATCAGCCGCCATTTCACGAATATCGTTATTAGGACTGATAAAAGCCGCGATTGTTATAACACCCGTATCAAGAAAGAGTTTGGAAACTTCGGCTATACGCCGGATATTCTCCACACGGTCGGCCTCCGTAAAACCGAGGTTATTGTTGATGCCACTGCGGATGTTGTCACCATCCAGGATACGGCAAAGCAATCCTCTTTTATGAAGTTCGCGCTCCAAGGCAATGGCTATCGTACTTTTGCCGGAGCCGCTCAAACCGGTAAACCAAACCATCACGCTGTGCTGCTTCAACAAGTCTTCTTTGTCTTTCCGCATCAGCATTCTGTCAAATATCGGATATATGTGGTTGTTTTCTTCCATATGTTATTATTTCTTCTTTTTTTAAAATGGCCAAATTAAAGGAATCAAGAAAATGGATATCAGGAAAGTAATGATATTCAAAGGTAACCCGATGCGTACAAAATCCGTGAACTTATAGTTACCGATACCTTGTACAATCAAATTAGTCTGATACCCTATAGGAGTGGAGAAGCTGGCAGAAGCCGCCATACAAATTACAACGAAGAAAGGCATCGGACTGACTCCCATCTGTGAAGAGATGGAAAGTGCCAACGGGAAAGCGAGTGCCGCGGCCGCATTGTTCGTAATCAGTTCTGTAAACAAGTTCGTTATGATAAACACAGCAGCCAGCAACACGTGGGGGCCATAATGATGGCTCATGCCTATAATGAAACGCGCCACAGCATCTGCCACTCCGGAATTCACCATCGCCTTGCTGATAGCAAAAGCACAAGCAATCGTTATCAGAATATCCCAAGATATATATTTGGTATACTTGCGGGCCGGAAATATCTTTGTCCAGGCCATAATGATAGTAGTAATGGAAACGAAGAAAAACATATCCAACTTGATTTCCGGAAAAGCTTCCTTGACAACCGGAAGTTCACCAACCGTTGCACCCACTATCATCAATATCAGCAAAACCAAGGCAAACCAGCGCTTTCCCTTTCCGGGCACCGGTTCCGTATCCTTGCCATTGGCCAGCAACACGAACACCGAAGATTCCCCCCAGGTCTTTACAAAAGAGTCATCAGCCATCACCACCAGCGTATCCCCTTCGCGGAGATATTCATTTTCCAGATTTCCGACAATGCTCTGACCGCTACGCTTAATCTCCTTCACTTCGGCCCCATAATGCCGCTTGAAGTTAAAATCACCAAGTTTCTTGTTGATACCGGGAAAACGGGCGCCGAGTACAGCTTCCACCCGATGTAAATCTCCATGCTCCTCCGGTTCCTCATCCAGCTTTACCGCATCCGTACGAACATCCGGCAAAAGCCTTGAGGAAAAAGCGAACAGATAAAGGATGCCTGCAATCGCGACGAAAATGCCCACTTTACCCAACTCGAACATAGTAAAGCCTTCATATCCGGCTTCCAATATCATACCATGCACCACCAGATTGGTCGACGTCCCTATCAGGGTGCAGATTCCGCCAAGTATCGTCACATAAGAAAGGGGTATAAGGAACTTGGTAGCAGGCAATTTTACAGATTCGGCCCAACGCTTGATAATGGGAGCAAAGATAACAACCACCGGAGTATTGTTTAGAAAAGCTGAAATAAAAGCAATGGTGGGCAACATACGGAACTGCGCTTTAAAGACCGTAGTCTTACCTTGGGGAAGCAGCTTCTTGATTACTTGCCCCAAAGCACCCGATTGCCTGATGCCTTCACTGACCAAAAACAGCATGGCAACAGTCATCATCCCCTTATTACTGAACCCTTCCAGCATCTCCTTAGGAGTGAGGATACCTGCACACAAGAACAATACTACGACAGAAAAGAGCACCATGCCCGGACGCATTTTATCCAGAACCAAGGCAATCACCATGCCCAACAATGCCAGCAGCACAAACAATATCTCAAATGTCATAAAGTCGTTATTTTATTTCGGTATGCTTGGGTTCTACGATAAACCACGGATTCAGCAAATCCTCCTTATTATATTGCAAAGGTTCTTCCTTCCCCGCCTGATAAATTTCCATTCCGGCAGCACGTGCAATAGCATGCCCAGCCGCCGTATCCCATTCCATCGTAGGGGCAAAACGAGGATATACATCAGCCTTGCCTTCAGCTACCAGACAAATCTTGATGGAACTTCCACTTGATATAAGCTCAACTTCCGCATGGCTGCATTTCATTTTCTCGATATAATCTTCTGTCTCGGGCGTCAGATGCGAACGGGAAGCCACAATTACAAACCGTTCGTGCACGCTTGTTTCCGGCAGCCGGACAGCTTTCGCAAGCAGTTCATCCCACAACATTCCATCACGTGCAGTAATACCGGATAGCTTATAAGCACCCGAATCATGCACTCCAAAATAGAGCTCCTTTTTTACCGGCACATAAATGACTCCCATTACCGGTACTGAGTGATGCACCAAAGCTATATTCACTGTGAACTCACCGTTCCTCTTGATGAACTCCTTCGTACCGTCCAAAGGGTCTACAATCCATAAAGTTTCCCAACTCCGTCGTTCCGAAAAAGGCAAATGTTTGCCTTCCTCGCTTAGCAGAGGGAAAGGTGTATCAGCCAAAAAACGGCAGATAGTTTCATGAGCCTTACGGTCGGCAATAGTAAGAGGAGAATTATCCGCTTTTTTTTCTACCTGAAAATCCGATGCCGGATCATCGTAAATGGAAAGAATTTTCTCGCCAGCCTGCAAAGCGGCATCAATCGCATTCAGTATATATCGTCGTTCCATACTATATTCTTCTCAAAGATAAGGCACAAAATTAAAAACTTTTTCAGGTCTAAAAGTTTCCACCTCTTGTTTTATAACTTCTTTTAAACGAAAGAGAGAATATTATAAGCACTTTTCACAATCAGAAAAATCAATCCGGAGCAGAGAAATAGAGTGAAATATTCACGAAGGAAGAGGAACTAAAGAGACTGTGACAACATGAGTTTATCTGGGTCTTTTCTCAATTAGTCCGTTAGTTCACAGTACTGAACACTTTGTTTCAACCTTTAAAAACAAGTTGTTTCATACAGCAAAACATTTTGTTTTTATGCGATAGAACGAGATGTTCTGTTAAGAGAAACAAAGTGTTCTCGTTAATGAAACAAACTGTTCTGTTAAAGGAAACACTTTGTTTTGCCAAACCAAACACGCGACAGCGCCAGCCTTCACATTCTTTCGGCATATCATGAAAAAGGCAGTAACTTCGCAGTTACTGCCTCATCTTGAAAGGAAACATACATTCCTTTCTGTTATGAATTACCAAAAAGAATTCTATTAATTGACGCTATACAGCAACCATGCCTTCTGGAAGTCATCATTCGAAGGATGTTTAGCTTTGAAAGAGTCGCGCAGATTCTCGGCGGATGCTCTGTCATCGAATGTACCGATAACTACACGATACAGGTTTCTTTCTGCATTGTAAACCACCATTGCAGTATAGCCTTCATTCACCAATGCCTGCTTCACACCTTCCGCATTAGCTTTCACGCTATAAGCTCCGCAAACTACACTAAAGGTTTTCAAGCTGGTACCACCTGATACCACAGTCACCTTTTCCTGACGCATGCCGGCAGGTGCACTTTCCACCACCTTTACTTCTACTGGAGCGGTAACCACTGGAGCCACCTCTTCAGCAGGGGCAGTTGTTTGCGGCTCAGCCAATTCCTGCTGTTTTGCCTTTTCATATGCTTTCTTATAAGCACTTTCACTTGATTTACAAGAAGAGAATGCCAGAGCTATGCATACTCCCATTCCCAATACGGCTAATTTTTTCATCTTTTCTATTGTTTTTATTAGTAAAATCGTCTATTCTTATTCTTTATCTCAAAATTTTCGAAAAATAGATTTCGTGCCCTCATATTCCAAACGCAATGAAGAGTAGGACAAATCTTCCACTTTAAAGGTACGTTTTCCTTCCGGCCACCCGAAATAAGTATCATAATTTTTATCGTTAACGCTTTCAGGCAACAAAATAATGGAAATTTCAGCACCTTTCAAAGAATAATTTCCAAAAAACGTAGTCAACCCTCCATCTTTCAACAAACATATGGCAGAAAAACTTCCTTTTTGAAAATTATAGAATACACTGTCCACCTTCTCTGATGTACCGTCGGCATATTGATACTGACGCAACTGCCACTTACCGGCCAAGTCACCCCCACCATTCATGCAAGCAGTCAAAGTACAAGCCATCAATACAATCCAAAGATATTTTAAATGCAATTTCATCATTTTTCCATGCCACTATCTAAATATGGAACAAAAGTACACCATAACATGCGATTATACCTCAGCATCCTTAGTTAAATATAATTAAACCCCTCCATAAAAAGAGATTTCCCGGAAGACTTGACGTATATTTGCCAAATATAAACAGAGCATGAGGCTCACTTAATTGATTACATGACATTTGAAAATTTGAATTTGATAGAACCTATATTGAAGGCTCTTCAAGAAGAGGGGTATTCCACCCCTACCCCAATCCAGGAAAAATCGATCCCTATATTACTTCAAGGAAAAGACTTATTAGGATGTGCTCAAACCGGAACAGGCAAAACCGCCGCATTTTCCATCCCTATCTTGCAAAAGTTGTATAAAACGGATAACCGCAAAAGTATCAAAGCACTCATTCTGACGCCGACCCGCGAGTTGGCCATACAGATAGGAGAATGCTTCAGTGCATATGGTAAGTATACCGGATTGAGACATGCCGTCATCTTCGGCGGTGTAGGACAAAAGCCACAGACAGATGAACTGAAACGTGGAGTACAAATACTGGTTGCAACTCCCGGACGACTGCAAGACCTGGTCAACCAAGGTTTCATTAACCTAAAAGCGCTCGAGTTCTTCGTATTGGACGAAGCGGACCGGATGCTGGACATGGGATTCATACATGATATCCGGCGCATATTAAAGTTATTGCCCGCAAAACGACAGACCCTCTTCTTTTCGGCCACAATGCCTCCGGAAATAGAGACCTTGGCAAACTCCATGCTGACGCACCCCGAGAAAGTGGAAGTCACCCCTGCATCGTCTACGGTTGACACAATCTCCCAATCAGTCTATTTTGTTGAGAAAAAAGAGAAAAAAGACTTACTGATTCATCTGCTGAAGAATCCGGCTATCGAGTCCGTACTCATCTTCACCAGAACCAAATATGGAGCGGACAAACTTGCACGCATTCTGAACAAGTCCGGAATAAGAGCCGAAGCCATACATGGGAACAAGTCGCAGAATGCCCGACAGCGAGCATTGACCGGTTTTAAGAGCCATGAACTGCGCGTACTGATAGCAACCGACATTGCAGCACGAGGTATCGACGTGGACCAACTATCACACGTCATCAACTACGAGTTGCCCAACATTCCGGAAACATACGTACACCGTATCGGACGAACCGGACGCGCCGGCCACGACGGTATTGCCCTCTCTTTTTGCGAATCGGAAGAACTGCCTTACCTGAAAGATATCCAAAAATTGATAGGGAAAAACATCCCGGTAATAAAAGAACACCCTTTTGTCACCGCCGATGGCTTAAAAGCCCAGGAAATCAAGACCGAAGAAATTAAGGCCAAAACCAAGGAAAACAAAATTTACCGTGGGAGCCGTACGAATGGAGACTTTTGGAGAAGAAAAAAGCGAACCTCGCAAAACAACACCCCAAAAGGAGTTGGAAGATAAGGACAATCATAAAAAAACTGATATTCCGAACAAAGTTTCAAAAAGATTTGTTAGTTTTGTCGTACGAACCTCAAAAAGAAAGGAATATCATTATGAAAGGATTAAATGTTTTAGCAGCTTTCCTGGGTGGTGCCGCAGTAGGTGCAGCCCTCGGTATCTTATTTGCTCCTGAAAAAGGAGAAGACACCCGTAACAAAATCGCAGAAATTCTCCGTAAGAAAGGGATTCGTCTGAACCGAAGCGAAATGGAAGACTTGGTAGATGAAATTGCTGCGGAAATTAAAGGTGAGGTAACGGAATAAGGTAAAAAACAGAACCACTATGTTTGCAGACGACAAAAGTATAGAAAATATGCAGCAGCTATTCATGGAAGTCAAAAAATACCTGGAGCTGCAAAAGGAATATACCAAACTGGAAGTCACCGAAAAACTGTCCAAACTGCTTTCTACACTTTTATTGGTGCTATTGGTCGTTATACTCGGCGTAGTGGTTCTGTTTCATCTGTCGTTTACGCTGGTCTACATAGCTCCACTGGTGGGTGGGCTTATGATGAGCTTTGCACTCATTGCGTGCTTTCATATATTGCTCATCGTTCTGCTTGTCCTATTCCGCAAAAAGCTCATTATTGATCCGACAGTAAAACTTATCGCAGAATTATTCTTAGACAATTAATTCGAAATATTCATGGATAATACGACCAATACGACTCCCGTCACTTTAGAAAGCATCGCCCAGAAAAAAGCCATGCTGCTACAAGAAATACGACTCCAGAAAGAAATCATGACTGGGCTTACACAA